>ERZ1292633.2748-Hain-H41-02um-R1-2748-length-17695-cov-4_pt1 | contig 16393 bp, 16 predicted proteins | sample MGYA00564406_ERZ1292633 | MGnify/ENA primary metagenome ERZ1292633 (study PRJEB36523, sample SAMEA6512639) | groundwater metagenome | collected 2019-01-08 | study: AquaDiva: Metagenomics assemblies of 32 groundwater samples | reverse complement strand
ACCACCAATTGACGATCGGATTCGGGTTCAAACACCATATGCGCAATGCCAAGCTTTTTGGCGGTCTTAATGAGAGCCGCGATTTCAGGCTCCCAGCCTTCATTTTTTGGCGGAATGGGCAAAACATTTTTCACGCGAATATCGCACCAACCGAACTGGCCCAAAGTTGCGTCCAATAATGCACCAGCATCAAGACCTTCATCGACCAAATAATTTTCGAACTGGCCATTACGGTCCAATTCATCACAATCAACAACACTTATCATTGCGCAACGGCAACCTTTGGCAACTTTTGGGTTGAAGCCTTCGGATACCACTGTGCCAATAAGAATTATTTGTCCCGAAAATGGATTTTCTTGTATCATAACAACAAAGGCGCAAAAACTGCGCCAAATATTGGCAAGTGCCGCTGATGTGGCTATTTAATGCGAATGAACAAAAAACCAATTCTTATCGGTATCACTGGCGGCTCTGGCTCTGGCAAAACTACAATTGCCGATTGTTTGGCGAAATCTTTTGGCTTGGAAAGCGCTGTTCTAATCAGTGAAGATGATTATTACAAAGACACTTCTTTAATGCCAGGTTTTGATGAGCCCGATTTCGATTTCGATACTCCAGAAATTAGGGATCACGAATTGCTGCTTGGTCATATCATTATGTTCAAAGCGGGCGAGGGTTTTGAAAAGCCAATTTATGATTTCACCAAACATTGCCGCAGCGAAAATAATCACCGTATTGAACCTTGTGAAATTTGGATTTTGGAAGGAACCCACACCCTGCACTGCCCGCAAATTCGCGCGCAACTTGATTTGAAGATATTCGTCGATACTAGCGAAAATGTGCGATATCGCCGCAGATTACGGCGTGATGTAGAGGAACGTGCGCGAACACCAGAAAGTGTTATCGCGCAATTCTGGAATTCTGTGCAGCCAGGCCATGATAAATGGACCGAGCCGCAAAAAGCCTTTGCCGACATTATCCTTTCTGGCGGGCAAGATATTGCGCCAATAAGCGATGCTGAAATGGAACATGCCATTTCCACCATTAAAAAGGCGCTTAAAATAGGTGAATAAACCCGAAATCAGCATCAAAAGCCACCACAATTGCATGTTTGCGCAGGGCATGTGTGATTTTATTGTTCTACTTTGGCTAAATGGTTGATAATAGCCACTTACGAGGAAACTTTTGAATATTGCGGGAAGCCAATTTGACCCAAGGCGAAGAAATAGTGAATGAAAAATTTATTGCTGAAAATGCAGAAACCCAAGAACTGAATTCTTCGGGCGATGCTTTGGTGCAAATTGACGAAACTGCCGCGCCCGCAACTGAATCGCAAATGGCAAAAACCAAAAATGAGCCGGTTCCGCCAAGAGATGTGCCATTGCTCGACGATTTGGGTTTTGTTTCCTTTAATGATGTTGTCATTGCGAAATTGGTTCCAAAGCAACCATTACTTGAGCCTAAATTGGAGCTTATTGGCGAAGAACTGAACCAAGAAGAAACAGCGATACTAATTCATGAAAAACTCGGCGCTTGGATGGTCGGTGAACTTAGGCAAAACTTTGCGCCGCTGTATCGGCTAAAAAAAGCAATTGAGTTTGAACCTCCTGTTTCGGCGATCGAAGCGCCCGAAACCGCGGCGGAACCTATCATAGAAATTGACGATGCCAACATATTACCCTGCGAAACGCCAGAAACCGACGGAATCGAAGCCGAAGCGGCCGAAGTTGCTGCCGACGTAACACAGACACCGCCGACAAAAACTGAAATCGCTAAACCGAAAATACACTTAAAGCCTGCTCCAAAAGCCTTAAGTGAACCCGCCAAAGAAATTGCCCGTTTGGTATTGGAAAATCATGGTGCTGTCGATCGGCAAAATATTAGCGCGAAAATCGCGGCTTTAACGCCAGAAAATCGGCGTGAACTTCGCATAAACGGCATGCGGTTTGGCCGAAATTCGGTCTATTTGCCGCTATTGTTAAAGCCAAAATCCGCGAGACTAAGCGCTATTCTTGGTTTTTATGCCGATGGCGATATTGAAGGCAAAGCGCCATATTTGCCGCCATTTGGCGTAACTTCTTTTGAACTGCCCGAAGGTGTATCTCCGCGCGCGCTCGATTTAATTGGCTTCAAGAATATTGGTGGGCGTGGGGTTCGCCTCGATATTATTGACAGAATTATTGACGCATTATTTGAAGCTGCCAATCTTACCAAAGGGCCTTTTGAACTTCCAACAAATATTGTGTCGTTTCTTGGCACTTCAAACGAAATCGCCGAAAATATTGTCGCGAGCCTCGGTTGGGAAAGAATTACTGATGACGAAGGCGCTATAAAATGGAAAATGATGCGCATTCGGCACAAACCACCACACCGCGATTTCTCGAAAAAACCACAAGGCAATGATGGACAAAAAAGCACCGCGCCAAATCAATCGCAGCAAAAACCTTATGAAAAGCGAGAACGAAATTCGGATAGACCGAAATTTGATAGAAATAAATCACGCGGCAATCCAAGCTCAAACGCACCACGTGATTATAGGGCTGGGCCAAAAACTATTGATGCCGACAGCCCGTTCGCAGTTTTGGCTAGTTTGAAGGCAAGCCTCGAGAACAAGAAGAACTAGAGCGATAAATACTCAAGTCGCAACGCTTAAAGTGGAATGCGCTTGGTTTGGAGGACTCAGCTTTTACGCTTGGAACAAGCAGTAATGCTAATGCGGCACAATAGCAATAGATATTATGTTGGTATGAAGAAAGTGCTTGGGAATGGTCTTAAGAGCAAGTTTGCCTTAAGCCCATTCTGTTATTGTCCTTATGGGCCCTAGGTTTTTGTCAAGCCCGCGCTTTGGGCCCGAAGGCTTTGGGGCTTGACAAAAAACTAGGGCGCACAACAAACTTGGTGAATGGTTTTGGTGAAACAAGTTTCAGCATAAACCGTTCCAAAGCGCTTAATCTCTCTTTGTCATGACACATTGTCGAGATCAAAACCGAGCTTTACCAAATCCATTTGAACATTCGATGCTATGGATTTTTCGCAATAACTTTATCGAAAAGTCTATCAATTTTTTGGCGAATTTCTTGGCATTGCAAAAACCTATTACATTTTCTCACGAAATGTAATATTTGCCACCACGATATTAAACCGCCAACCTCCCCGATTTTGGCAAAACTTATGGATTTCAAATGACTTATATCGTCACCGATAATTGCATTAAGTGCAAACTAATGGATTGCGTTGAAGTATGCCCCGTAGATTGCTTTTATGAAGGCGAGAATTTTTTGGCAATTCACCCCGATGAATGCATTGATTGCGGTGTCTGTGAGCCCGAATGCCCAGTGGACGCAATACGGCCCGATACCGATGACGAACCCGACGGCAAGTGGCTGAAAATAAATACTGAATATGCAAAAATTTGGCCCAATATTACGACCAAGGGAACTGCGCCCGCCGATGGCGACAAATACCGAGACGAGAAGAATAAGTTCGAAAAATACTTCTCACCTAAGCCCGGTAAAGGCGATTAAAGCAGCGAGTATTTATCCTATTTAGGGTGCACACTTCACATTTTGATAAAATTGTGATATAAGCCACTGGTTCAAGGCTTAATGTGGTGCCGACACTGGATTTTACGTCGCGCCACTTTGAGTTTCGTTTAACCCACCAACTGATTTCAAATTCGATTAAAAGCAAACATATTGAAAGCGCATTTTAACTAATGCGCAGCGGAATGTTTTTTTGCGAACAATTTTTGAATTTTGATTTCGCCAGTTGCTTTGATTTAGTTAGGAAATATTGAATATGGCTGAAATTGAGATGCTTGAGGGCTTTCAAATTGACGAATTTGTTGTTTATCCAGCCCACGGAGTTGGTAAAGTTGTCGGCGTTGAAACTCAGATTGTGGTTGGCATGAACCTTGAAGTTTATGTCATTGCATTTGTGCAAGATAAAATGACATTAAGAGTTCCCACGCACAAAGCCAAAACTTGCGGATTGCGCGGTCTTTCAAGCACCCGCACTGTTAATGAGGCTTTGCGTACACTAACTGGCCGTGCACGTGTCAAACGCGCAATGTGGTCACGTCGCGCGCAAGAATATGAAGCCAAAATCAATTCTGGAGATCTTATTTCAATTGCAGAAGTCGTCAGCGATTTATTCCGCGCAACTGAACAACATGAACAATCCTATTCAGAGCGCCAACTTTATGAAGCGGCCCTTGACAGAATGGCACGTGAATTTGCAGCAATTGATGAATGCGAAAAAGATCAGGCAATTCGCAAATTAACCGATGTTTTGGCATCGCGCGGTGCTTCACGCGAAGCTAGCGCGGGCGTTTAGCGCCGAATAATAAATTCAATTTGTTCAGGGTGATCGAGCCAAATTTGTGGGCCGTGAGCGGGATAGGTTTTTCCTTTTTTTGAAGCGCGGGCGGGCTGCGAACCCTGAACCCTTCCGCGCACCCTTATATCAAGGCCCTTTAATGCCATCAATTCAGGAACACCGCCGCTCCACATTTCCCACGCTCTTTGTGGAATAACTGCGGCCACATTTGCGGTATTATCACTTGCGAAAATCAAGCGAATTAAATTGCCGTCTTGCACGACATCGGCGACCTTCCCTTCGACCAATTGAAAGCTGTTTTCGGCACCGATCAGCGCGGAGAGGGTTGCAAACCGAACTTGATAAGCGGGGTTAGACCAAATTCCCCGTGATGAACGCCGCGCCTCGCGCTCGGCTTGCCAAAGCTCGGGCACCAAAACTCTATTATCAGGATAAGTATGAACCCGCGCGTAGCCAATACGCAATATTTCTTGATTTACCCAAATCGGTTCTTGCAACATACCAGTGGAAATAAACACCATCGCAAGGGCGCGACCCGATCTATCGCGGCGTAAACCACCATATTTGAGCTGCACATCTTTTCCACCCACATAAGAATTAAGCGCAGCGCGCGCGGCAAAGCCTTCAGGGTCATTTGATCGGATGCGCGGGGCCTCGATTTGTGCCATTCTTACAATTAGCCCAGATTCCATGACAAAGCTGTCGCCATCGAGCACGCGCACAACTCTGCCTTTTTCGCCATTCTCCAAAAAAGCCCCAAGTGCAGCTGTTGCAAAAAATGCTAGAATTACAAATATGGATTGCAATAATTTCATGGTTTTGACAGTAGCAATTGCACGCCACACTCTACAAGCGCAAAAATTATGTCTAAGGACTTTTTGTGCGGCTCCTTAGCTCATCAGGATAGAGCATTCGTTTCCTAAATGAAGGGTAGGGGGTTCGAGTCCCTCAGGAGCCGCCATTTTACCCTTTGTCCAGACTGGAGACATGGGTGACACTTTTTTCATCATTTTTGCCTCAAATATGCCGCCAAATTTGTAGCTTTTTCACCGCGTAATTGCCATGACATGCACCTTACGCCGCCACCCATTTCGCAAACTTTTGCTGAATCAATTGGTATGACCTCACGATTTGTGGCGGCCCTTATTTGCGCCAAGGCGATCGCATCTTCGGGGATACCAAATTGCGGGAAATAAATTCGGTGCGGCGTTACAAGTGCATTTGTATAAAGCCCACATGCAGAACCAAAGCGACTATCGTAAATTTCTGAGCCGATATATGGCGTAACAATTTCGGTTATTTTCACATTGGGCAGACCCGCACGTAAGTCGCTTTTCAGCTTCGCGGCATATTCCGGGTATTCGTCATAAGTATTAATCATAAGGCTATTTTCATCAATAAAACTGACAATCCCATCGGCATGTTCAAGCCCACCTTCCTCATCGGCATCGATAAACGCAATATTGACGGCGCCTGTTTCAGTTCGCAAAATCGCCTTGGCATTGCTTTCACTTAGTTGATTATCGACCAAGAATTTGCGGCTTATCACAACATTGCCCGCATAATCTTCAACCCAGTTTCCGCCGTCATTGATTAGTTCCACATTTTCGTATTTCAAATTTGCGCTATGTGTTAGCTCGGTCAAATACTCCTGAACCGCATATGCTTCGGCTTCACCATTTATTCCCCCGCCTTGCCCAGCTGAACTATAAAGAAACATCTTTGGCGCATGCGGGTTTATCAAGCCAAAATCGCGCGCCCAAATATCGGCCATTGTTGCAATTGCGACGTGTTTTGCATCAAGAACTTGGCTATATTCGGCAAAATCAGCCTCGTCTGCGAGAATAATAACATCATCGTGTTGCGCAATGGTTTTGGCAAAATCAACTTGAAATTTCATTATATTTTCGCGCATCGGCGCGTAATACTTATCGTCCGAATTTGGCGCGATAAGCACAATCAATTCGCGAGTGTCATTTTCCACGGGCGCGGTGCAACTCGCCAAAATTGTGGCCATGATTGCAAGGACTCCTGATAATAGGGGGCGCATATGAAACTCCTTAGTTTAAGGACAACGTCATCAAGTTCTAATCTCAATTAGCCGAATGTCAAATAGAAGCCGCCCCTTGCCAAAAAACCTTGCGCTTAGGCTTCAATAGTCCTATAGGCCAGTGCCTTTAATGGCCCCATGATGCGATTCTTCGCTTGTGGGGCTTTTTTGTGAATAGGGCTTCTATTAGGAAACATCATGCCAAAGCGCACCGACATTAAATCAATCCTCATAATTGGCGCGGGCCCCATCATCATTGGGCAGGCTTGTGAGTTTGATTATTCGGGCGTGCAAGCCTGCAAAGCCCTTAAAGAAGAAGGCTATCGCGTCATTTTGGTCAATTCAAACCCGGCGACGATTATGACTGATCCAGATTTGGCCGACGCAACCTATATTGAACCAATCACTCCTGAAATTGTCGAAAAAATTATCGCCGCCGAGCGTCCTGACGCAATTTTGCCAACCATGGGTGGCCAAACCGCGCTTAATTGCGCATTGGCTTTGGATAAAAACGGTGTTCTTGCAAAATATAATGTCGAAATGATTGGCGCCAAAGCCGAAGCCATTAACAAAGCCGAGGACAGACAATTATTCCGCAATGCAATGGACAAAATCGGCCTTGAAAGCCCAAAATCGCACGTGGCCCACTCAATGGCGGAAGCCGAAGCGGCGCTGGCCCAAATTGGTTTGCCAGCTATTATTCGACCCTCTTTCACTTTGGGTGGCACTGGTGGTGGCATTGCTTATAATCTGGAAGAATTCAAAGCAATTTGTGAGCGCGGCCTTGATGCCAGCCCGACAACCGAAATATTGGTTGAGGAATCTGTGCTCGGTTGGAAAGAATATGAAATGGAAGTAGTCCGCGATAAAGCGGATAATTGCATTATCATTTGTTCCATTGAAAATCTTGATCCAATGGGTGTGCATACTGGCGATTCAATCACGGTTGCGCCAGCATTGACCTTGACCGACAAAGAATATCAAATAATGCGCGATGCTAGTATTGCGGTTTTACGCGAAATTGGCGTTGAAACTGGTGGCTCCAATGTGCAATTTGCATTGGACCCGAAAACTGGCCGCATGTTGGTGATCGAAATGAACCCAAGGGTTTCGCGCTCATCAGCCTTGGCGTCAAAAGCAACAGGTTTCCCAATTGCGAAAGTTGCCGCGAAACTGGCGATTGGCTACACTTTGGACGAAATTGCCAATGACATAACTGGTGGCGCAATGCCCGCTAGTTTTGAACCGACAATTGATTACGTGGTCACCAAAATCCCACGTTTTGCCTTTGAAAAATACAAAGGCGCGGACACGACATTGACCACGATGATGAAATCGGTCGGCGAAGCAATGGCAATTGGACGCACTTTTGCCGAGAGTTTCCAAAAGGCGCTGCGCTCACTCGAAACTGGGCTTTGCGGGCTTGATGCGATTGATGAATATTCTGATGCTGGCAGTTTGCGCGCGGCACTTGCGATTCCAAATCCTACGCGGATTTTAATTGTCGGCCAGGCATTTCGCATGGGCCTTACAGTTGAAGAAATCCACGCAGCATCGAAAATTGACCCGTGGTTCTTGCGCGAAATTGAGCAAATTATCGCCAATGAAAACAAACTGAAACAACATGGCATGCCCAAAAGCGCCGATGATTGGCGCTTTGTGAAAGCAATGGGTTTTTCGGATGCACAAATCGCAAACATAACAGCCAAGAACGAGGCCGAAGTCGCGCAAACTAGGCGCGCTCTCAATGTCCGCCCAAGTTTCAAGCGTATTGATACTTGCGCCGGTGAGTTTCGCGCAACCACGCCTTATATGTATTCAACATATGAAACACCACTATACAATGGCGAAGCAGCGTGCGAGGCCGAACCTTCCAACCGAACCAAAATAGTGATTTTGGGCGGTGGTCCAAACCGCATTGGCCAAGGCATTGAGTTTGATTATTGCTGTTGCCACGCGGCCTTTGCATGTGAAGAAATGGGTTATGAATCAATCATGATTAATTGTAACCCCGAAACGGTTTCAACCGATTACGACACTTCGGATCGCCTGTATTTTGAGCCATTGACCCAAGAAGACGTAATTGAAATAATCCATAAAGAACAAAGCAATGGCAATTTATTGGGGGTTATCGTTCAATTTGGTGGCCAAACCCCATTAAAGCTCGCGCATCCACTTCAAGAAGCAGGCATTCCCGTGCTTGGCACGAGCGTGGATTCAATTGACGTAGCCGAAGATAGAGAGCGCTTTCAACAGCTTTTACACACGATTGACTTGGTGCAACCGCGCAATGCAATTGCCCGCACCGAAGAAGAAGCGCTGTTGGGCGCAAATGAGGTCGGCTATCCAATTGTAGTGCGCCCGTCCTATGTTTTGGGTGGCCGCGCGATGGAAATCGTCCATGATGATGCGAGCCTTAAACGCTATGTCCGTGAAGCAGTTTTGGTATCAGGCGATAATCCGGTTTTGATTGACCAATATTTGCGCGACGCAATCGAAGTTGATGTTGATGCATTATGCGACGGACAGGATGTTTTCGTGGCCGGTGTAATGGAACATATTGAAGAAGCTGGCATTCACTCGGGTGATAGTGCCTGCGCTTTGCCGCCTTATAGTTTGCCCGAACATATTGTGGTTCAAATTAAGGAACAAACCATAAAACTCGCCAAAGCGCTTCAAGTTAAGGGGCTGATGAATATTCAATTTGCGGTGCAAGGCGAAAATATTTTCGTTTTGGAAGCCAATCCGCGCGCTTCGCGCACCGCGCCATTTGTCGCCAAAGCTGTGAATATTCCGATTGCCGCAATTGGGGCGAAATTGCAGGCAGGAGAGAAATTGGCTGCGTTTAATTTGCATGCCAAGAAGCTAAACCATGTTGCAGTAAAAGAAGCTGTGTTTCCATTTGCGCGCTTTTTGGGGGTTGACCCGATATTGGGGCCTGAAATGCGCTCAACAGGCGAAGTTATGGGGCTCGACGCCGATTTTGATCAGGCTTATTTGAAATCACAAATCGCCGCTGGCATGGCTTTGCCCAAAAAAGGAACTGTCTTTATTTCGGTGAAAAATAGCGACAAAAACTGGATTATTGACATCGCAAAGGACTTTATTAGCGCTGGATTTGATATAATCGCCACTCAAGGCACACAAACGATACTAAGCGAAAATTGCGTAGCCGCTATCCGCGTCAATAAAGTCCAAGAAGTGCGACCGCATATTGTCGATCAATTGATAGACGGCAAAGTCCAAATGGTCATCAATACCACAGAAGGCGCACAATCATTGGCGGATTCGTTTTCCATTAGGCGTTCGGCGCTAATGAATAATATCGCATATTACACGACAATTTCTGGCGCGCGGGCAGTTATTAGGGCGATAAAATCCGACAAAAACGTCGAGATGAAAGTCAAACCACTGCAAGCATATGCTTGACAAAACCACAATTAACCCCAAATTTATTGGATTATCTAACGGAAACTCCCTAAAATGGAAAAAGCACCTATGACCGAAGAGGGTCATAAAGCCCTCGACGCCGAATTGAAAAGATTAAAGACTGTCGAACGCCCATCAATAATTGCGGCGATTGCTGAGGCGCGCTCGCACGGCGATTTGTCTGAAAATGCGGAATATCATGCTGCCAAAGAAAGGAAGAGCTTTATCGAAGGTCGCATCGCCGAATTAGATGATAAAATGGCACGCGCCCAAGTGATTGACGTGCGTCAATTATCTGGCGCTAATGTTAAGTTTGGCGCAACCGTAAAAGTCGTTGACGAAGATACTGACAAAGAAGACATTTACAAAATTGTCGGCGAAGATGAGGCCGATGTAAAAAGCGGCAAAATCTCAATCGGCTCGCCCATCGCAAGGGCGATGATTGGCAAAGAATCGGGCGATGTGGTTGAAGTTATGACACCTGCTGGCGTTAGATCCCTCGAAATCCTTTCGGTAGCTTGGATATAGACATTTGAGCAAGCGCCCACCCATAATTTGGGCGGTTTCAGATGGCCGAGCGGGGATAGAGCGTCAAGCAATTGCCTTGGCGAATGCGATAATCGACCATGTGGGCGGCTCTTTGCAAATAGTTCGGCTAACTCCAAAAGGCGCGCAAATGATGTTGCCGCCCAATATGTGGCCTGACCCAATTGGAGCTTTGCCCAGCGAGCAAAAAGCCTTTTTCGAAGGCGAAGGGCCCGATATTTGGATTGCCAATGGTCGGCGTTCAATTGCCTATTCTTTATGGGTAAAAAAGCATTTCCCCAAAGTTTTGACTGCGCAAATTCAAAACCCAAAAATACCAAGCAAGAATTTTGATTATGTTGTCGCGCCAAAACACGACCAAGTTAAAGGCGACAATGTTTTTGAAACCCTTGGTGGTTTGGTTTATTATTCGGATGCTGAAATTACGGCTGCGAGGGCCCAATTCTCGGCTCGGACAACCGGAAACCGATATTTAGTAATTTTGGGGGGTAATTCAAAAACCCATAAATTCACGCAAAAAAACGCCCTCGAAATTTTGGAATATCTAAAAGGCTTATCCCAAAAAGACACTTCGCTTTGGATAACCACTTCAAGGCGAACGCCACCCGAAATCTCTAGTCAATTTCGCGCCTTTGCGGCGGCGAACAAGTTTATGTTTTTCGAAAACCAAGAAAAAGACGGCCCAAACTCGTATCTTTCATGGCTTTGCCACGCGACACACGCCATTATTACCGAAGATTCAGCAAATATGCTCGCCGATGCGGCTTTCTTTAGACTCCCAATAACCCTGATAAAGCTCGAAGGCGGTTCCAAAAAATTTGACCGCCTCCACCGAAGCTTTGTTGATTGCGGCGCAGCAAAATGGGTTGAAGGCAATCCAAAACCTTGGAACTATGAAAATCCAAATGATGTGAATAAAATAGCCAGCGCCATTGTATCCGATTGGCAAACGCGCCAAATAAGCTAGAACATTTTAATAATAAGGTCACCCAAATTGGCACTAACAAAACATACGCAAATACTGATAATTGGTTCTGGCCCTGCGGGTTACAGTGCGGGCATTTATGCTGCCCGCGCCATGCGCAATCCGGTTTTGGTCGAAGGCCCGCAACCCGGCGGGCAATTAACAATCACCACCGAAGTTGAAAATTATCCGGGGTTTGAACATGAAATCCAAGGCCCTTGGCTTATGGAGCAAATGAAGGCTCAAGCTGCACGTATGGGAACTGAAATTATTGCCGATTGGATAATGTCGGTCGATTTTAGCAAACGCCCGTTCACGGCAATTGGCGATAGCGGCACAATTTATACCGCCGACAGCGTAATTATTGCCACTGGCGCACAAGCAAAATGGTTGGGCCTGCCCGAAGAAATGGGACTTAGCGGTTTTGGGGTTTCGGCTTGTGCCACTTGTGACGGCTTTTTTTATCGCGGCAAAGAAGTTGTGGTGGTTGGCGGCGGCAATACTGCGGTTGAAGAAGCAATATTCTTGACCAATTTTGCTACCAAAGTGACATTAATCCACCGCCGTGACGAATTGCGCGCCGAAAAAGTTATGCAACAACGCCTGTTCAATAATCCGAAAATCGAAGTTATTTGGGACAATGCAGTGGAAGAAATTTTGGCAGAATCCGAGCCTCGCGGCGTAACCGGAGTGCGGATTAAGAACCTAAAAACTGGGGTAGAAAGCCAAGTAAAATGCGATGGGGTTTTTGTTGCAATTGGCCACAAACCATCAACAGAGCTTTTCAAAGGTCAAATTTCCATGAAAGAAAATGGCTATTTAATTGTTGAAGCGGGAACCACAAAAACCAATATCGAAGGCGTATTTGCTGCTGGTGACGTTACCGATGAACATTATCGCCAAGCTGTGACTGCTGCGGGGCTTGGCTGCATGGCTGCATTGGATGCCGAAAAGTTTTTGGCTGAGCATGAATAATCGGTTGGGGGCAAATTAGCGATGGATTGGGATAAACTACGAACATTTCATGCCGCTGCTGCAACGGGTTCCTTGACTGCTGCCGCCGAACGAGTAGGCCTATCACAATCCGCAGTTAGTCGGCAAATTGCCGCGCTCGAAGACGGCCTTGGAGTTCCATTATTTCACCGCCACGCGCGCGGGCTTATTTTAACTGGCCCTGGCAAAGTTTTGCAACAATCAACTGGTCAAATGGCAACGATAGCTTCGGTCGCAGAATCCAATTTGAAAGATGCCCGCGATAGGCCACAAGGCGAATTATTGATTACCGCGCCGATTGGGTTTGGTGCAACTTGGCTTGCGCCGCGTTTAGGTGGCTTTTTAGACGCTTATCCCGATGTTACTTTGCGGCTTTTGCTTGACGATAGGGAATTGGATTTAACAACTTTGGAGGCTGAATGTGCGGTTCGTTTGTGGCAAGCAACCCACGCCGATCTTATACAGCGCAAATTGTTTTCGGTAAAAACTTCGCTTTACGCCACCCATGAATATATTGCCAAAAATGGCGCACCCAAAACCGTAGCTGAGCTTGATGGACACCGCATTATTGCGTATGGAGCGCGCGCATCGGATGAGATGAAAGTTCTAGATTTCGCATTGGCATTGGGGCGCGATGGACAAAAGCCGCGTGAAGCCAGCCTTAGTATCAACAATGTCTCGGCACTTGTAACTTCAGTGGCGGCGGGGCTGGGCATCGGCGGATTGCCCGATTATTTGGCAATTCTTGAACCAAAATTGCAAAAAATCCTGCCCGATTTTCCAGGCCCAGACCTTGATGTGTTTTTCATCTATCCCGCGGATTTGCGCAAATCAAAACGGATTGCGGCCTTTCGCCAATATTTGATTGAGCAAGCTGCGAGTTGGCAAAAGTAGTTTGAGTTCAAGCAAGGTTTGCCGCCTTTGGCGGAATGACCATGTCCTTGTGACTTTTCAAGCAAGATTCAAGACCCATGCCATTAAAAATGTTTAATCATTTTGCCTGAATTGCAACCTTGTTATGCCACAATTGCCACCTACATATAGGATGTAACACGAGCCTCGGTGTTATACGCATTCGGTTTTTACCGGCGTTTCCTCCCCCTCTCCCCCTAAGAGGCCGACTTTAAGGGTCACATGCAAATGTGGCCCTTTTTTTATTGCCTGCCACTCGCGTCTTCCTATTGCCTGCAGGGGAATCGCGCATGGGATATTTTTGCAAAAAGGACGTGATTTGCGCAAGAATCCTCCTCCGTTTTCGGAGGAGGGGGACCACGCGTAGCGTGGTGGTGGAGGTGCTTTTAGAACCTCAAACACCTGCAACCAAAACGTTTTTGCTGATTCTGCGCATCCCTCCTCCGTCAGGCTTTGCCTGCCACCTCCTCCGTGAACGGAAGAGGATAGGGTCATATGCGATTGCCCTGCTATTGCCTGCCACTTGGCAGGCAAGTTATCCCGAAGTTTGAATGTGGCGTGCCGGGTGGGCAAAGCGGCAGTGGATCGGTTGGTGCTTTTCTCGGAATAACGCTTTTTGGAACTGGCACGTCAACCTTATTGCGGCGACCGGGTTCAAGTGGGTTCCAATCGGGGCAACGATCAGATCGCTCGCGGTTAATTTCAGCGCATTCGCCAATCCTGCGCATACCTGCCAAACCGCCACTTGCTTCACCATTTTCAAACACGTTTCGCCCAGGAACTGGCCCACGCGGTTGGCGCGGAAGTGGCGCAACGCCGCCAGAGGGTGCACCACCACTTGCAGCGGGAATACCGCCTCCGACAACGGACGTTACTCCCGATGGCCCGCTAGGTGGCACACCACTGGCAACAGGCGCACCGCCACCACTTGGTGCAAGTTCGCCGCCACTTACTTTGGGCGCAGTCGTTGGTGCTGCCTCGCTTTGCCTGGCGGCCTCAAGTGCGCGCTGGGCTTCAAGTCGGTTAAGTTCCTCAATGTCGATTGGACGAACATTTGGGGCTTGGATTTTTGATATTTGTTGCTTTTTCAGTTTTGATTGGCCAGCAATTTGTTTTGGCACCACTGGCCTTTGCAATTCAAACTGGCGGCTTTGCAAATTCGCTTTTGGCGTGGGCGCAATAGGGCGCAAATTTGGCACTGTAATTTGGTCTTCGGGTTCATCCTCAATGATCGGGAGCGTTTGTGTCAATTGTTTTGGCGCTGGAGTTTTGAGCTTCTTGGCGTTTTCAATATTTATCGGGTTCACGATTGCGTCAGGCAATGGCGCGTCAAGGGGTGGCGGCTTTATCGCAATATCGGGAGCTGGTTCGAGTTTTTGTTGCGGTGCAGGTTCAGTTTCCACCGTTTTTTCCGGCACTGGTTGCGCCAAATCTGGTTTTGGCTGCGCGATAATTTTGCTTGGCTCCACGGGCGTTTCATTGGGTATTGGCGCTGGCGTGTTTATGATTTCCACTTTGACAATATTTTTGGGTGGCAATTCAATGGGTGGGATTGTTAGCAACGCCATGAAAAACCCGAGATGCAAAATTAGAGCGCTTGCCCATGTCCATTGCCTTGTGTGTGGATGCATATTTGATTCTCTTACAATCAAATATGGGACACCAATTTTAAGCGCGGTGGCTTTTCTTTTGCCAAAATTATTCCTTTGGCCATTTCGAATTGGCGCAATGTCTTGCCAAAACTGGTCGTCACGATTCAAAAACTACTCCACTTTTACTTGCCCAGCCAGAAATTGTTATGAGTTCAAAACTTGCATATACGCGATTATCGCCATCACAATATCGTGCTTGATAATAATCAGCAACTTTGGCGATTAAATGACGCGAAAGCGGTTTTATATTTTTGTTCGCAAATGCTGCGGCTTCGCCCATGGCTTTGATGTCACGAAAAAGCTCAAAAACATTGCCATAGCGCACTTTCAAAATCTCGCTCGAACTTACTGGGCTATGAAAACCCGCTCGCACCAAAAGCCTAACCCCAGTTTCACAATTTATCATCGGGGAAATTCGCGGGCTTGCGCCACCATAATATTCGGCCTCGACATCAAGAAAACACTGCCGCAATTCCTTTAATGTGCTGCCACCAAGAAAAGTTGCAATGAAATTGCCTTCTGGCCGCAATGATTTGCGGATTTGTAGCAAAAGCCCTGGCAAATCATTGACCCAATTCAACCCTGAATTGGCAATAATTAAATCATATTTATCTTGGCCAATTTCCGGCAATAATAATTCGCTTAGACAATTTGGGTTTTTATTTTCTGACAAACTTGGTTCAATTTCTTCCAGCTTTGCCAATTTGCGGCTTGCGCCCAAAACGCCCGCTTGGTTTGCGATTTGTTGAAATTGCCCATTGCCTGCGAACAATTCAGCGCCACATTCAAAATCTTGCTTTATCGTCTGTAGAATTTCGATTGTGCCTTCACAGGCAAATTCATGCAAAAACCACGGGTTTTTTCCTTCCTTGTGGGCACGCGCCAAAGCCGTCTTTCTACGTTTGAGAAAAAGCGATGTATCGAACATTATTGGCGCGAAATTATTGGGCATTTTTCTTTCATCTAAAAGGCGATATATCTGCACCTAATCATGGCACTTAAAACGATTCTTAGCTCGTCAGTTCATAAACTGTCCAATTTAATTTGGCCACCGCGTTCACTATTGAGCGACAAAAGGGTTGAACATCAAGGCACGATCGAGTCCGAACTTTGGAGCGAGCTGCCATTTATCGCGGGGCCAATTTGTTTTTGCTGCGGCGTGCCAATGGAAGGCGTTTTTCACCCCGAAAGCCTGTGCGGCGTATGTATGGCGCAGCCGCCCGCATTTGATAAAGCGCGCGCGGTTTTGGCATATGATGATTTAACTCGGCCCTTAGTATTGGCGCTTAAACATGGCGGACGAAAAGACGGCGTAAAATTATTTGCCATTTGGATTGCCCAAATTACCCCAAATATCAATGACATAGACTTAATCGTGCCAGTTCCCGCCCATTGGACACGGCTTTTCGCGCGCGGCTATAACCAAGCCGCGTGGTTGGCACAGGCCTTAAGCAAACAATGCGCAAAACCATGGCGGCCCGATGTGCTTATTAGGCAGCGCAGAACTGG
>ERZ1292633.3125-Hain-H41-02um-R1-3125-length-16406-cov-6_pt1 | contig 16406 bp, 18 predicted proteins | sample MGYA00564406_ERZ1292633 | MGnify/ENA primary metagenome ERZ1292633 (study PRJEB36523, sample SAMEA6512639) | groundwater metagenome | collected 2019-01-08 | study: AquaDiva: Metagenomics assemblies of 32 groundwater samples | reverse complement strand
CGTAGACGCCGACCGTATCGGTGAGAATGAAGTCCTTCGGGCTCTCGATGGAGCGGTCGACGTGCGTCTCGGCCGCGAAGTTCACCACAACGTCGCAGCCAGCCATGGCGTCCTTCACCGCCGCGTCGTCGCAGATGTCGCCCTTCACGAACCGGTAGCCGGGGTCGTTTCGCACGGCCTCCAGATTCGCCAGGTTCCCCGCGTACGTCAGCTTGTCGAGCACCGTGATCGACGCCAGAGGCGCCACGCGGCGCAGGTGGTGTACGAAGTTCGAACCGATGAAGCCGGCGCCGCCGGTGACCAGGAAGCGCGCGCGGGAAAGATCGAGGCCCTTCGCCATGTTCTCTCTAGCCGTCCTTCCGGGACCAGTCGTACGGAATGTGGCTCTTGTGCGGATCCGCGCGGACCTCGTCGGGCTCGGCGTAGTTGTAAGCCTCGGTCGGTGTGTTGACCAGCATGGCCGGCTCCGTCCCAATGCACTTCATGCCGTGCCAGACCCCGTTCGGGATCACCACGAGGACCGGGTTCTTTTCACCCATGAAGAATTCGTTGATCTGCCCTTTCGTCGGCGAATCGGCGCGCTCGTCGTAGAGCACGACTTTCATCATTCCCTTCACGATCACGAAGTGGTCGGTCTGCTTCTTGTGATAGTGCCACCCCTTCACCACACCGGGATAGGCGACCGAGACGTAGCACTGGCCGAACTTCTGGAAGAAGGGATCGTCGCTGCGGAGCATTTCCATCAGATAGCCGCGTTCGTCCGGGATCAGCCGGAGCGGTTTCACGGTGACGCCGTGGATCAGCTTCATTCCGGCCTCCCGACCGAGGAATAGGCGAAACCCATACGGCGTACGGCCGGCGGGTCATAGACATTGCGCAGATCGACGATCGCCTTTTGCCGCATGACGCGGCGAATGCGGCCGAGATCGAGCCGGCGGAACTCGTTCCACTCCGTGACGATCACGAGCACGTCGGCCCCCTTCGCCGCGTCGTACGCGTTCGCGGCGTAATCGACGTCCTTCGGCGCTCCGGGAGTCGTCGCGCGCACCACCGGATCGTAGACACGGACCTTCGCCTTCCGACGCCGGAGCGCCTTGATGATCCCCAGCGACGGCGCGGCCCGCATGTCGTCTGTCTCCGGCTTGAAGGAGAGCCCGAGCACGGCGATGGTGTGGGGGCCGCGTCCCTTCAGGAGGGAGCGGACCTTTTCCACGGCCACGTCCAGCTGTGCGTCGTTCGCCTCGATGGAAGCGCTCACGATCCGCATCGGCACGCCCGCCTCCGACGCGAAGTGCCGGAGCGCCAGGGTGTCCTTGGGGAGGCACGACCCGCCGTAGCCAGGTCCCGGATGGAGAAATTTGGGACCGATCCTCCGGTCGAGGCCCATCGCCTTCGCCACGTCGTGGACGTTGGCGTCGAGCGCGTCGGCCAGGTTGGCCATCTCGTTGATGAAGGAGATCTTGGTCGCCAGAAAGGCGTTCGAGGCGTATTTGATCAGTTCGGCCGTGCGGACGTTCGTCACCACGACCGGCGTCTCGATGAGGTAGAGCGGCCGGTAGAGGTCGCGGAGCATCGTCCGCGCCTTCGGCGTGTCGGCGCCGATCACGATCCGGTCGGGGCGCATGAAATTGTCCACCGCCGTCCCCTCTCGGAGGAATTCCGGATTCGACGCCACGTCGAACCGCGCGCGCCGCTTCGCGTGCTTGGCAATGTAGGCGTGGAGCTTTCCATTGGTTCCGACCGGGACGGTGCTCTTCTGGACGATGAGGCGGTGGCTCGGCAGGGCGCCGGCGATCGTCTTCGCCGCGGCGAATACCTGAGTCAGGTCGGCCTCGCCGCGCGGTCCGGAGGGTGTTCCGACGCAGAGGAAGATGACCTCGCCCCACTTCGTCGCTTCCTCCAGCGAGGTTCCGAAGCGAAGCCGGCGCTCCCGCACGTTTCGGGCGACCAGGTCGAGGAGCCCCGGTTCGTAGAAGGGAATCTCTCCCCGCTCGAGCTTCGCGATCTTCGCGGGATCGACATCCACGCAGAGGACTTCGTTCCCGAAGTCGGCGAAGCCGGCTCCGGTCACGAGCCCCACGAATCCCGTTCCTACGACGACGATTCGCATCGGTTCCTCAATGGCCCGTCTCGCGGCGCACGCGCGCGCGGGCGTCTTGATAGAGATCGGTCAGGGTGCGCTCCAGGGAGAGACGCGGCGCCCATTCGGTCCGCGCCGTGATCTTGGAGCGATCCCCCACCACGTGATCGACGTCGTGCGTCCGGACGCGCGACGGATCGGAAACGACCCGCGCGGTCACGCCCGCCAGCGACAGAAGCCGGTCCAGGAGGTCGCGGAGACGATGTCCCTCTCCGGTGCAGACATTATAGGCCTCGCCTGGCTCCCCGCGCTCCACCAGCGAGCGGTAGGCGGCGACCACGTCCCGCACATGACCGTACTCCCTCACCGCTTCCAGCGTGCCGACCTTGATCTCGGGCGGTTGAACTCCCGCGTCCACCCGCGCGATCTGTTCGGCGAACGCCGCCAGGGCGAACTGCGGCCGCTGGCCGGGACCGGTGTGGGAGAAGGTGCGCGTTCGGATCACGCGGAGCCCGTAGGTTTCGGAGTAGAGGGCGCCCAGGGCGTCCTGCGCCGCCTTGCTCAGTCCGTACGGATTTCGCGGGCGGAGCGGAGCGTCCTCGCGGATGAGCGCTCCCGTCGTGCCCGAACCGTACGCATCGGCCGAGCCGACCGAGAGAATCGTAGCCTCGGGCGCACCCTGCCGGACCGCCTCCAGAAGGTGAAGCGTGCCGAGCGCGTTTACGCGATAGGTCTCCACCGGATGAAGCAGCGAGGCCGCGCCAGAGGATTGCGCCGCCAAATGGACCACGGCATCGGGGTGAATTTCCCGCACCGCGGCCGCCACCGCGCCGGCATCGGTCACGTCCAGCGGTCGAAATGACGCAAGCCGCTCGCGGAGCGCCGCCGCGTCGGGCGTTCCGTCCAACGGGGCGTGGTCGGCGCCGTGAAATTCGGCGCCCGGCCCCCAGGACTCCAGAAGGTGGCGGCCGACAAAGCCGGCCACCCCGGTGATGAAAAGGCGCAAGCGTTAGCGCTCGCGCCAGTAGGCGAGCATGTCCTTGAGTGTCTGCTCGAACGGAATGACCGGCTCCCAGCCGGTCGCCTTCTTGAACTTGGAGGCGTCGCCAAGGAGCACGGGAACGTCGGAAGGGCGAAGCCGCGTCGGATCCTCCACAACCTTGATCTTCACCTTCGACATGGCCAGCAGGTAGTCGAGCATGTCCTTGATGACCCAGTCCTTGCCCGAGCAGAGATTGTACTCTTCGCCCGCGACGCCCTTCTCCAGAGCCAGCCAGTAAGCGCGGACGATGTCGCGGACGTCGGTGAAGTCGCGGCGCGCGTCGAGATTCCCCACACGCACGATCGGTTCCCGGCGCCCCTTCTCGATGTCGGCGATCTGCTTCGCGAAGTCGGAGCAGACGAAGACCGGACCGCGGCGAGGGCCCTCGTGATTGAATCCGCGCGTGCGGATCACGTGGAGGCCGAACGACTTGAAGTACTGGTAGCCGAGCATGTCCTGCCCCACCTTGCTCACCGCGTAGGGCGAGAGCGGACGGAGCGGATTCGTCTCACGGATGGGAAGCTCGTTCTCATGCACCAGTCCATACTCCTCGCTGGAGCAGGCGAGCTGGATGCGCGGCTTCAGATTCGTCTTCTTGATCGCTTCGAAAATGTTCAACTGACCGATGATATTGGTGACGAGCGATTCGGTCGGCGCCGTCCACGAGGTCGGCACGAACGACTGCGCGGCCAAGTGGAAGATCCGATCGGGTCGGACTGCCTCGATCACGTCGCGGACCGAGGAAGCATCGCGCAGATCGCACTCCGAGAAGGAGACCTTGTCGCGGAAATGCTCGATGTTCTCCGTGCGGCTCCTCCAGCGGAGGATGCCGTGGATCTCCACGTCGGGGAGCGTGAGCATGTAGTCCACCAGGTGACTTCCGGCGAACCCCGTGATTCCAGTGACCAAGACTCTCATGCGTTCGTCCTTTCGGGGGATGTCATGGCGGCGACGGACGCCTCGAACGCGGCGACCGCCGCTTTCGGGTCGCTCGCTTCAAGGATGGGCCGTCCCACGACGACAAAGTCGGCGCCGCGGGCGAACGCTTCCGGCAGGGAGAGCGTCCGCTTCTGATCATGCGCCGGGTCGTGGGGCCCGCGAATTCCGGGTGTGACGATCAAGAAAGGGGATGGCAACGCGCCGCGCAGGGCGGCAAGTTCCTGCGGCGACGCCACGACACCATCGGCCCCTGCCTCGTGCGCCATGCGCGCCAGGCCGAGGACCTTCTCCTCCAGGGTCGTGCCAGGATTCCAGAGACTCGGAATCTCGGTGCCATCGAGGCTGGTGAGCATTGTGACCGCGAGGACACGAGGTCCGGATCCGCCGTCGCCTTTCAACGAATGCGCCGCCTTGGAAGCGGCGGCGATCATGGCCGGTCCGCCCGCCGCGTGAATCGTGAGGAGCGACACGGGCAGCCCTTCCAGGGCCGCCACCGCCTTTCCCACCGTCGCGGGAATGTCGTGCAATTTCAGATCCAGGAATATCTTCTTTCCCCGATCGGCCATGGCGCGGACGCCATCTCGGCCGGAGGCGCAGAAGAGCTGGAGTCCCACCTTGTACCAGAGCACCGAGTCGCCGATCCGGTCGACGTGCGCCAAGGCTCGCGGGAGGTCGGGCTGATCGAGCGCGACGATCAGGCGGTCGCGTACGCCGTGGCTCTGGTTCACTTCTTCTCTCCCGAGCGCCGCGCACTTCGAGCGGCCTCACGCCGCGCCTTCCCGGCGCGAATGGGTCCGCGGCCCGCGGGAAGCTCCATCGCGCCGAGGACGGCGTCAACGGAGCGTTCGCCCAGGCTTCGGACGTAGTCGGAGATGCCGCTCACGCAGGCTTCCGGAAGTCCCGGATCGGCGAACATGGCGGTCCCAATTTCCACGGCGGTGCAACCGACGAGAAGGAACTCGATCGCGTCGGCCGGCTTGGCGATGCCGCCCATCCCGACGAGCGGAATGTCGACCGCCTGCGCCACCTCCCACGCCTTTGCCAGCGCGAGCGGCTTGATGGCCGGACCGGATAGCCCGCCCAGCACGGTGCCGAGGATCGGTTTCCGGTTTCGGGAATCGACCGCCATGCCGACAAACGTGTTCACGACCGAGATGGCATCCGCGCCGCAACTCTCGCACGCCTCGGCGATCTCCGCGATGCGCGTCACGTTCGGCGTCAATTTGGCGATGAGCGGAAGCCGCGTCAGCGGCCGGATGGCAGACATCACCTCGCGGGCCATGCCGGCGTCGGTGGAGTAGCGCATCCCGTGCGGCCCGACATTAGGGCAGGAGATGTTCACCTCGATGGCATCGGCCACGCCGGAGGCATCCACGCCGCGGACCAGTTCCTGGAATTCCTCGACGTTTTCCCCTTCCACCGAAACGATTCGAGCACACGGCAGCTCGCGCAGGATCGGCACCTTCAACTCGAGATATCCGGCCAGGCCGGGATTCTCGATTCCAATCGAATTGAGCATTCCCGCCGAGGTCTCGACGACACGCGGCGGAGGGTTCCCCGCACGCGGGCGGAGCGTCACCGTCTTCGTCACGATGCCGCCGAGCTTTCCCAGATCGACGAGCCGTTCGTACTCCCTGCCGAATCCGATGATTCCCGACGCGACGAGGATTGGATTACGGAGTTCCAGCGAACCGATCGTGACTCGTAGGTCGGGCTTCTGGACGGGCGTCATGGCAGCCGCTCCCAGTCGACGACCGTCGCGTCGTAGACGGGCCCTTCCACGCACATGGCGGGGTAGCGCTCCTGGTCGCATTCGGGCCGAAGCGGAATGGGGCAGCCGCGGCAGGCGCCGACGGCGCAGGCCATCGGCCCCTCCAGCGACGCCTCGCAGCGAATTCCCTTCTCGCGCGCGAAATCGGCGATGGCGTGGAGAAGTCCATGCGGACCGCATGTGAATATCTCCGCGGTCTGCGGCGTGTGGCCGTGTTCGTTCCACTCTCGCTCCAGAAGATCGAGGACGCTCCCCTCGTACCCCACCGATCCATCGTCTGTGGCAAGGTGAAGACGGCCCTTCTTGATTTCGCGTACGCCGTAGAGTTCGTTCTTCGACCGCGCGCCGAAGAGGAAGACGTAGGGACGCTTCTTCTCCGCGAGGCGTCTGGAGAGGAAGAGGAGCGGCGCGACGCCTCGCCCGCCCGCCACGAGGAGGGATGTCCTTCGCGGCGCGGGCGTGAAGCCGACTCCAAGGGGGCCGATCAGGTCGAGCAACTGCCCCTTCGGCTGGGCGGCGAGAATCCGCGAGCCGCGACCGACGACCGAGTAGTAGATACGGATGGCGCGCACTCCCCGGTGCTCGAAGAAACCCTCGAGACTGTAGGGACGGCGCAGGAGCGGCTCCCCGTCGGTGGAGAGCCTCAGGTGGACGAACTGCCCCGGCTGGGGCTTGGCGAAGAGCCGCGGCACACGAAGCGTGAGCAGGAAGTTCCCCTTCGTCAGCTCGCGGTTCTCGACGACGGTGCAATCGACTTGATTCATCGTTGTGGTGTGATGATGTTGATCGGCGTGGAATCCGCGGGCGCCGCGGCGGGCGGAGGGCTCACGGGCCCGGGCGACGATGTGGTGTCAGGACGCGACGTGCGGAGGGAATCGAGACGCGCGGCTCGGAGCGAGTCGCCGGGAGACATCGGGCGCTTCGGCTGCGTCGGTTCCATGGGAAGCCCGCGCCGCCTGCGGAGCTCCTTGAGGGCCTCCTCGCGAGCGGCGTTGAGGAAGTCCTGCCTCGCGGGAGGGATGACATATCCCGAGTCGGGGGCGCTCACCGTCGGGCCGACGCCCGATTCCGGCAGCGCCTCTTCCGGTGCAAATCGCGACGCTCCGGTCGTATCCGGATTCGCCAGCAGCGAATCGAGGAGCGTCGTCCGAGCGTCCGTCGCGCCGCTCCAGCGCTTCCAGAAGTAGAGCGCCGATTCCGCGAAGCGAGTCCCGCGATACCGCGTGGCCATGCTGTCGGTCATGGAGCGCACCGCCACGGTGTCGGAGCGGTCGAGCGCGGTGATCCAGAGGCGCGCATAGGCCGACTTTGGCGCGTAGACGCTCTGCGGGAACTGTGACTCGACCGCCGAATACTGAAGGAGGGCGGAGTCAGGCCGTTCCAGCTGAAAGTAGTAGAGTTCCGCCAGCATGAAGGCGGAGCGCGCCTTCGCCTGCGTCGTGTCCGCGCCAAGCGTTTCGCGGTATTTCTTCAGCGCGGCAAGCCCCTGCGAGCGGCGATTCGCCTGTGTTTGAAATTCGGAAGGCGGGCCGGTCTTCAGCTTTTCATACTCCTTCGCGGCGCCGTCATAGTCGTTGAGCGCCGATTCGTAGAGGTAGCCGATCCGGAACTGCGCGTCCGCGGCCACCGGCGTGTTCGGGTACGTCTCGATGAGGCGTCGATACCCCATGATCGCCTCATCGGTCTTTCCCACTCTTGCCCGCACGCCGTGGAGACGGAGGAGGAGTTCCCCCTCGCGCTTTTCCGCGATCGCGTTCGGCCGCCACTGCTCCAGCAGGGCCATCGCGTCGTCGTAACGCTCCAGGTCGCGAAGCGCCTCGGCGCGCCGAAGCGCCAGGTCGAGGCGGAAATTCGATCGTTCCTCGGATCGAAGCGCCTCGGCGTAAACGTCGATGGCAAGGTCGGCTCGGCCGCTCGCCATCAGGACGTCGCCCTTCCGCCGAAGCGCGTCGGAGCGGTCACGCCGCGACCTGGCGGCTTCCGCCGCGCGGTCGTACCAAGCGATCGCCAGCCGGTAGTCGCGCTGCGCCGCGCGCGATTCGCCGGCGAAGAAGTAGAGTTCCCCGCGGCGTGCTAGCTTGGGATAGTCGCGATCGCACGCTTCGAAAATGGAGTCGGCCTCGGAGTAGTCGCGCCGCTTCAGTCTGGCCAAGCCGAGAATGAGACGCGCCTCCGGCAGGAACGGGCTCTTCGGAAACTGCTCCTGGAACTCCTGCAGCCGCCGGATCGCGACCACGTTGTCGCCCTTCCCGAATGTGGCCGCGCTCAGGAGGAACGACGCGTCGTCGGCATACTTGCTCTTGGGATAGTCGAGCAGCACTTTCTGGCACTGGCGAATGGTCATTTCGTATTTGGCTGATGCCTCGGGCGCGACGGATTCGAGGATGCTCCGCTCCTGCGCCTTCTGGCCCTCTCGGTAGTACTTCTTGGCGAGGTAGAAGGTGTTGAAGTAGGCACATCCGGCAGTGAGGATCGCGAGGCCAAGCAGGCCGAGGCCGAGGCGGCCCCAATTCGGGGTACGCATGAGGCCGCGATCGTACCACGGGCTCCCCGCGCCGCCTATGCCGCGCTGGCCTTCCGCTATCGGGCGCTCCCGGCCAGGGTTTCCGCCCGGTACGTGACGCTTCCACCGACCAGGGTGATCAAGATCTTACCGGAAAGCTCCCACCCTTCGAACGGCATGTTCCGAGCCTTGGAGGCAAATTCCGCCGCCCGGACGGTCCATCTCTGCGCCGGATCGAAAACGGTCACGTCGGCGTCCGCTCCGGCCGCCAGCGTGCCGCCATCGCGACCCAGGACTTGAAGTGGATTTCGCGTCATCCGGAGGATCAGGTCGCCGAGCGAGAGGTGCTTCGGCTCGACGAGCGCCTTCATGTAGAGGCCGAGCGCCGTCTCCAGCCCGACAATGCCGAACGGCGCGTTGTCGAAGTCGCCGTCCTTCTCGATGTCGGTGTGAGGCGCATGGTCGGTCGCCAGGCAGTCAATGGTGCCGTCGATGACGCCCTGGATGAGCGCCTCACGGTCGCGCGCGGAACGAAGCGGCGGATTCATCTTGGTATTGGTGTCGTAGGTCGCCACCGCTTCGTCCGTGAGAACCAGGTGATGGGGCGTTGTCTCGCCGGTCATGGCAATCCCACGCTGCTTCGCCCAGCGGAGAACTTCCACCGTCCGGGCCGCGCTCATGTGGGCCACGTGGACCCGCCCGCCGGTCACCTCCGCGAGGAGCATGTCGCGCGCCACCATGACGCTCTCGGCGATGTCGGGGATTCCCTTCAGGCCGACACGCGTGGAGACCCACCCTTCGTGCACCACGCCGCTCCCCTTCAGATCGGGATCCTCGGCATGCTGGATGATCGGCACGCCGAGCGGCTTCGTCAGTTCCAGCGCGCGGCGCATGATCTCGGCGTTCTTCACCGGCTTCCCGTCGTCCGTGAAGGCGACAGCGCCGGCGTTCACCAGATCCTCGAACTCGACCAGCGCTTCGCCCATTTGTCCGATCGTGACCGCCGCGATGGGCAGGACGCGGCAGGAGGCCGAGACCGCGGCGCGCCGGACCACGTACTCGACGCTAGGACGATCGTCGAGCGGAGGCGACGTGTTCGGCATGCAGGCCACGGTGGTGAATCCGCCACGGGCCGCCGAGCGCGTTCCCGTCTCGATCGTCTCCTTCTCTTCCTGGCCAGGCTCCCGGAGATGGACGTGGATGTCGACCAGACCCGGCGCGACGACCGCCCCCTTCACATCGACGATTTCGACGTCCTTCCGGTTTCGAAGCGCCGCTGGGGCATCCTCCCCCAGGCCTGCGATCTTCCCGTTCTCGATCCAGAGATCCTGGACACGGTCGATTCCCCGGGCGGGGTCGAGGACCCTACCGCCGCGGAGACAGAGTGGGTTCGGCATGGCTCTTCGCAGCCTCCACGTTCGGGGTTTGAGTTTCGGTCGCGACGACGCCGGCCGCTTCCTGGCCAGCGAGCAAGTAGAGGACCGCCATCCGGACGGCGACGCCGTTCGTGACCTGTTCGAGGATCACCGAGTTCTCGCCGTCGGCCACGTCCTGCGCGATCTCGACGCCGCGGTTCATCGGCCCCGGATGCATCACCAGCACGTCGGGCTTGGCGCGGCGGAGACGCTCGCGCGTCACGCCGTGGACGCGGGAGTATTCCTTGAGCGACGGATAGAGGCCGGCGCGCTGGCGCTCGAGCTGGATGCGGAGGATGTTCACCACGTCCGCCCCCTCGATCGCCTCGTCCACGCTCTTCGCCACGGTCACGCCGAAGCGCTCCACCTCGGCCGGCATCATCGTGCTCGGCCCGGCGATCGTCACCTTGGCGCCGAGCTTCGTCAGCCCCCAGATGTTCGAGCGCGCCACGCGGCTATGGAGAATGTCGCCAAGGATCGCCACGCGAAGTCCTTCGATCCGCTTCTTATGCTCCCGCATCGTGAAAACGTCGAGGAGGCCTTGCGTCGGATGCTCGTGCGTGCCGTCGCCGGCGTTGATGACGCCCGCCTTCAGGACCTTGGCCAGGTAGTGCGGCGCTCCCGAGGCCTGGTGGCGAATCACGACAAGGTGAATTCCCATCGCCTCGATATTCGCCGCCGTATCGCGGAGCGTCTCCCCCTTCGAGACGCTCGATCCGGATGTCTGGAAGTTCACCGTGTCCGCGGAGAGCCGCTTCTCGGCCAGTTCGAACGAAAGCCGCGTCCGCGTGCTCGCTTCGAAGAAGAGGTTCGCGGCCGTGAGACCGCGAAGCGAGGGAACTTTGGGGATGGGACGATCGAGCACTTCGCGCATGACGCGCGCGGTGTCGAGGATTCTGACGATCTCCTCGGCGCTCACGTCCTCCAGGCCGAGCAGGTCCTTCCGGTTGCCGATCATGACACCAGCTCCCCGATCGTGACGCCGTCATGGCCGTCGATCTCTTTCACTTTGACTTTGATGACCTCGCGGCGCGAGGTCGGGACATTCTTGCCGACGAAGTCGGCGCGGATCGGAATCTCGCGGTGCCCGCGATCGACGATGACCGCGAGCTGGATGGAGCGCGGGCGGCCGAAGTCGATCAGCTCGTCGAGCGCGGCCCGCACCGTGCGGCCCGTGAAGAGGACGTCGTCCACGAGGACCACGACCTTGTCGTCGATGGTGGTCGGAATGTCGGTCTGCCCCACCACCGGCTGGTGCGAGATGGTCTGGAGGTCGTCGCGGTAGAGCGTGATGTCGAGCGCGCCCACCGGGACCGCGTGTCCCTCGAATTCCTGGATCTTGGCGGCGATCCGGTGCGCCAGCGGAACTCCCCGGCGGCGGATGCCGACCAGGACCAGCTCCTTGGCACCCAAGTTCTTCTCGATGATCTCGTGGGAGAGGCGGGTAATCGCACGCCCAAGTGCCTCAGCGTCAACGATTTCCGCCTTTTCGCGGATGTTGTCCACGGTGCCTCCGGCAGTCATGAAAAAACCCCTTTCCGAGATGGAAAGGGGTGGCGGCGTGACGTTCGGCACGCTGACTCTGCCGCTGATGCCGGTCTGCGGACCGGAGATTGCGGCGGGCCCCTTTCTAGTCTCGCGGAACTAGTTTGAAGGGTCTGTTGCGGCGCCGCAGGAAGAGCGGCGCATTGATTGATGGATTGTAGCACGGGCGGTGCGGAGTTGCCAGCGGCTGGGCGGGTGGGCCGGAGCCTATAGCGGGCGGTTTGCGGGCTCCGCGAAATCTTTGCCGTGGCGGCGATTTGGGGCGGATAATTCCGTGACCCCGAGATACCGATTTCACAATAATCATGACCTACATGCACGTGTTGAGTTGAGGTGGCAGCGGGCTCCGGAGCGTGCGGGTGTGGGATCGCGCGGGCCGCGTAGCGATCGCATGCACCTGACCGGCTGCAGCGGGCTGCACCCGCCTCCGCCAGGAGGGTAATGCAGAATGTTGGAGGGATAGCGATGGAGCCAATCCGATTCCTGGTTCAGGGTTCTGCTGAAGCGCCATACGAGGTCGCGTTTCGGAAGGCGGGAGGCAACCTCTCCGCACACTGCACATGCCCTGCGGGCGAAAACGGGCAATACTGCAAACACCGCTTCCGGATATTGGACGGAAGCACGGAGGGCATTGTGAGTGAAAATGGTGAGCAAGTGCCGACTGTTGTTGCTTGGCTCCCCGGAACCGATGTCGCTGCGGCAATGAAAACCGTCATTGCGGCGGAACTCGAGTTTGAGCGTGCCAAGAAGGTCGTCACGAGTGCCAAGAAGGACTTGGCCGCGGCGATGCGGTCGTGACCCTCTAACTTTCGGCTGGATGTAAGCGCGCAGTGCGAGCTCAAGTGGGCGGAAGTTCCAATCTTGCGCCGTCCGCTGCTTAGCCGGAGCATTGTACGGGGAGCGTTCGACCTTGATGCACCTCGTGATGTTCGATGTTGATGGCACCCTCGTCGATTCCGCAGGATTCGACGGAGCTCTTTACGCGCAAGCCGTACGTGAGGTGCTCAACATCGATGTCGATGAGACGTGGATGTCGTACCGCAACGTGACCGATAGCGGTATCCTGGAGGAACTCCTTGCCGAGCGTGAATTCGGTCGGTCCGTCGAGGAACTTCGGGCGGGCGTCAAACGTCGATTTGTTGAACTCACCGAAGACTACGTCGCGCGGCATCTATCGGCAATTCGCGAAGTCCCAGGCGCGAAGATCCTGTTCGAAACACTGTGCGCTGTTCCCGACGTTCGCGTCGCGGTTGCAACAGGGGGTTGGAGGGAAACAGCGTGGCTCAAATTGAAGAGTATTGGCTTGGCGCTAGAGCGGTTGCCTCTTGCTACCGCGTCGGATAGCGTCGAACGGACGAACATCATGAAAATCGCGGAGCAGCGGGCGATGAATGGCCTTGTGCCGTCCAGAAGAACGTACTTCGGTGATGCGGCGTGGGACAAGCAAGCCAGTGCCCATCTTGGGTACCAGTTCATTGCTATTGGTTGTCGCGTTGAGCACGAGGTCCGGTTTCAAGACTTCAGCGACCGCGAAGCCGTCCTCGCGCGCCTCGCCGTAAAGCAACCGGGTGCACCGGGCGGTGATGGATAAAGTGTCAAGTCGCGATCGTCGACACGCCAGCGCTGAACGGGAGCGTTAGGCATCCCAAATGCACCGACCGAGCTCGATTCGTACCGTTGGTGCCATCCTGGCCAGCCGAGCCGCCCCGTTGCCTGAGCAGGCTGGGGTCTACGCGTTCTGGTGGGTCGGCGCACATGACCGGCTCATGTCCTCCAATCGCCACATCGTTCTCAAAGGCCCGTGCGAGCAACCAGTTAACGTCGAGTATCGCGATTGGTGGCCGCCCGAGCTCACCTATCCATGTCTCTACGTCGGCAGGTCAACGAATATCCGGAAGCGATTCTCTCTGCATATCAAACGCAAGTGTCCGGGGCGCCTGCACGAAGCAGATCCCGAAAACCGCAAGGCGAAGCCCAACACAACTTCCTGTCAGCTGCGGTGGGGAGTCGAGCACATATTCCCGCAGGAAGCCAACCCACTTGCCGTCATCCTTGCCTCCGTCGGGTTTTCTTGTCGAACCGATTTTGCCGACAATGCGATCGCTGAGCGCTTCTTTGAGGAAGTTCGCCTCGTTGGCGCGTGGCGACCTTGGTTCAATGTCGACTCCGAGCGCTGAGATGCCTAACCCGTCGATGCACCAGCGCGTTGCCGCCGAGGGTATCGAGCGGGCGGACAAACAGATTGCCGAACTGACCGGTTAACGGTACTCTCTAACGTACATTAGGAGGTACGCTCGATGGCCAAGATTCCAGAAGTCGTTCCCATCACCGACCTCCGGCAGGACGCAGCCGCCGTCCTTCGGCGTGTCCGAGGTCGGAAGCAACCTTTGATCATCACCCAGCGAGGTCGGGCGACGGCCGTGATGCTCAGCCTCGATGCCTACGAACGGGGCGAGCACGAGCGGCAGGTTCTTTTGCTCCTTGCTCGAGGTGAGCGCGAAATCGCCGCGGGCAAGGGACATGATCTGCACGGCGTCCTGGCCGAGGCGGACGCACTGCTTCGCGACTCGGAACCGTGAGGGTTCGATTCACCCCAACAGCACGGACCCATTTTCTGGCAGCGATCGAGTACATTCGCCAGAATCGGCCATCGGCGGCCGCACGATTCCGCCGCCGGGCCGAGACAGTCCTGAGCCGCCTTGAGAAGTTTCCGGGGTCCGGACGCGCCATCCCCGAGTTTCCCGATCTCCCGTATCGGGAGATCATTGTGCCGCCCTACCGGATTTTCTACCGTATAGAGGGAAGAACGGTGTGGATCGTTGCGGTGTGGCACTCCGCCCAGCTTCCGGACGATTCCATATCATGAGGGCGCGATAACAAGTGCAGCAAGGGCCTATGCTGCCAATTCGCAAGGTCGCGCGTGTGGTAGTAATCGACGCCTCGGGGTCGGTTCTACTCTGCCGGTACTCCGACGCCGGCCGCACCTTTTGGGTTCCTCCCGGTGGCGCACTTGAGCCTGGAGAAGACCACGAGGCGGCCGCCCTCCGTGAACTCCGGGAGGAGACAGGTCTGGTGGCATCGCTCGGGACCGAACTGTGGGAGCGGCGATTCGTCCTTCGGCTTAACCGCGGGCCGGTCGATCAGATCGAACGCTACTTTCTCGTGCGACTCGCATCCGAGCAGCCGGCCGTACGCAATACTTCTACGGAAGACATATGTGAGCTCCGCTGGTGGCGATTCCAGGAGTTGGTTTCCACATCGGAGCGAGTCTATCCGGACGGGTTCTCGGAGCGACTACCGGAGTTACTCGCGGGTCAGAATCCCGGAGCATGACTCCCCTCCCCCGTGCCGTCCTCATCGATCTCGACGACACGATCCTCGACGACAGCGGCCGCGCCGCCCTCTGCTGGTCCGAGGCGTGCGCCGAGCATCGCGGCGAGCTTGGGGCACTCGATCCGGCAGTGCTCCGCGAAGCGATCGGGCGCGCGGCCCGCTGGTTTTGGGCCGACGCTGAGCGGCACCGCGTCGGGCGCCTCGACCTCCACACCGCGCGGACTCAGGTAGTGACCATGGCGCTCTCCGAGCTTGGCGCCGAGGACCAGCCGCCGCTCGCGAGCCGAATCGCGGCAACCTATGGCAGCCTACGCGATCGTGACATGCGCCCGTTCGCCGGATCGATCGAGACGGTCCAATGGCTCCGGGAGAGCGGGTGCCGGCTCGCTCTCATCACCAATGGTGCCGGCGAGGCCCAGCGGCGGAAGATCGATCGATTTGGTCTGGCCCCCCTCTTCGACCTCGTCCTCATCGAGGGTGAGGTCGGCTTCGGGAAGCCCGATCCTCGGGTATATAGCCGCGCCCTCGACGGACTGGGCGTCGCGCCGAACGACACCTGGATGATCGGCGACAACCTGGACTGGGATGTGGAGGCGCCTCGGAGGCTCGGGATCTACGGCATCTGGATCGACCTCCGTGGCTCTGGTCTCCCTACGGGGCACGCGGCGCGCCCGGACCGAGTCGTGCGGGGGCTGGCGGAGTTACGCTCTAGCGCATGCGAATGACCACTGCCCTCTACCTTGTCGGCCCGTTCGTGGTCGCTGCCCTGGCTGCCGCCGCGCGCCGTCGTTTTGGCGCCAGGGCCTCGTGGCTAGTCCTCATCGCCTCCGCGTACGTTTTCGTGAGGTTGGACCTCCGCGAGGTTTTCTGGAACGAGCCCGGAATGCTGGCAGGTCTAGATGAAGCGTTCGGCGCCATGTGCGCCGCGGCCGCCATGGCGCTCTTGCTGCAGTCGTTCGGACGAGTCCGCCCCTCCCTCCTGATCCAAGTGGTAGCGGCCGGCCTCGCGGGCTTGGCCGTGCAGTGGGGATACGCCGCCTCATCTCCCGATATCCAAGGCGGCCCCGCGATTCCGCTATTCTTGGGTTCCTGGGCGCTCGTCTTGTTGGTGCGCGAGGTAAGGCGCCGGCTCCAGGCACAGCGGCCTCGCAAGTAGCGAGCATCTCACCGGACGCCATCCAGAAGGGGCCGAGAACGATGAAGGCGAGGACCCGGGAGGATCGCACGATCGACCTCACGCAGGACGCTCTCGACGGATTGACGACGCGGCTTCGTGGGTCCGTCGTCTTTCCGGGCGATGCCGGCTATGACGACTCCCGGACCGTCTGGAATGCCATGATCGACCGAATGCCCGCTCTGGTCGTTCGCTGCCTCGGCGTCGCCGACGTGATTGCGTGCGTGCGGTTCGCGCGGGAGCACGATCTTCTGCTCTCCATCAAGGGCGGCGGCCACAACATCGCGGGGCTTGCCACCGCCGACGGCGCGATGATGCTCGACATGTCGCTCATGCGGGGCGTCTGGGTGGACCGCTCACGAAAACTCGCCCGGGCGCAGGCCGGTTGCCTACTGGGCGACGTGGATCGCGAGACGCAGGTGCACGGCCTCGCCGCGGTTCTTGGATTCGTCTCGGCCACGGGGATCACGGGACTCACCCTGGGCGGCGGGTTTGGCTACCTGACGAGGCGCTGGGGGTGGACGTCGGACAACGTCGCGGCAATGGACGTCGTGACCGCCGAGGGCAACCTGGTGCGGGCAAGCGCCGAGGAGAATGCCGATCT
>ERZ1292633.3123-Hain-H41-02um-R1-3123-length-16410-cov-17_pt1 | contig 16410 bp, 21 predicted proteins | sample MGYA00564406_ERZ1292633 | MGnify/ENA primary metagenome ERZ1292633 (study PRJEB36523, sample SAMEA6512639) | groundwater metagenome | collected 2019-01-08 | study: AquaDiva: Metagenomics assemblies of 32 groundwater samples | reverse complement strand
CGCATTCGGTTGGGCAGAGCTCGCACTGAACCTTCTTGCCCATGCCTTATTATAAAACAAAACTCACTCCTTTTCCTTCCAATACATTCCCTTATGCATACTCAGCCCCTTTTTTGAGATTACTTTTTCATAATAAACACGGCGTTCCAGATATCCCTCAATCTCAGGCATAAAATATTCCTGAAGAATGTTGTATGAGAGAATGAGAACAATAAGGATTGTTGTCAGGATTGCGAGAAGCCTGAATTTTCTTCTTTTATCTCTTAACGCGAAGCTCACCGAGAGCGGCTGGCAAGCCGCGATCCGGTGGAGCGCTTCGTTAGACCTCTTGATTGCCGTGCTATTTTCATTAAACTACGCAGGGCTTCATTAACCGAGGCATCATCCGGAAACGCTTCTGCCACATCAGGACTGAGAAGAACAAGATTCGTTCCTTTTTTGTATTCCTCAAAATACTTACCTCTTATCCCCTTGCCTAAATCTTCACGCTTGTACTCTTTACGCATTTCTTCATTTTTAACCGTCTTCATATATTTTCCTTTCTTGTCTTGTTGCGCGCCTTGCGCTTATTATTCTTGTTTTTCCATGCCGTTCCGTATGAACGACAGCCAATAACTGATTCATTTTGGAATATCCAAAGGTCAGGAGTCTATGCTCCCCTATTGAATGGTCTGGATCGTTGAAGGTTATCGACAGCGGGGCGCCGAATACTGTTGACGCCTCATGAAAAGAGATGCCATGTTTTTTGAGGTTGGCGTCCGATTTATTTGGATCCCATTCAAATTCCATATGTTATTTTATCATTATTTCTATTATTATTTTGTGGTCTAACAATGATTATACGAACTTCCTGTCGCTTCGACTCGGAACCGAGTTTACTGCCATAATGCAAGCAATATAGCATAAAATGTAATGTGAAGGAAGAAAATAATTAATAAAAACAATATCGCAGTTTGGCAGCATTTCGCATTTTGCGGTAATACGGACTAAAAGCGAGATTGCTTCGCTACACTCGCAATGACACTTTTTCAGCAGTCTCAATCTATACCCATGCGGCTGCGGAGATTCTATTTCTTGTAACATCTGTTGCACCTGATGCACTCGGATATTAACGGCAGAGGTTTATTCCCCATCGGGCAGTCAAGCCTGCTCACATAACCTTTATCTTTTTTTGAGAGCATGCCTGTTAATGCCGCAACAGGGCATAGATACCTGCACCAGAATCTTTCAACCTTCAGATTTGCAAGAAGCGTTATCACAACCAGAGACCACGCCAGATAATTTCCGTGAAAAGAAAAGAGTGTGACATAGGTCTCATAGTTCCCGAATTCCACTCTTTTGCTTACGAACACTACAACCGCTGCTGCTCCCAATAAGATATATTTTAAATCTCTCCATCTGTCATCTGTTTCAACAGGGATATCCCATTTTTTGAATGGCAGTCTCCCGATGAATTCAGATAAAGCGCCGAACGGACAAAGCCATCCGCAGTAAAACCTTCCTGCAATGATTATTGAGATAATCGTGCTTGCAAAGATGATAACCCAGAGCATTGAAGATGACGGCCTTAGAAGAACGAGATTGAATACATGCAGAATAGAAAAAGGGCTTGAAAGATATAACCCAATGACAGGGATGCTCAGGACAAGGCTGATGTCTCTTGCCCTGAGAAAGCTCTTTGATTTTCTTGTAATAAAATAAAATACGATAGCCAGAGAAAAAAGCAGAAGGTACGTAATCCAGCCTGTGCCGTGTGCTTTCTTTGCCTCTTCGGATTTCACAGGTATTTTAAGTACGTCTGAGGCAACTATCCTTGAAGACTCCTTTATGGTCTTTGCCATTGCCTCAACACTGACTGTTGCCCTGCTTATGCCGTCTATGTCTTTGTCCAATTCAAAAGAATCATTAATGCTTTTTCCGAGAAAGTGCCGGAGATATTCCTGAGATTCCATATAATGGACATAATTTTTTGTCTCTTTATGGTCGAGGATCTTTATCCCTGCAATCTTTCCATCAGGATTCAATGCAAGGAGGATTTTTATCGGGCCTGCATATCCTCTGACCGAGGGGACAATATCATACGTATTAAAGGCTGTAATGCCTTCACTGGATTGATAATGAGGAGGATTGATTTTTTTATCCTGGAACTCTATGCCAGGAGCAATTTCTTTGAGATATATCCTCTCGTCAGCCTTTTTTTCAGGCAGGAATACCTGCATGCTGTATCCTGCGATGGCTGACGCAATCACTGTTATCAGTAAGATTATTTTAAGATTTCTCATGGCTTATAGATAAAAGCAGAGCAAAAGATATCCCCTTTATTAATACCAGAAACAGGAGGGTATTTTGAACCCCTGCTAAAGGCATCATAAATATTGCTGTCAGAAATGCGCCGAGAAAAGAGCCTGTAAGGTCTGTTGCGTAAAGCCTTCCCGCAACTCCGGTTGAGTCCTGCTCTTTTATGCAGAGATTTGCCGCTGCAAACTGCATTCCGCCAAGCATGCCGCATAGAAAGCTTAACACATAAAAAAGAATCTCCTGCTTAAAAAGCACGGGGGCAGAAATAAAAAGAATGATTGCTGCAATCTCGAGGAGGCGAAGCCATCCCAGAGGCCTCTGAATGCCTTTTGTGATATGGGCTCCGAAGGCCATCCCCAGCATGAAGACTGCGGTGAGAAGGCCTATCATCTCATAAACGTATCCAAATGACGCCTGATATGCAAGGAGTATCAGCATGGAAAATGCCATTACTGAATATCCTGTTGTAAACATTGAGTAATAGACAGCCTGTTTTTTCTTCCAAAGGATGGCCGCAATAATAATGAATGCTGCCATAAGCACGAGGATTATCTGCCGGTTTTCTATATCGAGCAGCCAGTTCAGTATTCCTCCCCCATAAACCTCGGACCAGAGCATAAGGTTATAAAGGTAGGCAACCGGTTCCATATCTGTATTTAGTGCATGGATTTTTTCAAGCCTTTCTCTGACAAGGCTTATCTTTAAGGGGGAAAAGGCATCAACAAGAATATAAGGCTGAAAATAGCTGGTCTCAATCTCCCTTTTATAAAACCTTTCACTGAGTGTCTGCGGGTTTGTGTCAAAGGGCCTGCCTGAGGCAAAGATATACCCGTACTCTTCTGAAGAAAGTTTTGTGTGGCTGAAGACATTTTTAAGTGAATTGTATATAGAACCGTTTGCCATCTGCATTTTCCTGCCTATGTAGCCGTATGATGTTGGAAGGGTGAGACAAAGTATGCCGTTTTCTTTAAGCGCTGTTTTTGCCTCTTTAAAAAAGCCGGTTGTATAGAACCTGTTTATGTTTGCTGTGGCAGGCTCAGGCAGGTTCAGGATAACAAGGTCATAGGCAGGGGTTCGCAATGCCTTTATGAATTTCCTTGCATCCTCTGTTATTATCCTGACTATTTTATTATTCAGCAACTCCCTGTCTTTTTCGCTTAGAAGCCTGACAGAGACGTCAATAATCTTCGGGTCCATCTCCACGAAGTCTATCCCAGAGACAGGATATTTTAAGAGTTCCCCTATTACCGAAGGGGAGCCTCCGACAACCAGTATGCGGGAAGGGGAGGGATGGACAGCCATTGGCAGATGGGCCCTGAGTTCTTCTGTCTGGGTGTCAGGATATGAGAACTGAAACCTGCCTGAGGCATAGACATTGAACTGTTCACCGAGCTTTAATACAGTAATCTCACCGTATCTTGACTCGATTCTTTCCGTGAGCTGCAGCCCCTTCACCTGCGGGGCAGTGTTAATATCCCTGAACCCGAAATAAAAAATCACCGGCACCAGAAGCAGGGCGACAAGATATTTTTTTCTAAGGAGGTATGCAGCTATCGAAAGATTCATAATGCTTATAGTTGCCGACAGGGCAAAAGAATCCACTTTTCCCGAGAGCAGTAAGGTGAACACGATACCGCCGATGAAAGCGCCTGCTGCCTCAAGGCTGTATGTCTTTGCGGCCTCTCCGCCTGAGTGAGAAACAGCAAGAGGAAACTGTAATCCTATAACAAAGCACAGGGGCAAAAGGGAAATGACAGTGGCGATTATCGTAGTTGTCAGAGGTATTGTTTCTCCGAACTCAAAGGGAATGGAGGGCCTTATCAGATTTATCAAAAGGATTGCAGGCTGTGACAGGAGGCCAACAACAAGAAATGAAACTGCAAAGGCATGTTTATATTTTATTCTATGCCCTGCATAGCTCCCCATGCCCACAGCAATAAGCCAGACAGAAAGAGTTATGCCGATATCGAGTTCATTTCCTGAAAAAACAGCGAGGAGCTGCCGCAGGCTTATTATCTGCAAAAGGATGGAACTTAGTCCCATTGTGATTATGGGAAGTCCGCGTGTTTTCATAAGGTTATTGTTTAATCTTTAGGAGTTTTTTGCAAGTCTTTTAAAATGCTCTGCTGCTCTTTTGCCGTACGGACTTTTGCACTTCCGAGCTTCTGCACTATTTGGGGCGGACGGGACGGGTGGCGAGGGAGCAAATAGCTGATTTAAAACTTTACGCCTCCCTTTTCAAGTATCTCCTTGACCGTCTGGGCTATCTTGCCAGCTGCATCCTGCATCTTCTGAGCTTTCTCTTTTGAATAATTAGTCGGCCAGTGAACAGGATAGCGGGTATCAATGTAAGCAGTATTAAGCATCTCGCACTGCTCCATGAGTGACAGCAGTGAAGCGTCTCTCTTCCCACAGATTTTCACTAGGGCGATGAGATTGTGTATTTTCTCGAATTCGAGGTCGTAGGCAACAATGAAGGCCTTGAGATATTTCTCTGCTGCCTGCTGGAAATGGAAACAGATTTGTGAATAGTATTTATTGTCCTCCGCGAGGGTTATCTTTGCGAAGTTGTAGTCTTCATCAGCTTTGGTCAGCCATTCCCTTACGACCCTCGGATCAGCCATAGAGTATCTTGCCCTTTTCGTATATCTTTTTTATAAAAGGATCTCCGAGGGAAAGTCTTTCCTCCGCTTCTTCAGGTTTGTAGACGATGTAGTCAACAGCCGCGTCAACATCCATCATGCGGTAGAGCTCTATGATCCGGTCTGCGCCGTAATAAGGAACGTCTCTTTTGATGATGAAAAGATCTATGTCGTTGATATCTTCTTTTCCCCATGCAGACGAACCGAACAGGATTATCTTTTCCGGCTTATATTTTTCTATAAGCTGATTTTTGATGTCATCTATCTTCTCTAATGCCACAGACCTATTCATGGTAAGTATTGTATCAGATAATCAAGGACTTTACCTATAGGAATTTGCAAGTCTCCGGTGGCATAACAGTTTTCACTTTTGCTCTTCTGCGCTTGTCGAAACGTCAGCGCAGAGTCGCCCCCGCACGCAGGCGGGTTCGCCGAGGAGAAGTGGCGACCAGACTTGCTGCTTGCTGACTACGGAACTTTTAAACTTTTGAGCCTTGAGACATCAAGATCAAAGACCTGACTCCTGTGAGCCTGACCCCGATATCGCAAGATTTTCCCATTGGGAATTAAAAGGAGATGAGCCTGCTATCCGACGTGTTAAATGCATCAAGGAAAAGCACTATATCAACTTTAAGCAAACCAATGCGATGGGCTCCTGTTCCGCTTTATGTAGTGTCACTCGTTAAAACAAATTTTTTATACTCTGCTCCTTTTGTTCTTTTTGCTTCAGTTTTATTGATTGGAGTTCGCTCCGCAACTCATTTAATATCATCGGATCATAAAAGCCTAATGTAAAATTAGCAAAGATAAATAGCTTGTCTGTCTTATACTCAAAAACGCCATATTTCTGTCCTTTAAAAATGCGCGCATTTTTTGAATTTGGAAGAAATAAATCAGAAATATTCCTGTATAATAGATTGCCTTTTGGATATTTCCTCTGTAGGTTTCTTAAAATTTCATCTCTTTCTTCCTTTGCTTCTTTTGTATCAGCTGAAGGGCCTGATATCTTTATTACCTTTCCAAATAGTTTCCCCTTATATGTCAATAAACCGGTGGAATCGAATGTACCATAACTTGTTTCTGCGCAGGTCACTTCTTTAACCGTCCCCCTAATGATAGCCTCCCCTATGCTATTATCTAAATCGATCTCAAGTTTTCCAGTACCGCCAAGAACCCGAATTGGATATTCTTCTCTCATGCGTTCACATTTTTTCCCCGTCGTCTCGTCAATGTAGACTTGCTCGATCTCTTTTAGAGTCATGCCCCATTTTAAATTCTTCCAACCGTCTTCCTGCCCTAAAACATTGAGTGGGATTAAAAAAAACAGGCATACTAAAAGCAACCAGGTTTTATTCATTGTGTCCTCCCTGCGAGAATTTTTTATCAATAAACTGCACAAGTCAAGCCATAACGTTGAGATATTAAAGCCCTACGTAACATCTTACGCAAACTCCAAATCTGCCGCCCTCGAAAGTCCCGTGCTCGCCTTCACAGAACCCCCTTTTGCAAATATTACAATACCGCGCTGTTTCCCTCCTTCTTTTATATATGTGTGCGCAAATATAGCAATCAACCCACTTGCCAGATCCTATTTTTTCTTTATCTGTTCTCAGCACTTTTATAGTCATTTATTGTCTTTGCTGGCCTTATCTATAGCCGCAACCCATCCCTTTCTCTTGGTAACAATATATTTGCTGACTTTACCGTCCTGAGTTCTAACTTTGATGGATGTCGGCATAGGAATAGGCGCGATTAACAAGAATGTTATGGCTGTATCAACAGACATAATATCTTTCAAGTTAATAACATCTCCGCCCTGTCGTATATTGAACCCGTGATCAACAAACAATAAGCGTTGATTCGTGAGAATCAATTTGCCTCCTCTGCTACCATACCATCCACTTTTGTTCGCCTTTCCTTCCATAATTTGCTTTTCGCCCTCAAGTAATTTTAAACCCATTTTTAAATCCTCCAAAAAGTTTTTTAGAACTGTCTGCTGTGCTCATACCAACATTGGCATTCCCCATTATTGACCCACAGTGCTTGCACTTAATAGCACCTTCTTGAATCTCTTCCTTACAAAAAGGGCATTGCATTATCCACCTCCGCAAGCATTTACGGCAAAATATCACATATAAGTATTATTGTCAAGATATTTTTCACGTATAGTGGGTTTATTGCAGAGGAATAACAACATATAATTCCTATAATTCTTTAGGAGCTAACCCATGAATGACAAAATACCAATAGAATTAGGCAAAAGAATACGAACTTTGAGAAAGTTAAAGGGCTTGACGCAGGAAGAATTAGGCGAAAAATCAGGAATAAGCTATAAGTTTATCGGTGAAATGGAAAGAGGCGAGGTCAATCCTAGCTTAAATTCCTTAATACAGATAGCAAAGGCTTTAGGTATACAAGTAAATAATCTTTTCCCCCACGAGCAAGAGTTGTTTCCTGAATTTTCCCACCAAGACATACAACTCATAAAAAAGGCACTGAGACTTTTGAACAGAGGATTTGCAAAATTAGAATAGTAGATTTTGAACTGTTTCCTTTATACTGAGCGCAGTTTCTTCAAGGCTTCTGCCGCAAGACTTTTCAAAAACCTCTCCCTCTTCTTTTTATCCTTAATCTCAGCCATGGCCTTTGCGCGGATTTTCTTGAGGGAGTCGAGATATTTGCCGAGGGCAATCAGGTTGTAGATGCTGCCTGCGATTATGGAATTTATAAAACGCTGCGTAAACATTTAATTAAAATAATTCCTCTATCTGTTCAAAATCCATTTCCAAAAACTCAGCGACTCCTATCCCGCCTCCGCCTACGAGAAGTAGTTTCTTTGCGCGATAGTTTTTTGAAAACGCCTCCATACCAGGCAGCGACGTCTTTGCCCTTCCGCTCTTTACTTCCAGTGCAATCAGCTCTTTACCTTTTTTGAGAACAAAATCCACCTCCCTGTTTCTGTCTCTCCAGTACAGGACGGCGACATCTGTTCCTTGTGTGATATTGATAAGATGCGCGCCGATTGCGGATTCTACCAGCCGCCCCCATTTCTCGCCATCGAGCCTGGTCCTTTCAAAACCCGTATCGGTCTGCGCGGTAATCAAAGCCGTATTCAACACCTGCAGTTTCGGGCTCGAGGCCTTCTCCGCTATTTTCTTCGGCGAATACTTCTGCAGCCCGGTGATCATCCCTGCCCCTGCAAGCAGATCGAGGTAATGTGAGAGCGTTGTAACATTCCCTGCATCGTGCAATTGTCCCAGCATCTTATTCAGCGAAAAGATCTGTCCTGAATATGAACATCCTATCTCAAAGAGGTTTCTCAACAGTGCGGGTTTGTCCACCCTGGTCATCATGAAGATGTCTTTTGATATTGTGGTCTCTATCAATGAGTCCCTGATATAGTGCCTCCACCTGTTTTCATCCGAAATGAGTCCAGCCGCTCCAGGATAGCTCCCGAAATAGATAAACTGCTCAGGAGAAAAGCCGAATGCCTCCCTTATCTCGGAATATGACCAATGCGGGATACTGAACATTTCGAATCTGCCGGCAAGCGACTCTGCCAGCCCTTTTTGGATCAACAGGGGCGCTGAGCCGAGAAGCACAACCTTGATATTGATACGGTTTCCTGTGTCTTGGTCCCACAGGAGCTTCACTGTATCGCTCCAGCCGGGTATTTTCTGTATTTCATCTATCACAAGGATAAAGTCTTTTTTATGACGGCCGGTTTTGTGTTTGATCCTTGCCGTTTCCCACTGCTGCTGAAGCCACACAGGCGAAGCCGCTGAAACCGCGTCTGCAGAGACGTAATGGCCGGGGATGCCGATGTCCTTCATTGCCTGCTGTATCAGGGTGGTCTTTCCCACCTGTCTCGGCCCGAAGAGTGCCTGTATGAACTTTCTCGGCTCAATGAGCCGATTTAAGATGTTTTTATATGCGTATCTCTTGAACATACATTTTACTCAATAGCTTGAGTAATTTTACTCAGAATGATATGGAAATGTAAAGTGCGGGGTTTCATGCTATTTGTACATTCAACTTACAAAGAGCAAAAGAGTTATGATTTATTATCTGCTGAAATTGAACCGTGTTGTCATACATATTACATGCCATGATGACATTATGACACTATGTCAAGAAATATTTTGATCTTTGTCAATGCAAATTATGAGATTCAAGAAATTTTTTGCGTGGTATTAGCCTTGGTACTTTTTATTTCATTGATAAACCATTCCGGCAGCTTCCACCTTCCGCTGCGTCTTGCCTCTTGTAATTTTGCAATTCCCTTATCGTTCAGCCTGATTGTTGATCGTAGTTTCTTTATTGCTTCTGCTCCCAGTTTCTTCAAAAACCTTTCCCTCTTTTTTTTATCCTTAATCTCAGACATGGCCTTTGCGCGTATTTTTTGGAGGAAGGCAAGGCGCTTTCCAAATTCAGCGCCATAAAGTTTTTCCAGTTCCTTCCTGATGGCCTTTGCTATGGAAGGGCTTACGCCTGATGTTGAGATAGCAATGGTTAATGGCCCGCGTTTAACAAGGGATGGCGAAATAAAATTGCACAATGAAGGCACGTCAACAACATTTATCAGATGCGGGGCATCTTCAGAGACTTTTTTATTTATCTCATTTGAATCAGTGGCTGCAATAACAAGGAATGCATTTTTCAGGTCGCCTTTCTTATATTTACGAGGGATGTGCCTTATCTTTCCACTTGAACCTTTTGCCCTATTTAACCTTTTTACACTTTCTTTCCTGAGCCTTTTTGTGACCTCAGGGCTTATTACAGTTATATCAGCGCCTGATTCAAGCAATGAGAGGGCTTTTCTTTCCGCGACCCTGCCTCCGCCAACTACAATACATCTTTTGCCTTTCAGGTTTAAGAAAACAGGATGGTAGGAAGGTGAGGTCATTACTTCTTTTTAACTGGAACCGGTGTCAATTCTTTCTTTGCTTCAGGGACAAAATTATTATGCGGATATTTTTCTATAAGGAGTTTGAAATATTCTGCTGCCTTATCTTTCTCTCCGTGTTTTTTATACGCCATTGCAAGACTGTACAGGACATCAGGCTCTTTCTTGAATCCGGGGTATTTCTGCAGCAGCACCCGGAACCTTTTAATGGCTGCATCATAAGAACCCTTGTTATAATAGAACGTCCCTACAACAAATTCATAATCAGCCAGTATGTCTTTGCATTTTTCGATTCTGACTTCCAGTACATCCCTGTAAGGATTTCTCGGGAACATCTGTTTGAGTTTTTCAAATTCTTCGAGAGCCTTTGATGCGGCTCCATATCCCCTTTCCGAGCTTTCTATCTGATTGAAATATATCATCGCGACCTGATACTGGGCGTAAGACGCATATTTGTGATCGGGATAGATCTCTATGAATCTTTTGTATTCGTCAACAGCGCGGTCGGGTTCTTCTTCCTGAATGTATGTATCTGCAATTCTCAATTGAGCCAGCGGGGCATACTTTTTTGTCAGGTCCCTGCTCTTGATCTCAAGGAATGATGTCCTTGCCTCTTCATATTCTTTTCTTCCCATCTGTTCGTTCGCATTTGCAAATACCTTCTCGGCATCAAATGCCTCCTCAGGCTTTGTGGTCTTCTTCGAACATGAAAAGACAAGCAATAGGGATAAAAACAGAAATACTATTTTATTTTTTTGCATATTGTTATTTAAACTTTAAAGGGTATCTTTAGTCAACCCTGTTTTTTCTCTTGAGCCCTGTATTTTTTTCTTCTCTATGTTTATCAGTAAAAGCGATAGCGCTGCCGGTGTAATGCCAGGGATTCTGCTTGCCTGTCCCATATTTGCCGGCATAACCTTCTGCAGCTTCTCAAGGATTTCTGTTGACAGGCCGTTAACAGATTTATAATCAAACCCCTCGGGTATCCCTTTCTTCTCGATTTTTTTTAGTTTTTCCGCCAGTTCCATCTGCCTGATGATGTAGCCGTTATATTTTGTCTGTATCTCGACCTGTTCCTCTATATCAGGCGATAAAGATTTTTCCGAAGGAGAAAACTTTTTTATGAAAGCATATTTGACCTCAGGCCTTTTCAGGAGATTTTCAAGGTTTATGTCTTCCGATACAGGAGAGGCATTAAGCGCTGCAAGTTCCCCATTAATCCGTGACGGCTTGAGCCTTGTCTTTTTAAGCCTTGCTATTTCTTCATCTATGAGCCTTCTTTTTTCTTCGAACTTTTTGAATTGGGTATCATTGATGAGGCCGTAGCTGAATCCCTTTTCCATCAATCTCAAATCAGCATTGTCATGCCTCAGGAGCAGTCTGTATTCTGCCCTTGAGGTGAACATCCTGTATGGCTCTGATGTGCCTTTTGTGACAAGGTCGTCAATCAAAACCCCGATGTAGGCCTCGGACCTTTGGAGAATTAAAGGCTCCTTACCCTTGAGTTTTAAGCCTGCATTTATCCCTGCCATCAGGCCCTGCGCAGCAGCCTCTTCGTATCCTGATGTGCCGTTAATCTGGCCTGCAAGAAAAAGTCCGCTGATTAATTTTGTCTCGAGGCTGTGTTTAATCTGAGTTGGATACACAAAATCATATTCGATGGCGTAACCGGGCCTCATTATCTCTGTTTTTTCAAGTCCGGGGATGGTCCTTACGAGCCTCACCTGTACATCATACGGAAGGCTTGTTGATATCCCGTTTGCATAATATTCTTTTGTTTCTAAACCCTCAGGTTCTAAAAATACCTGGTGTCTTGGTTTTTCAGAGAATCTTACAACCTTATCCTCGATAGAAGGGCAGTACCTTGGCCCTATCCCCTGAATCCTTCCGCTGTATAAAGGTGAGCGGTCAAAATTTTCGCGGATTATCCTGTGTGTCTCGGAGTTTGTATATGTTATGAAGCACGGGAGTTGAGGACTTGTTATTTTCTCTGTGCTGTGTGAGAACGGCACAGGCGGGTCGTCTCCGTATTGCGGCTCTGTTTTTGAAAAATCTATTGTCTTTGCATCAAGTCTTGGGGGAGTGCCTGTCTTGAGTCTTCCCAACTCCAGGCCGAGTTCTTTCAGGGATGCAGAAAGCCCGACAGACGGGAACTCTCCGGCCCTCCCGGCCTGAAAATTATCAAGCCCTATATGAATTAGCCCCTTCAGGAATGTGCCTGTAGTTACTATGACTGCAGGAGCGCCGTAGAAAATACCGAGGGACGTGAGTACCCCGCTTACTTTTCCGTTTTCGGCAATAATCTTTTCTACGGATGCCTGCTTGATATCAAGAGTTTGCTGTGACTCAAGGACTTTCCGCATTTCAAGTTTGTATAAGACCCTGTCAGCCTGCACCCTTAAGGACCACACAGCAGGCCCCTTTGATTTGTTTAATACCCTGAACTGAATGCCTGCCTTATCAGTCACCTTTGCCATCTCCCCGCCGAGGGCGTCTATCTCGCGCACAATATGCCCTTTAGCAAGCCCTCCGATGGCCGGGTTGCATGACATCTGCGCGATTGTGTCGAGGTTCATTGTAAAAAGGCATGTGGAAAAACCCATGCGCGATGCAGCAAGCGCTGCCTCGCAGCCTGCGTGCCCGGCGCCGATAACAATTACGTCATAATCACGGTCTTTAATCATTATTTATTATACCCTATTGGGAGAGCGGGAGAACCTGAAGGATAAGGCGATACTTATGCGGAAAAGATTAAATGTCTTCAAAAAGACTCCGTTAATAATTCCTAATTTTTCAGCAATTTAATTATCATCACCCTCGTAATTTTTTCTGACCCTACAAATCCATTTCTTGTTCTTGTATATCAGCCCGTCTTAATTCGTTAGTTACCGCATTAAAAATATACTTCCAACTGACAGCAAAACCATCGGCATCATGGAGCAAAAGTTCATCGTTCGAAATCCATTTATCTGCATAAATAAATGGGTCTTGTTCGCTTGGCGGTTTTATCTCCTTTAATACCTTTTTAAGATTAAGAGCCATTACAGCTACATGATATACAGGAACTTGGGGGATTTTTTCGCCATCTTCATAAATTCCCGCGTCATCAGTGTAACCAACAATTATCGAATAAGCGACGTAATGTTTGTCCGGGCTCAGCAGGTAGCTGTTAATTTTCCCGTTCGTGGATGTAATCTTTTTGTCGCCTCCAGTCTCGCTTATTTCGTAAAGCTCGCCATCCTTCAATGTCACTTCCGCAATCGCCGACAATCTCCTTGTCCTCAGGTTCATCGTGCTTTTACCGTCAACGATCCGCTCGATGAGAGATAATTCTTTATCATTGATCCATGTATAAATTTCTTTTTTATTTTTGAATTCCGGTTTAGTATCCGTTTTTCCATCCAAGAGTTCTCTTTCGGTTGATACGATCAATTCTCGATACTCATTATTGACCCAATCGCTCCATGACACGGACGACTTATTTATATATCCGATCCCTTTCTCAATATCGTCCTCAGGGTCAACACGACGATAGGTCTTTACATCCAATATCTTGTCATAGGTTTTGTTCTTTTCATTAAAACTGAAAACTGCAGTGCTGAACGCCTTAACCATATCACAATCTGTACAATTTTCATCCGGCACTATGGTAAATATCATATATTCGGGCTTTTTCTTTCGAAGCTCTGCAAATTGAACTACCGGCTTCATTGATTTTGGCAATGAAGCAAATGTGATAAGTTCGTCTTTTATATTATCGAACAGACCAATGATTATTCTTTCGGAATCCGGCAACTCAATGTGTATAGGGGCCCGCCTTCCGGTTGATTGGAGATGTGATCTTAATTTTTCAGCCTCTTTTTCGAATTTGCCGATGTTTATATTACATCTCACTGTAACGAACGGCTCCGGCTTGCCGCTATCATTTAAAATGTGGTAGCTGTAGTCCAAAAGCGTAAGAGAAATATCTTCAACGGTGAGTCCTCGTAGTCCCTCTTTTTCAAATCTTGCCAGTACCTTCTTTTTATGTTTTTCTTTAGTCAGTTCAGCCTGCAATTTCTGAAATTCAGCATCTTTAGAGTTGGAAGCATCAGCCTTTTGAGCAAGATGAGACTTAGAAATGGCAATAAATGACAGAGAGATACCAAGCAGAAGCATGACAAATATCAGAAGATTTTTTTTCGTGAATAATTTAAACATCTACGTCACCTCTATTCCGTTCCAAGTACCGGCATGAGAAATAGATGTGATAGAAAAGTTTCCAACTGAAACCCTTTTTTATGGACAAATTCGTCTTCTTCATCTCCTTCCTCGCCCATTTAAAGCTATTCTGCGCAATTCTTTTTGAAATAACCTTTTGAAATAACCTTTTTTGCAAAATCTCTCTCCTTGCCAAATCCAACCTTTCTGCCTTTAGCAATTCCTCCGAGATTCAGGATTGATTTCTTCTCATGCATACTGCCTTTTTTGCTTTTCCCCTTACAAATTTAAATGCACTCTGAGGGCATCATTTATTGCATCATGCGTGCTGTGATTATTAATAAAACCAATCGAATCTCGCAGCCGATTTTTTGAGATTGTTCTTATCTGATGCACAAGGATAATCGAGTCCTGAGCAAGACCTCTAATCCCTTGTTTTAGCAAGACTTCATTCGGATAAACCCGCCTGCCTTCTTTTAACGAGGTTACAGGCAAAACAGTTACTACAGGCATAAGCTTATTAAAATCTTCATCGCTGACAACTATAACTGGTCTTGTCCCTTTCTGTTCCGAGCCCTGAACAGGATTGAGGTCAGCGATAAAGATTCCCCATTTATAGTTCATTTTTCCCCTTCTTCAAAATCAACATGTTCAAAATCTTTTTCTATCTCTCTAATATCCGCAAGAAAAAGAGGGTCTTTAGCTGCATCATTGATAGCCGCCTTTATACGCTTTTTGTTAATGCTTACGAGCTCGTCCTTTATTGCAGTCTCAACAAATGCATTCATGGACTTAAATGTTCCCTTTTCAATAATTTCTTTTGCCTGCTCTATTATTCCCTCATCGAGAATAAAGGTCGTTTTTTTCTTCATGTTTTGCCCTCACACCATAGCTTTTAACATAATTTAGCACAAAAGCATCATAATTGCCAGTATTTTATACTGGATAAATATGCCAGCAAATTTAGCTTACTTTTGCATAATGCCCGCTAAACATTAAATTTTTCGTTATAATAATCAGAATCGGAGGTGTGCGATAGCTTCAATAATAATAGACGGCTACAACCTTATTGGCATATATCACAAAGACCTTGAGAATGAGAGGCGGAGGCTTGTGGAACGCCTTGTAGAATATAAAAATCTCAAAGGGCATGATATAACAGTTGTATTTGACGGTTGGAAAAACGGCAGCGGAGAAGAAAATCAATCAGTAGTAAACGGAGTAATCGTAGTTTATTCAAGGCTCGGTGAAAAGGCGGATTCTGTTATTAAGAGGATGATATCTTCTGATAAACGGCAATGGATTGTTGTCACGTCAGACAGGGATATAGCTGACCATGCGTGGCGATGCGGCTCTGTTGCTGTATCTTCAGAAGAATTCCAGAATATTTTTGAGAGGTCAGAAAGGATTGATTCAGGTGATTTTGAGTTTTTAGAGGAAGAGGATTATGAGCCAGAAAAAAAGGGAAGCCCGAGAAAGCTTTCTAAAAAAGAAAAGGCAAAGAAAAGGGCGATAAGCAAGTTGTAGTTTTTTAACCGGATGAAGAAAAAGACAGATGAAAAGGTTGTTTAATTTAAGACCTGCGGATGCACTGACAATAATCTTTGTCAGCCTTTTGATTGTCATCACAATAGCCTTTAATTCAGCAATACCGAACAGGCTGCTCTTAATCCCTGTTTATTCTGCCCTTCTCATCGCCCAATTCATCCTTGTTAAGGTTAAAGATAAAACCAGGCTTTTGCGAATCATGTATGACCTTATATTCCCTGTAATAAGTGTGCTTGTGCTTTTTGACAGCCTTGGCTGGGTTGTGCATTATATAAATCCTGTTGATATAGACCCTCTGCTTATTAAATTAGACTTCATGCTCTTTGGAAATCATCCGACTGTTATGCTTGAGGCAGTGATGAGCCCTGTTTTAACCGACATTCTCCAGCTTGCATATTCTTCTTATTATTTTCTTCCCGTGACCCTGGGCATTGCACTTCTGAAAAATGACCAGCGGGAAGAGTTTAACAGGTCCTTGTTTTTGATTTTATTCTGTTTTTATCTCTCTTATATCGGCTATATAATCTGGCCTGCGCTTGGCCCAAGATTTACCCTCGACCATTTGCAAATGCAAAAATTGCAGGGATTTTTTATTGCAGAACCGATTCAGCAGCTCCTTAACAGGCTCGAAGGCATAAAGCGTGATGCGTTCCCAAGCGGGCACACAGGCATTGCCCTTACAGTGCTTTATTTAGCATATAAATTTAAAAAAAGGTTTTTCCTGATATTCCTTCCAATTATTTCTGCTCTCATATTTTCTGCAGTCTACTGCAGGTATCATTATGTTGTTGATATAATTGCCGGCTTTGGCCTTAC
>ERZ1292633.3121-Hain-H41-02um-R1-3121-length-16415-cov-4_pt1 | contig 16415 bp, 6 predicted proteins | sample MGYA00564406_ERZ1292633 | MGnify/ENA primary metagenome ERZ1292633 (study PRJEB36523, sample SAMEA6512639) | groundwater metagenome | collected 2019-01-08 | study: AquaDiva: Metagenomics assemblies of 32 groundwater samples | reverse complement strand
ATGCTGAAGAAACATCAAAGCGACAAGATTTGGAAGGTAAGGATTACTACTATCTGGGACTGCTCTTTTATACCGCTGAGAATGACGTTAAAGCATTGGAAACAATGAAAAAGTTCCTCGCGCAATATCCGGCTGATGCAAAGGGCGATATGATCCAATCCGCCCGTAGTTACATTATAATTTTAGCTTCTCGAAAAAAACAGATGATAGAAGCGGAGCAGCATTTTCTAGCTTGGACAAAGGGAGAACCTTTTTTCGTCAAGCAACAACCGATGCTTGAACAAATTTTATCTGTCGGCTTTTTTAAAGATGGTCAGTTTGAAAAAGCCATTCAATACGGACAGGAAGCCTTTGATTTATTGAAAACCTTAGAAGCCAACACTCCGCAAGGTAAACGTGATAAAGAGCAGATTTATATGAACTTAGTTGAAGTGTTGGCTTTGAGTTACAAAAAAAATAAAAATAGTGACCAAGCTCTCAGTATTTTAGCCGAAGCACGGGCAAGGTCTTTCACACTTCCCTCCGCCAATCTATATCGCAAAGTAATGGAATTTGTAGAAGGCAGCGGATTTTCCGAAAAGAAATTGATGCAAAAGGTAGAATCTTATCCTTCTGAGCCAATTCCTGATATGAAAGTTGCCGAATGGATAGGGCAAAACTATGCTTCATTAGACGAATTGCGAGGCAAAGTGGTTTTGCTTGATTTTTGGGCAACGTGGTGCGGACCTTGTATTTCAACTTTTCCACGTCTTCGTGAATGGCACAAAAAATACGGCGAAAACGGCTTTGTGATTGTTGGTGTCACCAAATTTTATGGTAATGCAGACGGAAAACGGATGTCTCAACTACAAGAGATTGATTTCCTAAACGAATTCAAACAAAAACATAAACTTCCTTACACTTTTGCTATCGCCGAACCATCTGAAGATTCAATGAAATATGGAGTTACTACAATGTTGCTTGACAGAAACGGAGTTGTCCGATACATCGGCATCGGCGCAGGTGATGAAGAAGTCCAAAACTTAGAAGATACAATTAAAAAGATTATCAAAGAGGAGCCAGCGAAAATTGCTTCATCGCGTTGAGTTTGAAACCCAACTTGGTTCACTTGGTTCTTCTTTCATCGGCAAGCCTTTTGCCAACATCCAACGATGGAGCCACGAAAGTCCGCGTTTTGATTGAGCTTCGGGCAATTTGTAGGCTTCATCTTTTAACGCCTCTTCCAAAGTGATGAATTTATAACCACGCCTTTTCATCATATTGGCGATTTTATCGAAATGATCTGCATTAATTTCGTTAGCGTGTAAATGCTCAAACACTTTTTCCATATATTCGATGTAAGCCGTAACTATTTTATCTTGCAACGCTTTATCGCCCGCTCTTTTCGCTCGAAGATAGACACTTGCAAAGATATAATCGTTATTGTCAATCGTAACAGGAGCAACTATGTAACCACGATTTGATAAAAATGCAGCAAGTTTTTGACGATATTCTTCATTCGGACCTGTGCGAAGTTGCGTGTGGCGATAATATTTTAATTTTTGCCCCTTTTCCGCCAAAAGCATTTTTGTCACGGTCTCGCCGCGAATTAAATCTTCGGTATATTGCTCAAAATTCGCATTATCAATGGAAATGTGCGAAAAAGTGTGATTCCCAAGTTCGTGACCGTCATCCAGCCATTGTTTGAGCAAAGCGGTTCGTTTATCAATTTCGCCCGTAAAAAATAATTTGCCTTCGTTGACAAACCCGATTGCCGGAACTTTTTCCGCTTTCAATTTTGCTAAGAGTCTTTCGGTAATGGATTTATAATCGCCGTGAGTGGCGGGTAAATCATCAAAGGTCACGGCAACTTCGCGTTGTCTATCTTGCCCACAAATGATGACCGAAAATATAAATACAACCAGTAAAATCTTCTTCATTTAGCTAAAATTTCCTCCTGTAAGAAATTATCTTCTGACTTTCGGCGAACTTCAATTTGCTTCACATCTGCAAAAACATCCAGCATACTCGCTAAATTTCCGGTAAAGAAATTCCCATTTTCATTTGATAATATTTTCATCACATTATCAAAATGTTCTTTTCGGTTTGTTAGATTAATCACAGTTAATTGCGACATTCCGTTCGCCGAAATCTCCCTCTTATTTTCATTTGCCAAGCATTCCTGTAAAAACTCAAAACTATTAGAAACAAACAGTTTACTACCATTTAACTGGTATCCAATTTCCCAACCAAGCATCGGGATATTCAATTTTCTAAATTCATTTTCCGTCGTCCATTCAAACTTTGCATCTGCTACCGTTATACGATGCTTTAAGGCTTTCACAATAGTATTTTCAAAGTGATTTGATTGAAAATTATTTGGATTTTTTAACGAAACGATTGCCACTTTTCTAAATTCGACAAACATCGGACTTTCGAGTATTTTTGGGCTCGTTGCCGTTAAAATTATGGTTGGATTGGCTGAACCCAACGCAGAAACAAACTGATTGGTTTGAAAAGGCTTTTCTTCAATATTTTCATCTTCATCTATTTGATTTATCTCTTCATCAAAATCGGAATTGAGATAGTGATAATTCTCATATTCGTAAGAATTATCATCATAACTGTAATCTTCATAACTCCAATTCCTTGAGGGGCTTCGTCTTAAATTTTTGACTTCTTTCTTATCTAAAATCGTCTCATAAATCGCCTCGCCAAGTTGCTTTTCCTCAACCTTTTGCAGATGAAAATACGGAACATTTTCAGGAATATTTCTTGTTAAATCTTGAGCTTCAGCATTAGAAATTTGTCCAAGATTTTGCGACTCTTTGAGTAAGAATTCGCGTTTTTCAGTCAACCCCGTTTCGCCCAAACTAATATCAAAAATTCCCGCCTGAATGTTTTGCAAATCTTCGACATCGCTCATCAACCAATATCTTTTGAAATAATAATCCGAGTTTAATCTTTCCTGATCAAGCCAAATAGTCGCTAAATTCGGTGTAATTCTTTCGCTCATTTTTTTGAAATTTGGTTCATCATAAAGACTTTGTTTTTTTTGCTTTCCGGTGATTTGCGAGACTGTCTGCAAAAACAATTTTTCATTGGTCGCTAAAACAAAACGTCCTTTTATGTTGGCAAAAATCACCTTTTGCTTTTGTTTTTGGCGTTCTACTTCGGCATCAATTACATAAGCAGTTGTTTTATCATCTAAACTAATCTCTTCAAAATCACCAGAATTTTGAGCAAACATTGTCGCGGAAAAAACGGTTTCATTCATTGGAGCAACAAACACAATATCGAGTTTCCCGACATCATAAATCGCCACGGCAGCTTGTTTTTCCCCCAAACTGCCCAGCGTTTGCAAATCAAGCGAAAAACCAACGGCATTACTCCAATCATTCCAACGCTCAGCGATTTTGATTCCCAAATGTCGTTTTTGCAGTCCCGAAAAGTTTTCGCTGTTAAGGTATTTTTCTTTAAGTTTTGACTCGTTCCAAAGTTTGATAAACTGCGGCAGATCAGTAATTTGCAGATAAACTAATGCCCCGTTTGGAAAATCCTTCGCTAACGAAAACTTCTCTTTTGATGAGGTCTCCGCCCATACAAAAAAGCCAACTATTAAAAGAATTGAGGTGATTATCGCAACCTTAATTTTCATAACTTCCTCGTATTTTCCGTATCAATTGTTAAATCTGTAACTCTTTTATTCTTCTCAATTTCCGCAGTTTGTAAGGCTTTCATTCTTGCTTCATCAAATTTTGATTTAGCTTTTTCAAACTCAATTGCTTTCAGAAATTCGCCGACCTTTTCCGCCGATTTTGAAAGTAAATCAAGCAATTCACCGCTCTTTTCGGATTTGTCCATTTCAGCTAATTTTAACGCTGCAAAAAGTTGTTCTGAGTTTGCGTAAACCTTTATAAGTTGTTGTAATTGTTGAGTTTCAATATCCTTATCAAGAATTATTGAGTCAAGAAAATTATCATTGTAAGACTGTGAATAAACGTCGAATCTGTAATTTGGAATTTCGCTTAATCTGCCAAGTTCGTGAAGTTTCCAAACTGATTGCCAACGCAGTTTTCGCGGATTGTTTCTATCGTTTACTAAATCTTGCAAAACCGTAATAGAATTTTCTTTAGGCAAGAGCAGAGCGAGTTCGTAGATATTTTCAAAATCAGCAGGCGAAATTTCTAACAATTTCCGGCGCGAATCAACCGCTTTATCGGTCTGCCCAAATTCCGTGTAAACTTGGGCAATGAGTTTGAAATCATTGAAATTTTCCGTTTCGCTTAAACTTTGTAGAGTTTTAAGTGCATTTTCCTTGTCGCCAAGTTTGAAATATGCTCTTGCCAATCCGACAAAATTTGCCGACTCAAAATTTTCGAGTTCGATCATTCGAGTATAAAAAGCTTGGTTGAGTTTTTCTGCTTCTGTTTGCCGTTGCGAAATATTCAGTAATTTAACGGCTTCATTTAATCGCTCGATGCTGGGCGGTTTTACTTCCATAATATTATCCGTAACCTCAATCCCAACAAACTTTTGTAGATTTCCACCGATAATTTGCAAATGTCCTAAACGTAACCACTCAGGACGCGAAGATTTTCCTTTCAAATCATTTTCAATTTGCAAAATCAGTTGTTTCGCCTCAATATTTTTTCCTTTTTCAATCAAGAAATCGAGATATTCACGCTGCCAATTTAAAGAATCTTCCTCACCAATCTTGAAGTCTTTTTCATGGTCATAAATTTCTTCTGCATCTTCATTGGAAAATGTTCGGCGGGCAATTTCTTCAAATTCGTAATTGTAACTATTGTTGTTTGTGGATTTAACTAATAATTTATAAAAAAGCTCACGAAAGTCTTTAGCAACCAGATTCTGCTTGAGGATTTTTTCAGTAAAATCTCTTTCATTTGCTTCTTTGCATAATTTGAGAAAATATTCGGCTTTTTCATTTTCCGAATCGAAAGATTGAGCTACAGCAGAAACTAAACCATCAATCTCCTGAGTCCAATTTATTTTGCTGACTAAAATCGGATAAACATTTTCCTGTGCCTGCCGCTGTAAACCGATATTTTTCAATGTTTGCAGATAAATTGAAACGTCCTTATTCAGCACATAACTAAAAACTTCTTCAGCTTTTTGTTTGTCGCCAAGTCTCCACAAAGTTTCGCCGGCTTTTGCCAAAACATAAGCATTTTCGCCATCGAGTTCGAGCGAAATTTGGAAATGTTCATTAGCCTTTTCCAATTCATTTCTTGCCAGATAATACTCGCCAATCTTTGCTTGTTCCTTCGCATCTTTCGGCAAATATTCGGTCATCGCGGGCAAAAATTTATCAGCATCAATCTCTTTTTTCGCATCCATCCTCTCACCGTATTCGCGTGAAAGCGTGAACCAATCTTTGCCGATAAGATGTTGCTTTTTATCGGGTTGGTCGCTTATCAAGTCACCGATTGAGCCGAATTTCAAAGCATCGCAAAAGTAACATTCATTAGTTTCATCAAATTCTTTCAAGGCTAGAGAAGTTTCGGCGTGACGAGCGAGTTTCCACGCTTTTTGAAACTCGGAATTTTCAATCGCCAGATGTGCCAACTCCTTCTCACCTTTGCCAAGCAAAAAATTGACGAGCTGTATTTGATGCGGAGAATTTCGTTTGGATAATGCTTCAAGCTCCGACATTTCAATAATTTGCAGATAACGTGAAATATTTTGCAGACTTGCATTTTTGTCCTGAAAAATCTGACGCAATGAGTTTATTTCTTTTTCACGATTGCCCAAAAGTTTGGCATTTTCAGCAATTACCGGCAGATTATTTTCAGCTTCGGCAATTTCCAAAACTTTTTGAAACGCTCCACGCTCATTGTAAAAACTTATCAAATCATTCAAATTTCCACGTTTAATCAAAACCTTTTCGACCAAATCGCCAAAGCTCGAACGAGCCGAAAAATCCTGCAAAAAAGTTAAAGTTCCATTTTGTTCATCCTTTGAAACTTCATCAATTCTCCGGCTCAAATTGGTATGAAGTTTTTCCAATTCCTCATCCGTTCCAACCGTTTTCGCAATACTTCCGATGCTCTGTGACATCGCGTTATCCAAAATTTGCAGACGATTTCTTGCTTCGCCCGCAAGTTTTGAATCACGTCTTTCGGTTTCAGCTATTAACTTTTCCCGCAACGAAAACAGACGTTCTGTAATCACGTCCAAATTTTCTTCCTGACGAAGCGTGTTGACATAACTCGTTATATTTTCAGCCCTTAATTCATTTTCTAAAGGCTTTTCAAGAAGCGAAGCAAAAGCCGCACGAAACATTTCGATTGATTTGGCTTTTTCGGCTTCGGTAAATTGATTTTCGGGCTTAACAATCGGTTTTATTTCCGCAGGAATTTTTGCGAGTTCTGCTTTTGCCTCTTCATTTTTTCCAAGTAATTGCAAAAGCTGGACTTTCTGTTTGATAAGACTTTTATCTTCGCCTGAAAGTTCGATTATTTGATCCAGATTTTTCAAGGCTTCCGTGTAGTTTTTACGATTCTTTTCAATTCGCACCAACTCCGCATAAAGTTCGGTCATTTCAGGCTGATTATCAATCGCTTTGTGATAATTCTTGACTGCGTTTTCAATATCTTTATTCGCTTCAAAAATCTTCGCCAAAACTACATTCCAACGATAATTTTTGAAGGCTTCATCAGCAGTTTTTTGATAATAATTCAAAAGCAAATCCGCATTGCCGTAGCGTTTCACATAGCTGATCGCAGTCTCAACATTTTCTTCGTCATCGGGTTTGCGGTTAATAATTTCGATATGCTGCTCAACCGCCGAACGATAATCTTTTAACTGTGTAAAAGCTGTAATCATCTCCCAACGCATCCCGGCAGTTTCTTCATCCATTTCATTCGGCTCGCCATCTTGAGAATTCAATGCTTTAACCGTTTCCGCAAATTTTTCCCGTAAATCATTTGATTTACCTTCACGCACATAAACATTGGCGAGTTCGTGAAAAACTTCAGAATCAGTCGGCTTTTCCTGATGAAGTTCGACCAAAAATCGTTCAGCCTCAGACAAACGATTGAGCGAAATCAGACGCTTTGCCAAACGCGATGCGAATGCAAAACGATACTCGCCTTTTCCCTTTTCAAAGCCATTTTGTAAAACCTGAATCGCTGCCTCATTCGCTCCCAAACTCCAATAGAAATCAGCGTTTTCCGTTAAAACGCCGTAGTTTGTCGGGTATTGCTGCTGGAGATGAACTAAAACTTGTTTAGCCAGATTCGGTTGTCTATTTTCACGATAAAAATCCGCCAAACGGAGACGATAAGAGATCGATTTTCTTGGAGTTGTCGAAATTTGAGCAAGACGATTTAAAGCAAATGGCTTAATTTCATTAGAAAAGTCCTCGGCAGATTCTAAGAAATCAACATCTTTACTATTGGAAATCTGCTGTCGCAACAGACTATTTGCTTGTTCCGTTTTTTCTAAATCCTGCAAAAATTCCGCGTAAGCCAAAATTTGCACATTTGTCCGTTTCTGTTGATGAAAAGTTGCGTTGATTTGATTGAAGAGTCCTTTCTCCTTCACCAGTATTTCCAAGCGTCTTTTTGCTTTGCCGGTTTCAACATTATCAAAGGCGTTTACATATTCTGAGATCGCCGGAATTTGCTTGTGTAAAGATTCTAAAATTGCTCCTGCTTCAAAGGCATAAATCGTTTCATCTTTTGATTTTACGCGATAATCTTGTATCGTCTTCAAAGTATCTGCATACTGATAATAGTCCCAAAAAACTTCAGCAGTTTCGAGGTAAATTTCGCTTGAGCCTTTCCCTGTTTCGAGCAATTTTTGCCATTCCGATTTCGCCGTTTTGTAATCGTTAAGTTCAGCATTTATCTCGCCGCTAGTCGTGCGATAATCTGCGTTTGAAATCTCAAAATCAGCTCGTTGACGGGCAAAATTTGCTGATTCAGTTAAAATTTGACGGTCTTTTTGTCCAAAAGAACGAGTCAAATCAACTAAATGATTAGAAAATTCGCCTTCATTTGGATAAATCGCATTCAATTTTCGGTAACTTTGCAATGCCTCTTCGTAATGTGAAAGGCGAGAATTCGCGTCGGCTCTAAATAATTCATTAATTACGCTTTCACCCGTCGCTTGATTCAGAAACGGCTGTAATTCACCTTTTCTCTCTAATTCGTAAAGGAAATTGTTACGAATCAAAGGGGATTCAAAATAGTATTCCGCCGAGAGATTTCGCCAATCTTCATCACGTTTATTTTCTTTAAAGAATTTCAGTAAATTGCTGACAAAATTGATGTTGTGCGGAAAACGCTGATGTGCGGATTGATATAATCTGAGATAAAGCTGTTTATTGAAATCATCCGAAGTGTTAATAAATTGCGATAAGTAATTTTCAATCTCATCATTGTTTAATTTCTCAACCAAATCCGCTGAAAATGCCGAAAACTCATCCTGCTTTTTGTTGCGGATAAACCAGCGGGCGAGTTTATCTCTCCAATTATTAGTCGAAAATTTTTCAAGCGTGGCTTTGTAGGTTTTGAGCTGTTCATCAAAGAGATTTGTCTGCTCAAGCCAACTCGCACGCTGTTCGTAAAGCCATTCTTGTTCAGGGTATTTGGCGATTTCATTTGAGTAAAGTTCCAGAATCTCAGAAACTTTTTTATCTTTGGACAAAGACTGAACATAACGAGATAAAACTGTGTTATAAGTGATTTGTTCGCCTTGTTTTACGAAAGAATCATCGTATTTTTCTTCCCTATTTTTATAGCTTGAAGATTCATTATCTTTTTGCTTTTCAACAACTTTTTTCTGCGAGAAAAACGTTCCTTTTTTACCCAGAAAATCCAACATTTTTTGATAAACCTGTTGTTCCTTTAGTATATCCCCACTCAAAGCAAAAGCGTCCACCAAATTCATTGCAACACGAGGAAAATCCTTCGATTTATCGGTAATTCCAGAAAATTCATTCAGGAGTTTTTCGGCTAATTTTGTGTCCTTTGCATCAGTGTAAATTTTGATCAAATCCAGATACATCTGCCCGATTTCAGGAGAATTTGGAAACTCATTTTTGTAGTTTTGAAAAACGCGATACGCCGCCGCCCGATTAAATAATTTGGTGGCTGTTCGTTCGTTTCTTTCTAGTTCAAAACGCGGTTTAGTATCCGAAAAAATGAGCGACAAAACTCCGGTCGTAATTCCGGGATGAGTGTCGGCAGAAGCAATGTCGCGGTAAAAATCGAGGTTTCCTTTGGTCAGCGATAGTTTTTCATTCCCGGCATCGCAGAGAATTTTGAAAATCTGATAGGCGATTTTGCCACGCATTTCGGGCGTAAATTCATGGCGAACATTCAATGTGTAAAGAAATTTTGAAGCCAAATCTCCGTTTCCTTCTTTCAGTAACAATCTCGCAATAGTTAAAAGTTCGTCCGCTTTCCAATCTTTTTTTGCTTTTTCAAGTTGTAAAACTATCGGCGTAATTTCGTCATAATCATATTGTTTGTAATGAATTAGACGAATCGCAACTTCGTAATCGGCAGGGTTTTGGCGAAACTTTGTTTTCAACTCCGACCCATAAGCACGGAGCCGCTCATTACTGCTCAGAAAATCATAAAAACTGGTTGATTCACTTTCCGACCAAAAAGGATTAAATGATTGATAATAGAGAGTTTCCGCATCTTTTGAAGAAAGCAATGGAACTTCTTTTTCTAACATTATTTCAGGAAATTTCGGCTTATAATTTCTAATTATTTCGAGTGCTTTAGCATTTTGATTTTCCTCCACGAGTTTATCAATCAGTCTTTCAATAATTGGCAAGGATTCATCCGAATTTTCGGCAGCCTGCTGAAAAAACTCAGGCTGAAGATATTTATTAATTTCGTGAATTTGGGCAAAGTTGATCAATCGTTCAAAAACATCAAATCGTTTTGATTGCATTAATATTTGAGCTTGCACCTCTGCCGATTTTTCGTAATTTCCACGGCGATTGTAAAACTTCGCCAAATTATCAAGATTTTCCGCTTTGATAAAATAATTTTCGGCTTCATCAAATTTTTCGAGTTTTTCGCAAACTTCGGCGAGTTTTATGAAAACATTCGGATCATTTGTTCAGGTCAATCTCAACAAATTTTCGTAGGCTTCAGCAGTCGGAATCGGCACAATCGCCTTACTTCCAAAAAACTCTTCGCGTCTGTAAACCGCTGAATCTATTTCATTTTCGATAGATTGCGAGGAAACGGAGGTTTCAATTTTTCGATTTATGGAAACGATTGAAATAATTCCAAACGCAACAAGAAATCCAATTAAAATTATCCTTTTCGGGCTTCTTCGTGTTACTTCGTGGATAGACCTTTTCATAGAATTTCCACCTCAATTTCCGTTGTCGAAAGGTTGTGAGCAAAGTCTTCCGCCGTTACCGTCAAAACGTATTTTCCTACAGCTAAACTATTTGGAATCTTCAATTTACCGACATTCGTTTTGTTCTGATTCGACCAAAATAATTGAGTCGGTTTTGCTCCATAAAATTTCGCCATCAGCTTTGAAGTATCTTTATCCGACGAAACTCTCAGCATAATTTCTTCGCCAGCGTAATAAATTTTCTTTTCGAGGTTAACTTTCGGCTTCGGTGCGTGAGCGTCCACGACGAAACTTTTTTCTTCCTGATAGCCGTTTCCTTGATTGTCCGTCATCAAAATCCGGCAAAAATAAGTGCCGTCAGCCATTGTGACAGGGGCAAGAAAACGAACTTCCCAAACGCCATCTTCAGCCAAAAACTTCATCGGCAGAGTTTCGCCAAATGGCAGAACAGCATAGACTTGCGTAATTGACGGATCGGTTTTCAGACGAATTACCGGATCACCCGGCTGAATCAGACGCGGACGGAGCAAAGCACGAGGAGCGGCGATAAAAGCTGTATAAGGCGTGACGAATTTGTATTTTTGCGATAGGCGGATTATCTCCGAAATATAATCTTCACGCTCTCCCTCGCGGTTCATCGCTTGCAAAAGTGCATCCACCCTCGCCTTCGCCCAAAGTCTCGGCAAATATGCGTGTGTGTCGTCAAATTCGGGTAAATTAACGTCCTTTGTAAGTTGAAAAGTTTCAGTTCCAAGACCACCTAAAACATTTATTTGACTTTGTTTAGCTTGCTTATAACGTCCAACAAAACCAAAACTCGAACCTGAAAAACTCTGTGAATCGGTCGCGTAAATATTGTAAAAATTTGCTGAATCGTTTGAGCTGAAACGCAAATGTTCAATGCTTGGCGAACCGATTTTTTGGAAAAACATTTTCAGCATCAACGAAATATCGTCCGTCTCCCTCGCCTGCACATAATCGCCTTTTGTCTTTTCACACAAATTTTTGAGCAGTAATTCGTTGGCATCAGTCCCAATCGCAAAGGCAAAGAGTTTGGCGTTTTCATTACTAAAAAGTTTGGAAATTTCTTCCGTTTTGGTCGTTGCTAAAGTCGGATTTGCGTCCGAGATCAAAACAATATTTTTGTCACCATTGGAAAGAAGTTTGGTTTGATTGATGGCAGTTTGAAAGGCTTTTTTAATATTTGTTCCGCCACCAAGTGCTTCATCTTTAACGAATTGCAAGGCATTTTCAATATTTTCAGTTGTTGCTGAAACAGGTTTTTCGGCAAAAGGAATCGTTTCGTCATTGAATAAAATCAGATTGAATTCGTCCGCTTCATTCAATCCGTGCAAAAAATAATCTGTCGCCTCAACTGCCCGAATCAATTTATCGCCATACATTGAAAGCGAAGTATCAAGCAGTAAAATAACTCGTTTGGGTTGAGCATTTTGCAAGTTTTCCTGATTGAATATCGCACGACTTTCAAAATATCCGTCAGGATTCAATTTCGCCAATTTCGGGTCGCGTAGATCGTAAGCCGAAATCGTTTCGGGAGCTCTATAGGTGATAAAAGAAAGCGAATTTTCGTTTGAATTGATCTTATAGGCAACCGACATATCCTCTTTTAATTCAACATTTGCAGCTTTCAAAACGGCTTCATACTCATTCGGCTCATTTCGCAAAACCTGCAAATCGTAACCTTTTGTTTCAATCGGCGAAATCGGAAAATCGCTAGTAACACGCAAATGAATATTTAACTCACCAACTTTTTGCGATTCGCCGTATGCAGGTTTGAGCGGGAAAGTGAAACGCGAAATCAAATTTTCGATTGGCAGATATTCGGTGTATTCAAGCTCCAAACGCTTTGTTCCATAAGGGTTTATCGGAAACACTTTGGCAGAAAAAGCCGATGTTTCTTCATCCTGCTGCAAGATTGCCGGATCAACCTTTGGTGCTTTCAGCTCGGCATAAATCCGATTTGCCCGACTTTTTTCCATCATCACGCCCGGAATTCTTAAATCATTTTCCCAGGTTGCAAAGTCAAAGATCGAAGATTTTTGGGGCAAAGCGAAAAGATATTTCCCTTCCAGAGTTTCAGCGGTTTTATTGTCAAAAATCTGCATAATTTTGATGTTCGCGTGGTTGTTGTCAATCAAAATATCCACGTCCATCCGCTGTAATGAAAGAGTTTTTTCATCAGGCTTGTTGGTTGAAGTCGGAAGCAAAACGCCCGATTGAGCGAACGTAAAGTGAAAAGTAGCTAGTAGAAGCGTGAATGTTTGGATTACTTTTTTCATTATTTTTCACACGGAACGCGGGCAGCCTGCCTGCGTGTAACTAATTCAAATCACGAGACTCCGGCAAGCTGCCTGCGTTCCCATCGAAATAATTCTTATCAACCTTTGCAATGCCGTTTGTAGTTGCAAAATATAAATTTCTGCCATCAGAGTTGATTGCGAAAACCGCTTCAGCAGGCAAAATATCCTTGATGGCGAGCCATTTATTTGTTTGGAAATTCAGCACTTTCACACCTTCCAAGGTGCCAACAAAAAGCCTTTCGCCATCGCTGAAAATCGCATTTGGATTAACGACGAATTTGCCGATTTCGCTGGCAAAATCCATCAATTCGCCCGAAGGCATTAGTTCTAAAATTCCGCCGCCGTAAGTCCCGATAAAAATTCGTTCATTGGCTAAATAAATTGAAGTGATCCAATTATTCGTCAGTTTAGAATTTGAATCCGTCCAGGTTTTAACTATTTTGTTTTGTTCGATTTCCGCTAATCCGCCGAGTGTTCCGACGTAAGTTTTCTTGCCGACTTGGAGGGTTGTGTAGGTGCTGTTGCTCGGCAAACCGTTGAAGCTGGTAAAAGTTTTTTCGCCGATCTTTAAGCCTTTATTGGTGGCGGCAGCTTCGTGATCAAAGTGGCTTATTGAATTTTTACCAACATCTTCTGCCGAAAAGTCAGCTTTAAAACGCCATAATCCTCTCGAAGTTGCCGCCGTAACTTGTTCATTTTGTAACTGTAAATAATTGATTTCGCGAATGTTATCATTTTGGATGTGCTTTATCTTTTTGCCTTCAATTGTAAAAACATCAATTCCATTGCGAAATGTGCCAGCCCAAAGATTGCCATTTTTATCAAAAGCCATGGAAGTAACGAAATTGTCAGCCAATTCATTATTATCCGCCTCGGCAAAAGGCTTATTATTGCGAAAAACACCGTGATCACTAAGCAGAAAAAGCTGGTCATCCAATCCAAGAAGTCTCGATTTCTCAACATTTGCAATATTTTTCTCCTCAATTAAGTTTTTATCAAATGTGTAGATTTCACCGATTTCAGTTGAGAGAAAAATTCGATCCTTATATTTCTCCAAGCTCGAAATCATCGGCAAAATCTTAATTGTGCGGAATTTGTCGTTTTCTAAAACTGAAAGTCCAAAATCCGTGGCGACCAAAAGATTTTCGGCATTTTTCACTACCCCAACGATTCGATTTGAAGGCAACCCTTCAACCGTTGTGAAATGCTTCCAAATATCGTTTTCATAAATCCATAAACCGTTGTTGAATGTGCCGATATAGAGCGTGGCATTTTCTTTAGCGAGGTATGTGATTGATTTTATTGTTTGATTTTCTGCTTTGATTTGCCGAAAAACTTTGCCGTCAAATTCGAGTAATCCGTTGTTAAATATTCCAACTAACAATCTTCCGCTATCGTTTAGAAAGGCTGTAATTTCGGAATTTTTGAGTTCAGGAAATCGAAATTGAGTAAACTTTTCACCATCAAAAGTCAAAATTCCTTTTGTGCGAGTTCAGATAAAAAGTTTAGCGTCGAAAACGCCTAGTGATGTTAAATCGCTTTCGGGTAATCCGTCTAAAACTGTCCAATGTTTAATTAATTTTCCTTCTTGTGTGAGTTCCAGCAATCCACCGCTAGTCGTAGCAAAATATGATTCTTTATAAAGCATCAAGTCACGCGTATCGCTAGTATTTTGAATAGTTTGCACAAGATGTTTTTGAGGGTGAGGATTGAGGCTAACTTTCTCAAATGTAACAATATTTTGTTCTTTCAGGCGTGAACGGGTTTGGGCGAGTTTGTTTCCGGCATCTTGGTAAATCCCATAAATTTGAAATCCCAAAACACCAAAACCAACCGTCAGAATGGCAAGCATCGTAGATTTTTTGAATAGTAATCGCCTCATCGAATACGATTATCTGCTTAATAATTTGGAATTTGAACGTGCGGATTAGCGGTTGCGTTGCGTGTGGGTGCGGTAAGTAGAGTGTGGGAAACCACAGCTTTTTTTCGTGAAGCTTCGTGGATTAATTATTTTTGAAGAGTAAAAATCGTTTTTGCATCTTCATTGTTCTCCCAAGAAATCTCGGCTTCGATGAGTTCTGCACGAGACTTAATGTTGGAAATTCCGCGACCTTTGGGCAGATTTTCAAAATCAGGAGAGAAAGATTTGCCGTCATTTTCGATTATCATTTTGAAGCCTTCCTCGTCCGAAATTTTCATCTCGACAAAATTTGCTTCGGCGTGGCGTTTGATGTTGTTGAGGACTTCTTGAGCAATTCGGTAAATTTGTATTTGAACATTTGAAGGTAAATTAAGACGTTCTTCTAAACCTTCAGAACACTCAAACTTATGGCTTTCAATTGTGTTAATCAACAAAAATTCGAGAGCTGCCGTAAGTCCGACATTTTCTAAAACTGAAGGGCTTAAATCTTCACAAATCCGACGAATTTCGTCCGAAACCACTTCGATTTCCTGACGAAATTCGGCATTTTCACCTTCCAATTCATCCGATTTGAGCATCAGTTTTCGTAAATCAGCCAGCGTTTGATCGTGCAAATCGCGGGCAATTCTGCGGCGTTCGCGTTCGGCTTCATTTGCCAAATCAAAACGAGCGGCGGCAATTTCTTTGTTTTTATTGGTAATTTGTTTTCGTTCAATTATCACCATAATTAAAGCAATTACAGCAATTAGCAATAGAACGCCAAGTGCGGTTGAAGTCCACGGAAAAGGAGCTTTGGCAACTGAAAAGTTAAATTTGAATGGTTCGGAGGCGAGTAAATCTTGATTAAAAGCACGAATTTCAACCGAATAATTATCTGCCCGCAAATTTTCAAATAAAACTTGTGAATCTTTGGTTAATCGCTTGAATACTATCTCGCCACGACTATTTTTGAGTAAATATCCGTATTGAAAATTTTCAGGAAATGTTCGACTACTTAAACCTGTAACCTCAACTGTTAAAGTATTTTGCGGATAATCGAGTCTAACCCCTTCAGAAATCTCTTTGGTCGAATGAACTCTTTCACTAATGATTCGATTTGGGATAATTTCAGCAGGAATATTATTTATCGAATATTGTGAAACGCCTTTGCCTGTGCCGATAAATAACGAATTTTCGACAGGCAAAAGATCAAAAATCCCCGCCGAAGGTAAGCCTTGTTCGACATTCAAATTTGAAGTAAGCCAACCAAATTCATTATCAAATTTAACCTGAAAAAGTCCTTTGTTAATTGCACCGGCAAAAATTTTATCATCTTTGATGAGGACGGTGCGGAATTCTGTGTTTTCGATAATTGCTTTTATTTCAGCATTTTGCCAGAGAAATAAACCTTTCTCGGTCGCGAACCACAAGCCTTTCTCGGAAGTTCCGGCAATCTCCCGAATGGCGTTATTTTGAAGAATATTTAGCGGTTTAACTTGTCCGTTTGAAAGCTCCAAAACACCATCTTTAACCGTGCCAAGATAAAGTTTTTCTTTTTCCAGAAAGGTGGTGATGAGCGAATCGTGAGCAAAAATTAATTTATCGTTTTCAAATAAACCTTTGCCGAAAATAGCTGAGTAGGTTTTCCCGTTGAGTTTTTGAACTGAACGAATATTATCCGTCGGTGTGCCGATAATCAGTTGATTTTCCGCATTCTCGCCAATTGAATAAATAGATTTATTTGCATAATTTTCATCATTTACCCAATTTCCCTCATCAAAATAATAAAGCCCTTTATTCGTTCCGGCATAAATTTTTCCGTCCTTTATCACAGGTTCGAATGGTGGAGATGTCCATAA
>ERZ1292633.3119-Hain-H41-02um-R1-3119-length-16416-cov-4_pt1 | contig 16416 bp, 16 predicted proteins | sample MGYA00564406_ERZ1292633 | MGnify/ENA primary metagenome ERZ1292633 (study PRJEB36523, sample SAMEA6512639) | groundwater metagenome | collected 2019-01-08 | study: AquaDiva: Metagenomics assemblies of 32 groundwater samples | reverse complement strand
GTGCAAAATTCGACAGATTCAATGGTCGGATTAGGGCGAATGTTGGTCGATGGCCATTTGAACTCAACACTTGCATCAAATGCCGAAGTTAAAACCGCATTAGAACGCGCAATTGTTTTGGGGCGCAAAGACGCAGAATCGCTGTTGGCTTCGGTTTTGATTGTGCATTTTGCAAGCCCAGAAAATAACCAAAGAGCATTTGAGCTTTACAAATCGGCGGCCGCAATTGACGCGGGCGCTGCCTATCAAGCGGCAATAATGCTTGACGATGGCGAGCCAAACCCTGTCGATGATGTCACACTCGCTGCACCATTACTTAAGCAAGCCGCCGAAGCAGGCATTGTTCCTGCGCAGTCTGACTATGGCCGTATTTTATTTGGCGGGCACGGCATTGCCGAAAACCGCAGCGAAGCCGCGATATGGTTTCGCAAAGCCGCCGAAGCGCAAGATATTGACGGTAGTTTTTATTGGGCCGTTGTAAATGCCAACGGGCTTGGAGTGCCGCGCAATATAGAAATTGCCAAAACCTATGCCAATTTTGCGCGTCACCAATTGCCCGATGCGCAACGGCTTTATGAGCAAATATTGGCGTTTGAAGCTAGGAGCAGCGCGCCCGCCCAAGTTCCTTCAACTGCGCCGCGCAACTAGCAATGTTTTCACGATTGCGATAAGTGAGCGCACGACCACAAATGGTCAGTTGTTTTATATCGTGGAGATTTGCATCATGAGTGGTATGTCACCGCTTCTCACAATTATGACCAACGCAGCCATTAAGGCTGGCAAGGCAATAAAGCGCGACTTTGGCGAAGTTGAGAATTTGCAAGTTTCCAAAAAAGGCCCTTCTGACTATGTAACTGCTGCCGATAAAAAAGCCGAAGAAGTTATTTTTGAAGAACTGGCCAAAGGCCGCCCGGGTTATGGTTTTTTGGGCGAAGAACGCGGCTTTATTGAAGGCACAGACAAAACCCACCGCTTTATTGTGGATCCAATTGATGGCACCACGAATTTCATTCATGCCATTCCGCATTTTGGTATTTCAATTGCCCTAGAACGCGAAGGCCGCTTGGTCGCTGGCGTGGTTTATAACCCAATTAGTGATGAAATGTTTTGGGCCGAAGTTGGCAAAGGCGCATATCGCAATGATTATCGCCTCAAAGTGGCAGGGCGCAAACAATTATCGGATTGCATTTTAGCAACTGGCATTCCTTGGCAAGGTATTCCCGGGCATGGTCAATTTTTCAAAGAACTGCATAGCTTTACCCAAAAAGTAGCTGGCATAAGGCGCTTTGGTGCGGCATCATTGGATTTGTGCTGGGTCGCAGCAGGTCGGTTTGATGGATATTGGGAACGCAATCTCAAAATTTGGGATTTGGCGGCAGCGGTCGTAATTTTGCGCGAAGCTGGCGGATTTGCCGAAGAAATTGACGGCGGTGATTTTACGCAAACTGGCAATATTGTTGCTGGCAACCAATATGTTTTGGCGGCAATGCAAAAGCAATTGAAAGCGGTAAACGATAAATAGACTCTGAATGCTTGCACTTTCACCACTATGCGCTTAAATCAAACTCGGCGGTACTGTGGCCTTTGTGGGATGTAAATATCTCGCTGACCTAACTCTTCCATCGGGAGCTGGCTATGGACTGAACCGTGGTTCTGACTATCTGGCGCCCACCTGTAAAACCAGGTCGCACGGAGATGAGTTGACATTTTACGGGGTCTTGGTTCCGCCAACTTTGTTTTGAATTAGTGCTGCTTTTTGCAGCTTAGAAAATTGCTTTGATGCAAATTGAGAAAAGCCAGATAAGAGAAGCTGCCAAAATACGGCGAGCTGCGGCATTTGCACGTGATTCCAGTGCTGGCGAAAAACTTCTGAATATGTTTCCCAAGAAAACCCTTAAACCCTGCACAATTGTCGCGGGTTATATGCCAATTGGAACTGAAATAGACCCCAAGCCATTGATGGTGGAACTCGAAGAGCAAGGGGCGCGCTTTTGTTTGCCTCGTGTCAATAACGTGTCCCACGGCCTTGATTTTTACGAATATGAAATTGGCGACGAACTTGAAACTAGCAATTTTGGCGTGCTTGAGCCTTTTGCAACCCGAAAACGAGTCACACCAAATTGGCTTTTGGTTCCGCTTTTGGCATTTGACAGAAACTGCAATCGGCTTGGTTATGGCAAAGGTTTTTATGATGCCGCACTTGCGAATTTGAAAAAAGCTGGCGTTATTAGTTTTGGCATTGCATATGCTGCACAAGAATTTGATGACATCCCCATTGAGCAGCACGACGAACCACTGGACTTTATTATCACAGAAATCACGCGCTATCAGGCTTTGAAACCAACAGTAAATAGTTTGGAAATCTTATGAAAATTGCATTTTTCGGTGATGTGGTTGGCCGCCCTGGGCGCGATATTTTGAGTGCTCGTTTGCCAAGCATTCGCGAAAAACTCGGGCTCGATTTTGTCTGCGTCAATGGCGAAAACGCCGCCGGTGGTTTTGGCATCACCCAAAGCGTTGCCAGTGAAATATTTGATGCGGGTGCTGATTGCATAACGCTTGGCAATCACGAATGGGATCAACGTGAAGCCCTTACCTATATTGAGCGCGAGCCACGGTTGCTGCGGGTCTGTAATTACCCGCCATTGACCAATCCCCCGGGGCGCGGCGCACAATTGTTCAATGTGGGCGGCTATAATATTCTCGTGGTCTCAGTAATGGGCCGCCTTTATATGGATAGTTTAGACTGCGCTTATTCGGCGGTAGAGCGCGAAGTCTCGGCCTGCCCATTAAAGGAAATGGCCGACGCAATCATCATTGATGTCCATGCCGAAGCATCAGGCGAAAAGCAGGGCATTGGGCATTTTCTTGACGGGCGGGTAAGTCTAGTGGTCGGAACCCATACTCATGTTCCAACTGCTGACGCGCGGATTTTGCAACACGGCACAGGTTTCATCACCGATTTAGGCATGTGCGGCGATTACGACAGTGTTTTGGGCATGAATAAGGAAATTTCAGTGCGGAGGCAATCAGTGCGCCTGCCCCACCAACGCCACGAACCAGCAATGGGCCAAGCCATGGCCTGCGGAATAATTGCCCAAATCGACATAAAAACTGGTCTGTGCGCACGCATCGAACCAATAAGATTCGGGAATGGGTTGGTTGAAGTGGTCCCCGATTTTTCTTGACATTATTGCGAACTAGTCGCAGTATCGAACTAATTGAAGGAGCGCATTATGAATTATATTGATGGTTGCATAATTCCAGTTAAACATGCCAACAAAGATGCCTATTTTGCTATGGCAAGTAAAATGAAGGACTTGTTCCTTAAATATGGCGCTTTGCGGGTAGTTGAAACATGGCAGGACAATGTTCCACACGGCAAAGTCACAGACTTTTATCGCGCGGTCGCCGCAACTGAAGACGAAGGCTTGGTTTTTTCTTGGATTGAATGGCCCAACAAAGAAGTGCGCGACATCGGTTTCGAAAAAGTATTTGCTGATGATTCTATGCAAATGAACGGGGATTCACAGCCCTTTGATGGTAAAAGAATGATATTTGGCAGCTTCAATATTATGATTGACGGCTCATAATTTTGGTAATTTTATCAAATGCTTTTGCACTTTTCCCGCCGCTGTTCGAGGGAAATCTTTCACCTCAATAAAATGCTTCGGCACTTTGAATGGCGCCAACAGGCCGCGGCAAAAAGTTGCTAAATCCGAATTAGCGATTGGTCCATTGGCAATATAAAGCGCAACACCAACTTCGCCCCATTTGGCATCAGGCACAGCAACAATTGCAACTTCGGCGATTTTTTCATGGCGGGCAAGCGCGTTTTCAACTTCGGCAGGATAGACATTTTCGCCGCCCGAAATATACATGTCTTTGGTGCGGCCCACGATATAATAATAGCCGTCTTTGTCTTGCAGCGCTGTGTCACCAGACTTTAGCCAACGCGAGCCCGCTTCATCAACATAAAATGCTTCATTTGTTGCGGCTTCATTTTGCCAATAGCCGGGCGTAATTCCGGGGCCCGAAAAAAGTAAATCACCAGCAGTGCCAATTGGGGCTTCATTAAATTGGCTATCGACAATTTTGACATTACACAATAATTGCGGTTTCCCCACAGATCCGATTTTGGCTTTTACGCTTTCCTTATCCATCATGAAAGCAGTCGGACCAGTTTCGGTCATGCCCATGCCATTGCAGACCAGCGCGCCTTTATTAGCATAAAGTTCGACTAAATAATCGGGCAAAGGCGCACCGCCACACCCAAAAGAGCGCATTTTTGACAGATTAAGTTCGGCAAATTTTGGATGTTGGCTAAGTTGCAAATAAATTGCTGGCACGCCAAAAAATGCCGTGATTTCGCCGTTTTCAATCAGTGAAATCACTTGGTCAGCATCAAAAACAGAAATGATTTTCGATGTATTGCCATTGAAAATGGCGGGCAAAGTATGAAGATTGATGCCTGCGGAATGAAAAAGCGGCAGAAAATTTAGGAAAATATCTTCGCTTGTAATGTCAATTGCCTGGCCGATATTGACAGCATTGCAAAGCGCCATGCCATAAGTCTGAATAACGGCTTTCGGCATTCCCGTCGTGCCCGATGTCAAAAGCAAATACCAAATTTGGTTTGATGGCCAATTTTTGCGGGTGCGCATTGGCATTTGCGCAGCCAGCAGCGCTTCATAATTTTTGTCAAAGTCGATTTTAATAATGCCAGCGTCAGTTTGGCTGGCCCGAGCTTCATCTTCTTTGCCGTGAAATATAATCTTAGGGGAAAATCTAGCTAATAAAGCCTCGTTTTCGGCCAAAGGCGCGCGCCAATTAAGTGGCACCAAGATTGCGCCAATTTTGGCGCAGGCAAATAATAGTTCAAAAAATGCGATGCGGTTGCGGCATAAAACCGCCACTCTGTCACTCTCAGAAACGCGATTGGCATTCAAAAGTGAAGCAAGTTTTTCGCTGCGCTGATTTAATTCAAAAAATGAAACTTTTTGACCGCTTTCCAATTCATGCAACGCAATTTTGTGCGGGCTAAGGGCAGCGCGGTTTGCTAATAAATCGGGCAGCATATCCATTTGCTTACTCCGAACTGTTTGACCCAGAAGCTGGTTCAATATTGGCATCGGGATTGAGGCCATATTTTATCATATCGAATGCAGCATCAGCGATTCTATTTACATCAAATTTTTCATCATCAAGGCCAATTCCCATGCCAAGAAACACTGAAATCCCAATCAATGCCCAGGCCCTAACTTCATTATCGCCTTGCCTAATTTGACCTTTGCGCGTGGCAAATTCGAGATTATTTGTATAAGCCGAGTGGAAAACTCGGTAATGGTTTCTATAAGCGTCTTCGGCGACAAATTGCGATTCCATTACAATGCGGTAGAGATCCTTATGTTCACGCGCAAAGTTTAGATAGGCAACAATCCCCGCGCGTTCGGCCTCAAGCCTGTCGGTAATGCCTTCAATTGTCTTGGAAATATGGGTTCGTGTTAAATTACTCATATAGGCCACGAGCTCGCGAAACACTTCTTCTTTGCTATCAAAATAAACATAGAAAGTTCCCATGCCGACTTTGGCGCGCCGCGTAATATCGGCAATCATGCAAGCGTGATATCCGCGCTCGCCAAACTCCAAAGCTGCGGCCTCCAAAAGCTTGGCTTTGGTTTTTGCGCCACGTGCGGTTTTAGGCGATTTGCCTTCTAGTGAATATGAAACTTGATTCATGTTTCAAACTATGCCTTAATGTAAATCTAATAACAAGCACCAATGCGAAATTATGACTTTGGTAAATATGTTGTAGAGGGAAGAAAGCGAAAATGCCAGTCTTGGTATTAAGTGATGGCACAAAGCTGCATTATGAAGATTGGGGTCAAGGCACCCCGATACTGATGGTGCATGGCTTTGGCATGACTGGCGAAGCTTTTTTCAATCAACGCGAATTAAGCAGCAAGTTCCGCCTTATAGTTCCAGATTTGCGCGGTTGGGGGAAATCGGCGGTGGCGCACGGCCATCACAAACCACTATCTATTGCCCAAATGGGTGATGATTTATTTGAACTAATTACCCACCTTAAACTCAGCAACATAATTTATATTGGTTGGTCGATGGGGGCGATGGTTTTTTGGGAATCCGCAAAACAGCACGATTTAGGCCGCTTTGCACATATGATAGCGATTGATATGTCGCCAAAAGTCCTCAATTCCGATGTTTGGCCATTTGGCATGATTGGCTCCTGCGGTCTTGATACCCCAAAAGGCAAATCCCGCGCAAAACGCGCAATTTCGGAAATGAAAACTAATTGGCCGGCGTCAAGCCAGCGTATTGTTCGAAAAGTTTTCGCGGGCGGCGCCATAAAAAGCCAGCAATCAAGTCTGGCTGCCGAAGCAGAAAAGCTGCTCGAAATAGCCAATCATAATTCTGGCACAATGGCTGCCGAATATTGGCAATCTTTAATCGAAAGCGATTGCCGCGAAATAATAAAATCAATCAAATTGCCTTGCTCCATTGTGCAGGGGCAAAAAAGCCAACTTTATGCAAATGACGTGTGTGTGGCCATTTGCAATTCAATGCCCAATTGCAAGCTTTATCGCATCGAAAATTCTGGGCACGCACTGCATGTAGAACAACCAAAAATATTCAATAATTTGGTTGAAGCAATTGCCAATTCAATAAATGCCAAAACCGCACAAGAAATCGTAACCGCCCAATTCAACTAAACCAATCTATTCATCACAGGGGAATAAAATGAAAAATCCAAATTCAAATAGAGCTATTAAATTGCTTTTGGCATCAACTGCCATCTCGCCATTCTTGCTATTTACGCCGGCAATGGCACAAAATGCGCCTAGTGCGGCGACTGAGGAAACCGTGATAGTCACAGCACGTCGCCGCGAAGAAGCACTAAAAGACGTGCCACTGGCGGTTTCATCGTTTAGTTCGGCGAAATTGGAAGCAACTGGCGCGCCCGACATCACGGTTCTGCAACAGGTTACACCCAATGCCACCATCCAAGTTGCGCGCGGCACAAATTCAACACTGATTGCTTTCATACGCGGCGTTGGCCAGCAAGATCCACTATGGGGGTTTGAACCGGGTGTCGGTCTTTATATTGATGATGTTTATGTATCACGGCCCCAAGGTGCTGTACTTGATATTTTCGACATTCAGCGAATTGAAGTTTTGCGCGGCCCACAAGGATCGCTTTATGGCAGAAACACAATCGGCGGTGCGGTTAAATATGTCACCCGCCGCCTTGGTGCAGAAGCCACTGGCAGAGCGCGCGTAAGCGTTGGTAGCTATGACCAATTGGATTTTGTTGCCTCAGGTTCGGTGCCATTGTCGGACGTCTTACGGGTCGGCGGCGCAATTGCTGACTATAATCGTGACGGCTTTGGACGCAACATAACCACTAATGCTGGCCATTATGACAAAGACGTTCAGGCGTTTCGTTTAAGCGCCGAATTGGCCCCACGCGAAAATTTGTTTTTCAGGCTTGCTTATGACAAAGTCACCGATGACAGCAACGCCAAACACGGCCACCGCGAGGCGGCAGGGTTGGGCCTTACAACTGGCGCAGTAGTATTGCCAAATGTTTACGACACAGACGCTGGCATTGGCAGCACCAACCATGTCGAAACCCAAGGTTTGTCACTTAGTGGTGAACTCAATATCAATGACTTTTTGACCATCAAATATATTGGTGCTCACCGCGAAGGCAAAAGCAACACACTAATTGATTTTGACACAAACCAAGCTGTCGGACTGGATGTGCCTGCACGCTATGACGATGAACAAAATAGTCACGAATTTCAGGCATTATTTACAGCCGAAAAATGGTCTGGCGTGGTTGGCCTTTATACTTTAGATGCTACGGCCTCTGGTGCGTTTGATACTATTGTTGGTCTTTTGAATCTTACAATTGCAACATCAGGCAAAGTTGATACTAAGAGCACCGCAATTTATGGCGATTTTAGTTTTGACCTAACCGATGCTTTGTCATTATCATTGGGTGGACGTTTGACAAAAGACCGACGCGGTGGAACTGTTTATCGGCAAAACTTCACTGGCCTTCGTTCACCATTGTTTGGCAACCCTGCCGCGGTTCCGGGTTTGTTGCGTTCGAATTATTCGAACACCAGAGAATTCAATGAATTCACGCCACGCGCCAGCCTATCATATAAAATCAACCCCGACATTACTGCTTATGTTGCCTATTCTGAAGGTTTCAAATCAGGCGGATTTGACATGCGTGGTGATGCGGTTTTGACGCCGCTCACAGTAAATGGCTATAATCCTGAATTTGTGAAATCCTATGAAGCGGGTTTGAAAGGCAGTTTGTTTAACGGCCATGCCAATTTCGCGGCGGCCATTTTCCGCGCTGATTATGAGGGGCAACAAATCACGCGGCAAGAACCAACTGTATTCGGTTCAATTGCGAGTTTTGTTGACAATGCAGGTTCATCCGAAATTCAAGGGTTTGAGCTTGAAGGCGGCGTGAATTTTAATCGCGAATTTGGCGCAACTTTTGGACTTGGATATACCGACGCGCATTTCAATTCTTTCATCACCAAAAATGCTGCGGGTGTGGTTACCGATTTGTCCTCAACTGCGGTATTTCAAAATACGCCAAAATGGAATGGCAATTTTGCTTTGAACTATAATCATGCCATGGGTGACATGGGCAGTGTAGCCGCCACTTTGTCGGCATCATATCGTTCAAAATTCTCGATGTTTGAGTTTGTGAACCCGTCCATCGATCAAAACAGCAACATCGCTTTGGTTGACGCTGGTGTTAGTTGGACAACATCGGAAGGCCACCTCAAAGTAAGTTTAAGCGGTCGCAATTTGACTGACGAAAGATACAAAATTGGCGGATATTTGTTTGCCGGCGCGACTTTTGGAAACGTCGTCAACAGCTTCTACGGCCCGCCAAGAACATTCACTGGCAGTTTACAAGTGAAATTCTAAATTGATAAAATAGACCGCGAATTTGCCCTTTTAACCGCGTGTTAGAAGGGCATTTTTGTATGAGCGCTTTGCGCAAAAGTGTGTGCGGTTTTGCGCGCTAAAAGCGCGACCAAGCAAGAAATCTAGCGCGGTTTTCAAGTTCCACTTGAAAAGCCACCGCGCTAATGCTTGCAAAATAGTTGAAAAACCTATCTTATAAACAAAAGGGAGCAAAAAATGAATCAGCCAAATGGAACTAACTGGCCAATCACGGCAAATAAGGGCAGCGCAATCAGTGTCAATTTGATGCTATTTGTTTTGTTGTTGGTTTATATTTTGAACTTTTTGGATCGGCAAATTTTGTCGATTTTGGCGCCCGCAATTCAAAAAGAACTTGGCATAAACGATGGTCAATTGGGTCTAATGCGCGGATTTTCATTTGCAATTTTCTATTCGATTTTAGGGGTTCCAATTGCCTATCTCGCCGACCGTAAAAGCCGCACTTGGATTATTACGATTGCGCTCACCCTTTGGAGCGGTATGACAGCGGTGTGCGGACTAACCACAAATTTCTGGCAGTTGTTTTTGGCACGCATGGGGGTTGGCGTGGGTGAGGCTGGCGGGGTTGCGCCATCATATTCGCTTATCGCCGATTATTTTGAACCATCAAAACGGGCGCGCGCTTTGGCTATTTTCAGTTTTGGTGTGCCATTGGGTTCGGCAATCGGTGTAGTATTTGGTGCGGTCATTGTTACAATTTTGGATTGGCGGGCTGCATTCTTGATTATGGGTGTTATCGGACTTATTCTTGCACCAATTTTCCGCTTTGTCGTGCGCGAACCAATTCGCGGCGGGCGAGACACAAATGTTGCAACCGAAGCAGTCAGCGTAGTGGCGGTTCTGAAAACCCTTTTAACAAAACCTAGTTTTTGGACTTTGAGCCTTGGCGCGGCGTCTTCTTCAATGATTGGCTATGGCCTACTCGCATGGTTGCCAGCTTTTTACCTTAGATCTTATGGAACTAAAATGGTGGAATTCATGTCTTGGCTGCCGTCGTTCTTAGTTCCCGCTAATGCTGGGCCAATTTTATATGTTGGTTATTTCCAAGGGCTTATTCTTTTGATTGGCGGAGTTGCTGGCATGTGGTTCGGTGGCATGTTATCCGACAAATTTGGAGCTAATTCAAAAGGCACTTACGCCTTGGTTCCAGCAATTGCCTTTATCGCGGCATTTCCTTTCTATTTGATTGGCATTCAAAGCCCATCCTTGGCATTGATGTTTTGGATGTTTTTAATTCCAACTGGGCTAGGCTTGGTTTGGCTCGGGCCGGTTTTAACTGCCTTCCAGCATATTGTGAAACCGAACATGCGAACCACCGCTTCAGCAATTTTCCTATTGATAAATAATTTCATCGGGATTGGTGTCGGCGACTGGGCTTTGGGCAATTTATCAGATTATCTCAAAGCCACGCACGGCGAAGAATCGCTGCGATATTCGATTATGTATGGCTCATCGCTTTATTTGCTTGCCGCAGGTCTGATGTTCATTTCATCGAAACTTCTCGCAAAAGATTGGGAGGATTAGAGCCAAATCTTGGCGAGATGATAAGTGATGCCTGCCGCAGCATAGGCGAGCGCCAACAGATACGCAAAAGCAAAACCCGGCCATTTCCATGAATTAGTCTCGCGGCGGATCGTGGCCAAAGTCGCGAAACACTGGGGCGCGAAAACATACCACGCCAGAAACGCCAAAGCAGTTGGCAAGCTCCAAGCATTTTGCAATGCCGAGGACAGACCCTGCAAATTAGCCTCGCCGCCTTGCACCGCATAGATTGTACCCAATGCACCAACTGCAACTTCACGCGCCGCCATACCGGGGATAAGTGCAATTGCGATTTCGAGATTAAAACCAATTGGGCGCAAAATTGGCAACAAAAGCGAACCAATTTTGCCAGCGTAAGTTTCCACCATGGTTGTAGTTCCATCGGGAAAGCGAACCAAGGCCCAAAGCACAATCGAAACCATCAAAATGGTGGTTCCCGCGCGGCGCAAAAATGCAACCGCACTGAAATATATCCCCAGCGCAAAATCACGCAAATTTGGCAATTTATAGCTAGGCAGCTCCATAATCAAAGCTTGTAGCGGCCCTTGATTTAAGGTTTTCTTCAAAACAAATGCGACAATAAATGCGCCCAAGACGCCAGTTAAATAAAGCGCGAACATAACAATGCCCTGCAGGCCAAATATTCCAACTTTATCGTTAGGAATGAATGCCGAAATTATCAGCGTATAAACTGGCAAACGCGCTGAACAGGTCATTAGTGGCGCAATTAAAATTGTAGTGAGCCTATCGCGCTCATGCTCAATTACCCGCGCTGACATAATTCCCGGCACTGCGCAGGCAAAACTTGAAAGTAGTGGGATAAACGCGCGGCCATTAAGACCCGCGCCGCGCATAATTTCGTCCATCAAAAATGCCGCACGCGCCATATATCCTGACGCTTCGAGCGCGAGAATAAATGCAAATAAAATAATGATTTGCGGCAAGAAAATCACCACACTGCCGACGCCAGCGATTATGCCATCAACGGCAAGCTCGCTTAATAGCCCCTCACCCATAAAGTTTTTGACTGAAGCGCCAAACGCGGAAATTGCATTTTCAATCAATTCCATCGGCACAATTGCCAAATTGAAAACTGCTTGGAACATTACGAAAAGTAGCGCCAATAATATTAGTGGCCCAAGAAATGGATTAAGGACAATTTCATCGAGTTTCCTCGTGGCTTTATTTGCAAGCCCTTCGGAGACCACCACGCGACTGGCAATTTGCCTTGCTTGCGACTGGAGGGTTTTCAAATCATGTTTTTCGAGTATTCCAGCGCCTGTCGCAAAACCGCTGCTCACCATTTCGTCAATTATTGCCAATAAATCTTCGCGGCCTTGTTTGCGCGTGGCACGCGTTGCCACCACTGGCACGCCAAGCTCACTTTGCAGTGCGGCGATGTCAATTTTCGTGCCATCACGGTCTGCCAAATCAATCATGTTTAATACGACAATTGTCGGCAAGCCCAATTCGCGCATTTGCAAAACTGAATGAAGGTGGGTGCGCAAATTGCTGGCATCGATCACAACCAGCATAAGCTCGGGCCGCGCAAAGCCTTTCATTTGGCCTTCAAGCAAATCAAGCGCCACCCGTTCGTCCAATGATCTCGCAGTGAGGCCATAAATGCCGGGCAGATCGTAAAGCTCAATTTTGTTTCCTTTTGGCGTCGTAAATTGGCCAGTTTTGGTTTCAACAGTCACACCCGAATAATTGGCTGTTTTGGCGCGGCCACCAGTAAGGCCGTTAAACAAAGTGCTTTTACCACTATTGGGCGCACCAATTAGTGCAATTCTAAAGGCCACCCAAAAGTTCCACTTCAATATTTTGGGCTTCAATCGGACGCAAAGCAATCAAGGTGTGATTTAAGCGAACACAAATAGGTTTTCGCCCCAATGGGCCATAATGCATAATTTCAACTTCATCACCTTCAGCAAAGCCGATTTCACGCAATTTTGCGCAAACAACGGCATCTGTGCCAGTGACATCAGTTATTCGCGCGATATCGCCTTTAGACAATTGGGTAATATTCATTCTGATTTCAATATTTACGAGTTTCGAATAATTGCTTAACGCTAATGCAACTGGTTTGCAATAACTGCCCATGCTAATGAATTTCATGGCATTTTGGCAATAGCCAAAGCAGCGACTTAATGTCACATATGTATTGGAATATTTTGTTAAATTGCGATAAACACCTACAATGGATTTGAATCAATCATACGAAATATCTGGCGAAGTTGTCTTATGGAACTTTGAAAAAGGCTCTTGGCACTTTTTTGTCATACCGCGCGAAATCGCCGATGAAATCAAATTCTTCAATGCCAACAAACTTCGTGGTTTTCGCAGCCTTAAAGTAAAAGCGACAATTGGCGAGACAATATTTGCAACTTCAATTTTCCCCGACAGCAAATCGGGCGGCTATTTCTTGCCATTAAAAGCAAGTGTCCGCAAATCAGAAAATATAGTTGCGGGCGATATCATTATGGTTCAATTATCTTTGTAAATAATCTCAAGGAAAAGATTCATGCGATTTCATCAAATCACCAAAACTATAGTTAGTTCAGCACTTGCCCTGATATTTGCCGCAGGGTTTAGCGCCGCACCGCCGACAGGCTCAGATGAAACCGAGCTACCGAGCGTTGGCATGGCCGAAGTAATTGAAGGATGCATGATTAGCACCGCAGCGGGTGACAAGCCATTATATGAATGTATTGGCATTCATTCGCGTCATTGTTTAACCTTTCAAGACAATCAGACCACCGCAGGTATGGAAAAATGCTATCTCGATGAATATCGCGGTTGGGACGTGCTGTTGAACCGCTATTACAATGAAAACGGCCAAAGGCAAGTTAGTGCGCAATTTCGTGATGTGCAACGCAGTTGGATTTCTTATCGTGACAAGAAATGCGCGTATTTTCGCATCCATTATGAAGGTGGTTCAATGGCGCGTTGGCTTGGCGCGCGTTGCATGATGGACGAAACCGCAAGGCGCACAATAGATTTGCGCTTTTTTGAAGTTGACCGATAATTGCGATGTTATCTTGCTATTGGCGGCAATTTGGCTACCATTCAGTTCTAAAATAAGGGGTAAATTATGAAAAAAACCATCGCTTTGGGAATCGCTTCAATGTTCGCAATCATTGGTTGCGCGACGACCAGCGAACCTGTTTTTTATAGCAATGGCAGCAATTTGCCATTTTCCGAAGCTGTGCAAGTTGGGGATATGCTATATTTGTCTGGCCAAATTGGTGTGGCCCCTGGTGAAAATAAATTGGTTAGTGGCGGCATAAATGCGGAAACTCGTCAAACCATGGATAATATTGGCGCGACTTTGCAAAGACGTGGTCTTAACTATTCTTCCATTGTTAAATGCACAGTGATGCTCGCGGATATGGCGGACTGGCCGGCTTTTAATGCGGTTTATGTAACCTATTTCACACCCGGTCGCCTTCCAGCAAGGAGCGCTTTTGGGTCAAGCGGGCTTGCCTATAATGGCCGCATTGAACTGGAATGCTGGGCCTATAATCCTAGACGCTAACCGCCTCCTTGCCTTTGGCATCATCGCCAATCATGCAAACAGCGAACGAAATAAGCGTGCCAATGCATAATTGCCACGGGAAGGCCAGTGTTTGCCAAAATTGTGGGTAATTAAGCGCACTGGCAATTGCAGGCTGCATCATGAAAATCGACAAAAACCCAACCAAAAGCGCAGCAATTACCGAAGGCGTTGAGCCGCGATTGGTAAATATGGCGGTGAAATAAACCCCAAGCAAACCCGCATAAGCAAACGTCATCACGCCCAATACAAATTGCAGAAGCGGAATGTCAGAACTGCTCTGCCAAACATATGAAAACACCGCCATTGCGAATAAAAACAACCCTACAATCGCCATGCCAATCCGACCAGCATCAACATAATGATGGGCTTTTGCGGACTCGCGCTTTTCGCGCCACGGCAAATAAAAATCCTGGATCAAGACTGACGACATAGAATTTAGGCCCGAATTCACAGTTGAAATCGCCGCCGATAATACGCCAATTGTCGCGAGTGCTTTAAGGCCGACTGGGATTTGCGTAAGAATGAAATACATAAATACCGTGACATTTTGTCCCTTAAAACTGCCACTTGGAGCAATAGAAGTCGCGCCTTGCATCAAATCGGCGCGCGAATAAAATACATATAATAATTGGCCAATCGCGATAAATAAGCAGACAATTGGCAAGGTCAGAATCGCGGCGGTATAAAGGCTTCTAGCACCAGTTTTGGCGTCTTTGGACGCGAGCAATCTTTGCGATATGTCTTGATCCAAACCGAAACTCGCAGTCGATAATAAGAACATGCCAGTCAAAATCGCCAGAAGCGAAAACGGTTTTGAAAAATCGACGGAAAAATCCACTAATTTGAGTTTATTAATTCCCTCGGGAGTATTTCTAAGTCCTTCAATAATTGCGCCATAATCAGCTGGGATAAGCACCAAAAGATAAATAAACGAACCAATCGCCGCGCCAATATAAATGAAAAACAAAACCAAATCGGTCCACATAACCGAAGTTAGCCCACCAAAAAAGCTAATGATAAAACTCACAAATATGATTGCAAACGCCGATACAATAATGCCGTGCATTGATACATCGCCAAATGTCATCATTGAAACCGCAATCGCCGCCAAATAAATGCGTGAGCCTTCGGCCAAAACCCGACCCACAAGGAACATCGCGCCCGCCGCTTGCATAGCCCCTTTGCCAAAGCGAATATTCAATAATTCATAGACCGTATTGGCTTTAGCTTTATAAAAACGCGGGATTAAAACGAGGCCGACAAAAAGCGCCGACAAAATGGTGCCAATATTGGTTCCTAAATAAGTAAAGTCACCACGAAAACCATAATCAGGCGCGCCAAGAAAAGTTGCGGCGGACTGCATTGTTGCTATTGTTGAAATTGCCGCCAACCACGACGGTACTTGCCCACCCGCAAGGAAATAATCTTTGGCATTGGCGGCATCACGGCGTTGGAAATAAATGCCAATGGCGATCAGAACGCCAATATAGCCAGCGATAATAAGCCAATCCAGTGATTGAAAACTTGGTGTCAATTTGCGCCCCTTTTTCCTCAATCTATTATGACTGCATTGCATTGAATGACAAGCGGGTTTTTGCTATCATTTTTCGATAGGAACTTAATTATGAACGAAGAAATCGAAAAGCTCTTGTCGCAATTAACAAAACTAGAAGGCCAAATTGAAGAAGCAATTGACGCCAAAAGCGAGAAATTCTTTCAGGGCTTGAAAGGCGGCAAAGCTCAATTTGATGAAGCGACATTAAGCGCGCATCGCGCGGTCAAAACTGGTGTTGATAAATATATTTTCAAAACCAATTTGGCGACATTATTATCCATTCCATTTGTTTATGGCATGATGGTGCCATTTGTGATTTTGGATTTGGGGCTATTTATTTATCAAATAACTTGTTTTAGTTTGTGGCAAATCCCCAAAATAAGGCGTTCGGATTTCATAATTATTGATCGGCAGTCGCTTGCCTATTTGAACATAATAGAAAAAATAAATTGCGTTTTTTGCGGTTATGGCAATGGCTTGCTGGCATATGGGCATGAAATCGCGAGCGTTACCGAGCAATATTGGTGCCCGATTAAGCATGCAAAAAAACCCGCCGCGGCACATAAAAGATATAAGGATTTCCTGCAATATGGCGATGCCGACGGATTTAAGAAAAGCTCCGACCTTTATCGGCAAAAACTTAGAGAACTAGGGCCTGTCGAGTATTAATCTTTCGCACTGCTTTTTGGCCAAAATTGCGCAAATCGGCGTTGAATTGACTTGAAAATACTTATATTTC
>ERZ1292633.245-Hain-H41-02um-R1-245-length-70267-cov-66_pt2 | contig 16422 bp, 14 predicted proteins | sample MGYA00564406_ERZ1292633 | MGnify/ENA primary metagenome ERZ1292633 (study PRJEB36523, sample SAMEA6512639) | groundwater metagenome | collected 2019-01-08 | study: AquaDiva: Metagenomics assemblies of 32 groundwater samples | reverse complement strand
GAATCTTTGGATTAACTGTTGTACTCATTGCCTTGTCGCAAGGCACTGTCTTGGCCTATTCCGGCGAACAGGTTACGGTCAGAGAGGATATCCCCAATGCTTTTGTCATTACCCTGACCGTCCCGCTTCTGACAACGCCGGGCGAGCAATTTCCGGTGCAGATTGAAGGCAAGTCCCTTGACCAAACGGCTTTTACCACGCAGTGGAACCTATACGAGAATGGCGTGTCCGTGGCCGGCAACGGCTTTGCTCCCCTAGAATTCAGCGTCATCGTATACCGCACCGCCTCAACCGGGCATCTGGATTATTATGCCAGGGGCCGTTCTATCGGCGGAGCGCATGGCTGGCCGCCTTATGCATATACCGACCATCTTTATACCCGCTACCAGCCCAATATGGGCGAAACCAAGACACTGTATGATGCCACGGTCAAGGGCAGCACCATAAATATCAGCAGCGGCAACGTGAACCTGGCATACGACCTGACCAGGATTGTCCCGACTGCGGGCAACAACCTGCCCCATAATTTCAGCATCTATTACAATACCCTGGAGACAAACCAAATATCCTCGGACTGGCCCGATGCCTATCGTCCCTTGGGCGCCAACTGGACCCATAACTTCAACCAGCGCATGAATCTGTTGCCTGGTGGTAATTACATCGTCTATATTAATTACGACGGCAGTCGGGTCTTCTATTACTTTGACCCGTCCAGCAGCGTTTACCGGGCATTCCCGCAATACGGCGATTATTCCACCGTTACCAATACCGGCACGGCCTTTATCCTGACCCGTAAAGACCGGACCGTCCTGACCTTCAGCCAGAACGGCTACCTGACCAATATCACGGATGTTAACGGCAATCAAGTCAATCTGACATATAACACTAATGACCTGACCGTTACTTTGCCGAACGGACGCACTATCGTCCTGGGATACGACGCCCAATGGCGTATCGCCACAGTTACCGACCCGGACAGCCAGGTTACTATTAATTATAACGTTACCACCGGACTGCTGGATAACTTTACCGTTCCCGACAGTACCGCTTTATGGCAGTTCGGATATGTCACCATAACCGACCCGATTACCGGCACCAATCTGGTTACTCTGGTGACCAACCCCTTAGGCGGGACCGAAGGATTGCAATATGCTAGTAGTAACCGGGCGCAGTATATCACCAAGACCATCAATGGCGTCCCAGCTACCCGGACTCTTACTTATGACAATATTAATAATGTGGTTACCCTGACCGATTATAGCGGACTGGGTTCAACCGCCGAGCAATATAATTATGGGCTTAATGCCTGGAGCGTCATTACCGATGCCCAGGGTGTGCTTGTCAAGCATTATCTGAACCACCTAAAGTTAATAAATATTCCTGCTTTTAGACGTTAGTGATTAAGATAATCTGTTAAAATGATATTAGCCGACAGGTTCGTGTCCTGAAATAATTGCGCCAAACACCGGTCAAGACGGAGTACCACCACTCAGGTAATTCCGTTGTTTTCTGATACTGCTACGCCACTTTCTTTAGCCGATACGCCTTCAATAGTCCATCTGCAAATTCAATCCGCTCAATTGGCCCTTTGATTACCTTATCATCTTTAAGCGGTTTGTCTCTGGGTCGGTGTAAATATACATCATCCCCGATGTTTATCGGGACTCCGCTTCGCTCCGCCGGCGTCTGACCGTCTAATGCCTGATGCGGCCTGTGTTCGTTATAATAAACCAGATAATCCTTCAATAACCTGTCTACCTTACTCCTTGAGAAGAATAAATATAGATTCAGAAGTTCATACTTGAGCGAGCGGAAGAATCTTTCCACCTTGCTGTTGCCGTTGGCCTTGCTGACTCTGGCATAACGATGATAAATTCCCTGTCGTTCCATATATGCCCTGAATTCGTTAGCCGTGAACTGCGTGCCATAGTCGCTAATTAAGTGCTTGGGCTTACCGCAATCCGCGACAACCTTGTTTATCCGGTCAATCGTCCAGTCGGCCGTAGGATTAAAAGTAGTTGAAAGCGTCATTACTTTCCGGGAATAGTGGTCCAGAATCGCCAGGATATATAACGGCCGCAAAAAGACATATACAGTTGTCAGGTCAATGCTCCAGATATGATTCGGATATCTGCCGTTGATGGCTTTCATCTTTATCTTGCCGGATTTCTTATCCGGTCTGCGGCAATCCGGCTCAGGCGCATTTAAGATATTACGCACCGTGGAGGGCGATACATAAACACCAATTTTCCAGATGGCGAGAGCAATCTTCCAGCGTCCCCAGTGCGGATTATCGTTATGGATTTCCCGGATGAGCATAGCGATGCTGACTGGCGTGCGATTAGGGGCATCATAATAACCCCTGAGACGGGGCAGGAGATTGGAAATGCCGTCCCGGAGTTGATTGAGATAGTTAATCAGGGCGGTTTTGGATATCGGCAGGTAGCAGTTTATTTTGCGCAGGGATAAGCCAAACCTGAGTTTGAAGTAGATTATCTGCAATTTCCGGCACAGACAGGGTCTTTTAGTTTTAACCCGGTTCAGTTCCTGACGTATCACGGAATTAGCAAATCTAAGCCGGCGCACCTCCTCTCGCAGGTAACCTATTTCACCGGCACAGGAACGATTAGTCCGCGATAACATCTTTCCCGTTAGGCAACTGAAAATATAGAACAGCCGCCCGGTCAGATAGTCCAGAAGATAGATTGTAAAAATACAAATATGTCTCCACATAAACACCTCCCCTATAATAATGCTTTTCCATTAGTTTGACATCTACGACAACATTTGTAAATAATCATAGTGTTTATGGACAAGATGATTATTGGTCTGGGGCTATTATTAATATTTCTTCTGCCGGTCTTGATTATGGCCGAACCGTTAACATTTGCTCCGCCTGAATGGAATCTGGGAGATGTGGCTATCGGTGAAACATATAGCATAGAGATAAAAGCGTCCAGCGTGGAGCGTATAGCGATAAGCGGAGTCAGGCCAGCATGCGAATGCCTCAGCGTAAAAGTGATAAGAGGAGAGATAAAAGATGAAAGCGAAGGCGTAATATAGGCTACGCTCCATATTGATAACACGCTCTCGGTTTTCTTTAGGGTCTTTTTCTATGTCCATACAAGCGACCCCACCCAGCCCCTGCCCCGAAATAACCTGGACTCCGTTGCGACTCCGCACGCAGGGGCTGGGTTCACTAAATTCTACATCACCGGCAGGGTAAAAGGTAAGGGATTATCACATTCCGAGATGGTTATATTCCATACCAAAGCCGCAAAGGATTATAAGGCCATAAGCCAGAAACTTGATGCCTTAAAGACAAGCAATCCATCTTTGGTAATTAGGGAGTATCTGGCACAGGATATAGATAGCACCCGCCTGAGGTCGCAGTTTGAGAAGCAGTATTCGCTAAATAGATATGCGGATGTGGAGATGTTCACAAGTAAAGGGGTGTTTGTAGGCACGAAAGAAATAATGGAGGAGATAACACGAATCTCTAATCTAAAACCACCAATACCTGATAAAATAACAAACACGAATATCACGAATAGGAGCGAATCACACGAAAAAATCCAGATAGCAATAGAGGTGCTGTATTTCTATACGGTCGGCTGTCCTGGTTGCAGAGAGATAAGAGAAGGGCTATTCCCGAACCTGAGGAAGAAGTTTACCAGTCAGATTGCCATCAGAGAATACGATATTGCCGAGATAGAGAATTATAAGAAACTGATGGCCATAGAGGATAATCTGCATATCAAGTCCAACGCGCCGGTGAGTTTGTTTATCGGGCAGAAAGCGTTGTTGGGGGAAAAGGAGATAATGGGGAAGACAGAGACGGTGATTAATGATGAGATTCTTCGAGGGGCTTCCCGAAATAATCGGGACTCCGTTGCGACTTCGCGCAATGACAATATTCTAGGCCAGCAGACAGGCAAACCGGTAGACCGAATACAGGAACGTTTTCTGTCATTCAGCGTTCTGGCCGTAATCGGGGCCGGATTGCTGGACGGCATCAATCCCTGCGCATTCGCTACCATCGTCTTCTTTATATCATTTCTGACATTTATGGGCCGGAGCAGGAAAGAAATTATTATCGTTGGTATCTTTTATACCCTGGCCGTATTTATTACCTACCTGCTTTTAGGCATAGGGGCTTTCAAGACACTCCAGACATTATCCGCATACGGTATCGTGGCCAGGATTATCCTGTATCTGACCTCGGCATTGGTCTTCTGTCTCGGGGCTTTGAGTTTATACGACTTGATTAACTATCTTAAGACCAAGAAAACCAGCGGTATCACACTACAATTACCATTACCAATAAAGCAGAGAATACATAATATCATTAGAGATAACGTTAAACCGAGCGGTTTGGTTATTGGTGCGTTAGTGATTGGATTTTTGGTAACTCTTTTTGAGGCGGTCTGCACCGGCCAGGTCTATCTGCCGACCATTGTCTTTATGCTTCGCACCGTGGGCTCAGCACAAGTGCTCAAGGACCCAGGGTTAAAGACGCACGCATTCGGCTATCTGATCTTGTATAACCTGCTATTCACATTACCGCTGGTAGTGGTATTTATCCTGGCGTATTTCGGGATTGGTTCGCAGAGATTAGCGGAATTCAGCCGCCGTCATCTGGTCTTGAGCAAGGCATTACTGACGCTATTCTTCATAGGCTTAGGCGTTTTACTTTTGGTGGTATAGAAGATTAACCCAGCCCCTGCGTGCAGGGGCTGGGTTAACCATGCCCCCCTCTACCCTACCCCCTCCCCCGGGATACCCCCAAAGGTTATACCCTGTGGACAATATCCATATACCCTTAAATAGTAAGATATATGCCCTGTGGACAATATCTGCATGCCCTTAAATAGTAAGGAACATATACTTGCATAGTAATCAGCATATACTTAAATAGCCGGATATATACACTGGCATAGTAAATACCATACCCTTAAATAGTAAGATATATGGGCTTGAATAGTAAATACCATACGCTTAAATAGTAAGAGCCATATACTTGAATAGTAAATACCATGCCCTTAAATAGCAAGATATATGCCCTGTGGACAACATCTGCCTACCCTTAAATAGTAAGATATATACACTTGAATAGTAAGTACCAGATACTTAAATAGTAAGGTATATATGCTTGAATAGTAAGATGCATACCCTGTGGACAATATGTATAGCCGTCATGGACTATTGCACAGGTTGGAGCGAGTCGTAAGCGGTTTTATTGTCTTTATTCAGGACGACCTTTTTGTCTATGACCAGGCAGCCGACGGCTTCATAGAACGGGTAGCCCACTAATCCGGTCTGTTTTCTTATGGCCGGCACCGACATTCTGCCTTTTGCCTTCACAAGGGCATAGACCTGGCCGGCGGCTGAAGTAATCTCGCATCGGGCATCGCGGGTATTGGTTTTTACCTGAGCACATTCGCTTCGCTCAGTGCAAGAGGACTTTAGCCGTTCCAGCAGGGCGTCCATCTTTTGCCGGAATTCAGGCCGCTCGGACTGCTTTTTGCCGACCATTACGGCCCAGGCCCGTTTCCACGACCAGAATTGCCTCCGGCATTCCTGGCAGGTTCCGAGGTGTTCAAATAATTTTTCCTGCTTTTTCCTGGTCAGGAATGTGGTGTCGCCCATAACATAATCGGTCAGGTCCAATTCAAAATTCTTGCACTTGGCTTTTATGTCTTTTCCTTCTTTTCCCATTTATCCATCTCCTCTCTTACGGACTGTTAGACCTTTGGTTGCTACAGTCCGTTAGACCCCGCCGAATGGCGGGGCTTCTATTACCTATTTTTCTCCAACTCGCCAGATACAAAATTCCTGGCGTCACAAACCTTGCGTCTGAGATTGGCCGGGGTGTATTTATCAAAGGGCGGTATCTTAGCTATTTCTATATAGGTCTTGCCTTCTTGTTTCAATATAAGCAGTTGCCTTTCCTCGTCTGAAAGTTGTCCTAATATTCTTTTTAATTCCTCATCCAGTCCTTCTAATTTGGCCGGTTCATCCGGTTCGTCATAATATCGGATTTCTTCCAGTTTCGCCGGACAGGATTCCAGATACTGTCTGGATATAGACCTGGGCTGTTTGGCCTGTTTCTTATTGATGTTAAAGCAATGATTTTTGGCAATATGAAGAAGCCAGGCCTTAAAATCACCGGCTCTTTCTGCGGTAAAACTGCCTCCTTCTCTTATCCCGTCAAATACCGTGATGGATATTTCCTGGATAATATCGTCAATCGTGTCAGGGGACGCCAGCCAACTAAAACTGAGGATAAAATTACGTAAGATAACTTCATATCGTCTAAGTAATATATCAAGCGCGGTAGAATCGCCTTTTCTGTGCGCATCAACTAATGTCTCATCGCTTTTTACCCCGTTAGAGGCGTCATCAATGGTGTTCATCATCGGTTTAACTGCTTCAATCTAAGTTACATCGCCTCTAACGGGGCGAGGGTCATCAGGCATACGAGAATATAGCATCTATTGGGCTGTTTGTCAACCCCGCACATAATATTTTTATCTCAATCATTATATTTTACCCCCACCGTTTATGTGCGGGGTCAATAAGAATCTTTCAATAATTCTCAGATTTACCACTCACACTTGAGCAGTTTTGGAATCTATATGTGGAGGGGAAGAGGCCCTGAAAGCCCCTAAAATATGGCTTTCCAGCCCCTAATAACCGCCCCGATGGGGTCAAAGAGAGGTGCCGTATGAGAAAAGAAGCCAAACAACCTGAAAAATGCCGGGAGGAGAATTGCCCGAACTATGTGCCGCAGGATAATCATCTGGAATCATTTGCCTGCCGGCAGATGCACCTATGCCGGGACTGTTACAGGAGCAATGTGGCCATACACTGGGCTGGCCCCGGTATTGTTATAGAAGGCGCTGAGCCAGATGACGATGATTACGACCCCTGGGGCTGGATTGACCAGTTCCATGGGAGTATGAGGTAAACCACAGATGACGCAGATGTACCCGGTGCGCTCCGGTTGGTGCTCCCGACCATTGCTGCGCAAAGGGCCGCAGATTGGATACAGATATGATTAAGAGATTGGTTGTTTATGGTCTTCTCGCGATATGCGCCACATGGGTTTTCACCGCAAAGACGTCCTTACAGGATAAACTCCGAACGCAAAGAGAAGAGACAGAAATAGTGATTGTCGCTAATCCGATAAATCCGTTAAATCCTGTTGTAAAGAACCCGTACCAGACCGAATATGAGCGGATGCTTTACCCGACGGTGAGGATAACTGCAGGGTTTTCCACCGGTTCAGGAGTAATTATTCACCACAAAGACACAAAGGTCACAAAGGAAGAAGTATACATCTTAACCGCCTGTCATGTCGTAGAAGACGAAACAACCGTTGATATAGAACTCCGCAGAGACCGCGCCAGCGAACTATATGACGCAACAATCATCACAGGCACAGTAGTCATCACGGATACCATTAAAGATTTGGCGCTTATTGAACCTACCGGGCTGGTATCATACTCAGCCCAATTAGCCCCAAGGAAATATACCCCATACCTGTTTACGCCTGTCTGGGCGGTGGGTTGCTCCTTGGGTCTCCCTCCCAGGCCATCACAGGGGATTATCTCTGTTATTGAGCCGGACCATTGGGAAATAACCGCACCTATCTTACCGGGTAACTCTGGAGGGCCGGTTTACGATGCACGAACATATCAAGTTATCGGTATAGCAGTTTGGGTCAAGACATATCACGGACAACTCGTTACCACCATGGCCGGAATTGTTCCTATCAATCAAATCTACGAATTCTTAAACCACAGATAAACACAGATTGGTAATTCCGCTAAGCGCGCAGTGGAGTAACCAATCGTAACTTTATCCCAGTGCATGCTAACGCATGTTGGGATAACTGGCTGATAACGCCCGTGCGGGCTAACAGCCAGTAAACAGCCAATGAAAGGGGGTGAGGACAATGGCATTCAATAAGAAGTTTGAACTGGAAATCTACGTGGCAGAAAACGTAGAGGTGGCCGGGCATATGCCGGACCTGTGGGCTCAGCGACTGGGCGATTCCGGGGAACTCATCAAGGACAAGCTGGATGAGAAATTCCCGGACGAAGGGACATTCATTGAAGGATTGGTCAAGCCGTCCGAGGACGGATACCGTCCCTTGATTGATTCCTCATTCGTTTCCCGGCACGAGCGTTCATCCGAGAATATCAGAAGCACCCGCCGTGAGAATATGGTTAAATCATTCTCCAAGTGGAAGGAAAACCTGAACAAGGTTTTCGCGACCATTGACGGCGTGGTGGCCAAGTTATTCAAGGATAGGGTTCAGGCATCCAAGGACGAGTGGGCGCTCAAGATGGGCGCCGGCACCTTGCGCCTGACCGGAGATAAAATCCGCGGACGGGGCCCGGCCCCGGTGGCGGCTTATTATCTGGTCGGCGACAACCGGGCCAAGGATTGGGTCGGCCCATCCGGCACTTCAGACGGCGAACCTTACAACATCGCACGGGACAGGGAACGCACGGCCTTTAAGGCGGCGATTCTTAACCGGTTGGTTCAGGGTGGATTGATGGTTATCAAATCCGAATTTGATAGCGCGGAAATCACTGAGCAGAACACGGTTAATGCGAGTTTGCTGAACGGTCTGCGCGACCCGGCAAAGTGCGATGCATTTGTAACGGCTCCGGCCGCTGATAAGTGCTTCTGCGCCTGGAAAAAGGATGATGAAGGCAACTTCATTCTCCACGTCCAGGTAGGTTTGACTACACCGTAATCCCGACGCATGCACAGCATGACGGGATAACTCGCTGGTAACGCCATACGGGCTAACAGCGAGTAAAAGTAGTTGCGTGGATGGGCGCTGCAGCGCCCTGACCCACGCTTACAATAATGTGAATAAGATTGCTTCGTCGTTCTGATGGGACTCCTCGCAATGACTGTCATTGCGAGCGATAGCGAAGCAATCTAAAGGAGTAGGTGATTTATGTTTAGAAGAAGTTATTTTGATGGCCCGGTAACTACGCCTGAAATAGTGTCCGAGGCAGTAACCGAGGAGAAGATTGCGGATAATGCCGTCACATCCGCTAAGATTAAGGACGAGACCATTACCGGCGCTGACATTGGAGCCGGACAGGTCCAGACGTCCGATATTGCTGATGGCGCAGTGACCCAAGCCAAACTCGGGCCCGATGTCTCAGTCGTTCCTCTGGCGGATAATTCCGTTACTACTCCAAAGATAGCGGATAATGCCGTGATAGCCCAGAAGATTGCAGCCGGAGCAGTAGACAGTAGTCGGTTGGCAGTAGGCAGTGTGGAATCAATAAAGATAAAGGACGGCGCAGTAACCAATGCCAAGCTGGCTACCAATTCGGTGACTGCTTCAAAGATTGCGGCTAACGCGGTCGGTTCATCAGAGATACAGAACGGTTCAGTGACAGCCGAGAAGTTAGCTCCGGGCGTAGGCGGCGGCGATACGCTGACCATGCTTCCGGTTCCGGCCACGGCCCTGGACCAGGGCGGGATTATTGCGACTACACAACCGGCGACTGTTGACCTCTCGGCGATTATTCCGCTCAATACCAAGGCCGTGATTGTGTCCATCGCCTGTATCAATCAGGGTTATACGGACGGCGGGATGATGGCATACATCTTCAGACAACTGGGCGCGGAATACGCCTTGCAGGTCATGGCTCCGGCGGTCAATGCCCCCGGAGTGTCGAATGGCGGCTCAGTACTGATGCCGGTGGCGGCGGATAGGACACTGACCTGGCAAGCCTATGTAAGTGGAAACAACTCAACCGAGTTAGTAATCTATATTTTAGGTTATGTTGTATAGATGATACATGTTAACCTGCGTGCGCCTTTGGCGTACTCGGAGTCACACTACGCTTAGTTCCCGGGTGCGCTTTGATGACGGTGTCCGATGGCGCCGAAGCGCCATGGCGCCACTTATGGCGCTCACCATCACCATTGCTTCCCACCGGGACCCTGTGGGTCGCAAAGGGCTTGGATACATTGTGTAGTATCCGCCAGATTATACCCGGTGAATTGGTTGACAACCGGGGCGATGATTTATACAATCTGGGGCAAAATAACTCCCGGTCCGGTTAAATCGCATAATATGAAACTGTCTTTCGGCAAGGTATTGTTCACCCCGTTAGAGATGCGGGAGTAATATTCACAGTAATTAGAAACTATTTGATTGAACAGTTATGGCAATAGAGGATAAAAATCAATCACGGTCACGCCTGTGGCGTGACCTATCTCTAACGGGGCTAGTCGCGCTCTGGTTCGGGCTGATTACCCTGCCCATTGTCGGGATAAAGATGGGCGATGACTCTGTCACCTGGCGGATTGGCCCGTTGGTCATTGCCGGACTGGTCCTGGCCGGCGGATTAATCTGGCTGGGCATCAGCCGCTGGAAGGGCTTTACCAATCTCATAACCCAACGGCTTCTGGCACCGCTCCACCACACCGCTGACCAGATGGCCAAACCAACCGTTGTTAAATGGGAAACCGCATCCATCCTGATTTTACTGGCCGTCATACCCTGGATGCTCCCGGCCAAACACCTCAACCTGGCGGTTGATACCGGCATCTACATCATCCTGGCCCTGGGCTTGAATATCGTGGTCGGCTCAGCCGGACTGCTGGTCCTGGGCTATGCCGGATTCTGGGCCATCGGCGCCTACACCTACGCCCTGGCTTCTATTATGTTAAACTGCCCGTTCTGGCTGGGACTGCCCTTAGCCGCGGCAGTCACCGGATTATGCGGGCTGATTGTCGGACTGCCCTGCCTGCGCCTGCGCGGCGATTACCTGGCTATTGTCACGCTCGGATTCGGCGAACTGGTCCGCTACCTGCTCAAGAACCTGCCTAACCTGACCGGCGGTGAAAAAGGACTGCCTAATGAATACCTGACCGGCTCCATCAACCATCCGCAAATATTCGGCTGGGTCTTAAAGCAGCCGATTCATTATTATTACATCACCTTTATTATGGTGGTCCTGACTATCATTATCATTGAGCGGCTGAACAATTCGCGCATCGGCCGGGCCTGGATTGCGCTCCGGGAAGACGAACTGGCCGCCAACAGCATGGGCATCAATACCACCAAGCTGAAAATCCTGGCCTTTGTTATCAGCGCGGTCTGGGCCGGATTTGCCGGTGTGCTTTATGCGGCCAAGATGAATTACATCACGCCCGAGGCGTTCAGGTTTGACCAATCGGCCCTGATTCTGGCCATGGTCATCCTGGGCGGGATGGGCAATACCTTCGGCGTGATTCTGGGCGCGATTATTTTATATATCCTGCCCTGGTTTATCCGGGACCAGATGCCGGCATTCCAGGATTACCGGCTGTTGATATACGGGGCAACCATGGTACTGATGATGCTCTTTAGGCCCCAGGGACTCATCAGCAGTAAACGGAGGCAGGTGGAGTTGAGCGTAACAAGCGAAGGGTGAGCGAATGAGATTGCTTCGCTTACGCTCGCAATGACACCCTCTTCTTGTCATTGCGAGGAGCAAAGCGACGAAGCAATCTAATATATTATGACCAACAATACCTTACTGGAAGCAAAATCAGTATCCAAACAATTCGGCGGCTTGGCCGCTCTGCAGGACCTGAGTTTCACCTTAAGCAAAGGCGAAATCCTGAGCATCATCGGCCCGAACGGCGCGGGAAAAACCACCTTCTTTAACTGCGTCACCGGCCTGGGCTCGCCGACCGCCGGCGATATTGTATTTGGCAGCCGTTCCATCGCCCGCCTGCCGGCCCACCAGATTACCCGGCTGGGCATTGCCCGGACCTTCCAGAATATCCGGCTGTTTGCCGAGATGTCGGCCCTGGAAAATGTCATGGTCGGCATGCATTGCCGGACCGGCTGCGGGGTGCTGGCCGCCCTGACCCGCCATCCGGGTATGGTCCGCGAGGAAAAGACCATTACTGATGCGGCCCTGGAATTACTGCACTTTGTCGGATTAGTTGACGAAGCCAATACCTGGGCCCGCAATATGGCTTACGGCGACCAGCGCCGGCTGGAAATCGCCCGGGCACTGGCCACCCAACCGCAACTCCTCTGCCTGGACGAGCCGGGCGCCGGAATGAACCCGGCTGAAACCAATGAACTAATGAACCTGATTCGTAAGATACGCGATAAGGGAATTACCGTGCTCCTGATTGAACACCATATGAAGGTGGTCATGGGCATCTCGGACCGGGTCATTGTCCTGGACCACGGCGTGAAGATATCCGAGGGATGCTGTAAGGACGTCCAGTGCGACCCCAAGGTCATTGAGGCGTATTTGGGCAAGGACCATAACCTGAATGGCGCTTAATAGCGCAATGGCCGTTAGACCTGCAGTGGTGCCAAAGGCGCCACGAAGGCCTTACGGCAGGTTATCCCGATAGGGATAAGGTACAATAATGCTTTTAGCCACAGATTACACAGATTAAGATATGAATAAAACTGTTTTAATTATCATTGGTATCGGTTGCGCTTTAATTACCACCGCTGGAATAATGCATATTCAAAGCAGTGCTAAAAAAGAGCTGGTCAAATTTTCTATTGATTATCCACCTTTATCTTTTATAACCAAGTCATCCGGTCCGCCTACCTGGACATATTACATCTGGATATATGAGCATAATTATTATCAACCTATTAAATCCGGTGCGACCTTATCAATTTGCGGAGATGCAATTGTTTCAGCATCAGTAACTGGAAAGGCACTATTGAATGAGTTTGGTGCCTGGCAGGTTAAAAAGATTGAAAATGATTATGTTACGTTTGAGGCGACAAAAGATGCAGTTCTCCGACGTTCATTTGAAGGGTTTTCCATCACCGCGCCTAAATCAATGGCACAGGCTGAAGTAAATTGGACATTTTTCAGCCCAGACCCATCACTTAATCAATATTTTGGCAAAGATACTGGATGGGGAACCCAAGGCACAGCCTGGGGACCGGCAAAAGAAGGAAAGTAATTTCTATAAGGAATTCAGGAGAAATAGTCTTGGTTTCGCTACGCGACCATTGCAGGGTGCGCTGCGCGGTCACAGTAGTGTTCCTGGTTTCTTTATAAATGTACTTATTCGTGTAATTCGTTCTTATTCGTGTTTATTCGTGTTTAGTATTCTCTGTGACTTAATATTATGTTAATTCTTAACGACGTGCATACGGCCTACGGCCCAATAGAGGTCCTGAAAGGCGTTTCGTTCGAGGTAAAGACCGGCGAGATAGTCACCATCATCGGCGCCAACGGAGCGGGCAAAACCACCACCCTGATGGCCATCTCCGGCATCAATCATGTCAAACGCGGCACGATTACCTTTGCCGGAGAACGGATTGATAATCTCCCGGCCCATCAGGTTGTGGCCAAGGGCATTGTCCAGATACCCGAAGGCCGGCGCATATTCCCGCGCCTGACCGTCCTGGAAAACCTCCAGATGGGCGCCTTTATCCGGGCTGATGACATCAGTTCAGACCTGGACCGGGCATTTAAACTATTCCCCATACTCAAGGAGAGGGCTGCTCAAAAAGGCGGCACGCTCTCCGGCGGCGAACAGCAGATGCTGGCCATTGCCCGCGCTTTAATGGCCCGGCCGAAATTATTGATGCTGGACGAACCGTCCCTGGGCCTGGCCCCGATTATCGTCACCCGAATCTTTGACGCCATCAAGGAACTCAACCAATCCGGCACTACTATCCTGCTGGTGGAACAAAACGCCCGGATGGCGCTCCAAATCGCCAGCCGGGGTTATGTCCTGGAACTGGGCCGGGTGGCGCTCTCAGACACGGCCCAAAACCTGCTCAATAACCCCAAGGTCAAAGAGGCATACCTGGGGGGATAAAAAGACAAGCCAATTTAATAGACATTCATAGGTGAAAAACTTATATTGCCACTAAGACACGAAGACACTAAGATGTCATTCTGAGCCGTAGGCGAAGAATCTCACATTCAAACGAGACCCTTCGTTACACTCAGGGTGACAAGAATCGCTTAGTGCCTTTGTGGCAAATGATTCTATGAATAAAGTATCCATCACATTCTCGCCTTCTAAGAAACAGGTCAGTGTCGCTCAGGGCACGAGCATCCTGGACGCGGCCCGCGAGGCCGGGCTGCATATCCAGAGCGTCTGCGGCGGCGATGGCGTCTGCGGTAAGTGCCGGGTCATCATAAAAAAAGGCAAGGTGGACCCCGTTAGAGATAGGTCGCCCCAAAGGGACGACCGTAAATCGACAACTCCAACATCTCGTTTAGTAGATGATAAAACCAAAGGAGATATATCGGACAGAGCGAATGGTATCTCTAACGGGGTGGTATCACCACCCACCGGACTGCTCACCCCGGAAGAGATAGACGATGACGTGGTCCTGGCCTGCGAGGCCAAGGTCTTTGAGGATATCAACGTTGAGATTCCGCCTGAATCCAGGGCTGACGAAGGCGAGATACTCATGGGCGCTAAGGGCGCGCACAAGAAGTTCGACCTGTATTCCAATGTCGAGGAACTGGCCCCGGACATCATCCACGAGGCCAAGATTCTGGAGCACAGCCCGCTGGCGACCAAAATATTCCTGAAACTCCCGCCGCCGACGCTTGATGATATCATCAGCGACCTGGAACGCATCTACCGCGCCCTGCACAAACTGGGAGTGGACCATATCCAGACCGGCTTGGCCAATCTCAAGAACATCGGCGGATTTCTGCGTCAGCATAACTGGGCCATCACCGTCACTCTCGGCAAACGCAACGGCACTACCGAACTGATTCAGATGGAAGGCGGAGACACCTCCAAGACCAACTACGGCGTGGCCGTTGATATCGGCACCACGACCGTCGTGACCCATCTGGTGGATTTGGTCAGCGAGCAGACCGTCTGCTCAATGGGCGCATTCAACAAACAGATTACCTACGGCGATGACATCATCTCGCGCATCATCTTTGCGAGTGAAAAAGAAGGGCTGGAAAAACTCCACATGGCCGTGGTGGACAACATCAACTCCCTGATTCAGGGCTGTATCCAGGACTGCTGTAATAAAAGTAAGAATATTAGATTAGAAGACATCACCTGCGTGCTCTGCGCCGGCAATCCGACCATGACGCATTTGTTGCTCAACATCGACCCGGGCTACCTGCGCAAGGAACCCTATGTGCCGACCACCAACGAGATGCCGGTGATTCGGGCGGCTGAGGCCGGCATCAAGATAAACCACCGCGGGCTGTTGGCCTGCGCCCCGGGCGTGTCCAGTTACATCGGGGCTGACATCACAGCCGGGCTGTTGGTCTCGGACCTGACCGAGAAACCGGATGTGGCTATGTATATTGATATGGGCACCAACGGCGAGATTGTGCTGGGCAACAAGGACTGGCTGACCTGTTGCGCCTGTTCGGTCGGACCGGCATTTGAAGGCAGCGGCATCAGGTGCGGCACCCGGGCCATCAAGGGCGCCATCCAGAAGGTCAAAATCCCTGACCCGGCTCAGCCGGCTAAAGCAGAAACCATAGGGGACAATCAACCCAATGGCATCTGCGGTTCGGGACTGATTGAACTAATCTCTGAGATGCTCAACGCCGGGATTATTGACCGGGCCGGCAAGATTTCTCGTATCCCGAATCCCGCATCTCGAATCATCAGAGAAGGCGACGAAGGCCTGGAATACATCGTCGTCCCAAAAGACCAGAGCGCTACCGGCCGGGACATCGTCATTACCCAGGCAGACATTGACCACATCATCCGGAGCAAGGCCGCGGTCTATGCCGGCATGGCCACGCTCCTCAAAAAGATGAACTATACGGTCAAGGACGTCAGCAGATTTTATATTGCCGGCGGATTCGGCAGCCATCTGGACATCGCCAAGGCAATTACTATCGGGCTGTTACCCAATGCCCCGCTGGACAGATTCAGTTATATCGGCAACGGGTCGGTTGAAGGGGCGCGGATGATATTGCTGTCGTATATTGCCATGGCCAAGGCGCGCCAGGTGGCGGACAAAATGACCTATATTGAACTCTCCACGGATAATACCTTTACCGAGGAATTTATATCAGCTATGTTCTTGCCCCATACGGATTTAAGTTTATTTGCTGATAGATAAAAACCCGCTTCAGAGAAATGAAATACCACGAATTATTGCTGGCTGTTAGACCTCTGGTCGTTACAGCCAGTTATCCCGACAGTATTTGTCGGGGCTACCGCACACTGACCTAACACTATTTAGGAAATAAGCAAATTCATTACAACCGAAATCTCATTTTTTAAGACCCGTGGCTATTCTCTGCAAGACGTATGGCTAATCTTTCCAAACCGGATGGTTAATCTTGCCAAGACGGATGGCTAATCTTTGCAAGGCGGCTGGCTATTCTGTCAAAGGCGTATGGCTAATCTTTCTAAGACGGATGGTTATTCTATCAAAACCGGCCGGCT
>ERZ1292633.3118-Hain-H41-02um-R1-3118-length-16424-cov-7_pt1 | contig 16424 bp, 7 predicted proteins | sample MGYA00564406_ERZ1292633 | MGnify/ENA primary metagenome ERZ1292633 (study PRJEB36523, sample SAMEA6512639) | groundwater metagenome | collected 2019-01-08 | study: AquaDiva: Metagenomics assemblies of 32 groundwater samples | reverse complement strand
ACCTCGCTAACAACCAGTTGCGCCACTTACGAGGTTTGGGTCAGCGCGTCACGTTTGTTTCCAATTCAAGTAGCGGCGAACTGGGTGGAGCGGTGTCTCGATTACGTTTGTTAGACATTTCGGACAACGAATTGAACGATTTTCGCTGCCTAATTGACATCAGCCACGTCGCAACATCGTTGACTCATCTGGCCTTTGTGGGGAATCCCTTTTGCCCTCGCCTCGACTCAGCGACGACGAAGCGTCCCGCCGGACCGTGGGATATCACCGATCTTTTTGAGGTGCGCTGCTTCGCCTCCTTCAACGCGCCGCTTTTGGCAACGGTCAACGGCGTGGCGTTGACCGTCGCAGAGATATCTACCGCGAATCGGTTGTTCCGTGTCCAACAGGATCCTGCCGGCGACCTGGATTCCGGCCTGTTCGAACTTCTGGACGTTGGCGACGACGATCAAGAAGATGACGCCGTTACGGAAGGCGGTGAAGGCAGCGCCTCTAGCGTCCGGACCGAAAAGGCCAAACAGCTCGTGGCGTATCTTGCGCTTCACTGTCGTAACCTTGACAAGAAGAAATCCTCGGCGGATTCTAACCGCCGGCCGGACCGTGTCTCCGCGCCGTCCGATGGATCGACCTCGCTAGCGACGTCGCAGGATGGCGATCTTGCCATGTTGCTGCAACAATTCACGGCTGCCACCGGCGACGGTGTTAGTCCACCGCCTCAACACCTTCTCGCCATGTTGCTCGGCCACCTCGTGAAGCGCGTGTCAGCCATGCATCGGGTCGTCAAGGTGCTGCATGAAGGTGACCTGTGCCGCCGACGCTTGGCGGCCCTTTGCATTCAACGCCATTACCGGGCCCATCTCGTACGTCGCATGCTGCCTCAGTGGTTCGGCGATGGGCCTGAAGCCGAAGGAGGTGGAGGTGACAGTGCGCTGTCGCTCTTGCAACGGCAGCAACGAATGCTGAGGCACCGCGGATCGGCGGACATGTGGAAGCTTGTTGAATCATCCACGTCGCGGCTCGCCGCTCCAGTGCACGCGGACACGAGCACGACGGTCGCGACAACCGCACCGCCGTCGCTGGCCTCCAAGGTGCAGGCACTGGAGACCATTCTGCGGCAGCTTTTCACCGAGAATCAAACCCTTCGTCGTTACTACCACTGCCAAGTCGCCTCCTGTGCCATCCGCATTCAACGGTGGTACCGGAGCCGCGCATCCATCCGCGAGCTCCGACGCTTGAAGCAAGAGTATCACCGCTTCCGCCAGGAGCACTATCAAGTCCCTGCGACCATGATTCAAAGTGTTGTTCGTGGGTTTCTGCAGCGACGGCGCTTTCGCCGTCAGCTCACCGCACGTCGGCAGCAACGACAACTGGTGGATGATGTGAACATGCTAAAAGAGCAGGTGGCCTTCCTCACTTCCTTGCTGTCCTCATCGGCGTCGACGAAGCGAGCCGCGACAGTTGGAATGGCCGCGGCGAAAATTACCGGCACCACCGCGGTGGCGCACGGGGCTACGGCGACGGCGGACGCCGGAACGACACAATTCTCGTCGTTGCCCTCGGGCAGCGAAGGCCGTGTTGGCTTGCCAGTGGAGAACGCGAGGGACCATCAGCGCAGCGGAGCTATGATGGGCGTGGTGCACGCCGACGCGCCGTCCCATTACGATCTTCTGACGGCGCCGCGACCGATTCCTACGCCTGCCGCCTCCGCCTCTGCCAGCAATGAGTCGCGCTATCAAGCCGTCATCGGCAACATGACATCGGCGCTACGTGCATCGCTTCCCCAGTCGGACGCATCGGTACCTTCGGTAAGTTCCTCAAACCCACTCATGGCCCGCACTGGGCTTCCGCGTTTAGCGGCCTCTTCGCACGGGGATCCTGCTGCGGACGTTCGCCAAAGTCTCTCGCCTGACGCCTCTGATTCCAGCGGAGGGGGGGCTGCCAGTGGGAGTCTCTGGCGCTCGTCCGCCGTCGGCCGCTATGCCATGAGTCCGGTCCCGCGTGCCGCGGATCCGTTGCCCCATAGCAATCTGTTCGCCAGCGTCCCGCGCGGCGGCAGCGCCCCCGAAAGCGTGTCCACGCCGCCCTTCATGGCCAGTTCGCTCAATCCAATTAAGATGTCGGAACCGCTGTAGGTCTGATCAGAACCAAAACGCGCACCTTTCGTCCGGTGTTTTTCGATAGGCGGAAGTCAATCAATAGAATTCGTTCGGGGCTGCTGAAGCGAAACAGTGCAACGCAGAACGGTTATACCACAGCAGAGAAAGATAGAGAGTGTGAATCTCGCGAGCGCGCGAGAACCGTGCTCCGGAAGGACGGGGTGACTCTCTCACACATTCGATGCATCGATCCACAGCGGTGTTGGTGGTCGGTAATCCACTCCTTCTTGCAAGCAGAGGGGTCGAGACTGGTGCTGTTAGCTTTTGGCCCCAGCAATGCGGTCACGCTCGTCGCACTGCGGTCCAACGTCGGGTGTCGGTGTCGGGCCGTCGACCCGTTCAGCAAGCGGGTCTTTTCGTAATTCGACTCTTCGGCTTTGGCTGCCGTTTTTCGCACTTGTTGTTGTGACGGCGTCCGTCTTGTGGTTTCTCGGCCTCCATGCAGGCGCGCACCGGAAAGCGACGCGTCGGGGACCGGGCCTCAACTCTCGTGACCATCGAACCGCCGGGACGGCGTCCGCAGGCGACAATTCGACGACGGATGTTGCCGCGGTCGTCATTCGCACGGCACTCGCCAGCCGCTTGGCGAACGAATGGTTGGTCATGTTGCCGCCTCGGCGGCCGCCCAACCGATCCAACATTGGCAACGAACTGTTGGACGGCTATGTGCGCCACCGCAGCACCAGCGCGCGCTGCCCAGAGATTCCTGCCAACGTAAGCTTTCGTCTCGAACCTGATAGTGTCGTCGGCGTCATGCGCGAAGTGCCGCTCAATGATCACGCGAGGCGTTTTCACGCAGCCCGCCGGACAGCTGTGATCAAGGCAAGGACGCCCCTTGCGCCGGCACGAGGTGGCCCGAGGGACAACACTCCGTCTGCTATCATGGCCCATTCCTCACCAATATCATCCACGTCATCGCCAGCATCATCATCTCCTCTCCCCTCCGCTCCGTTCGCCCCCCCTCACTTCGCCTATGTCGTGATGGTCAGCAATCATCGTTATGCCGACGGTGCCTTCGTGCTTGGCGAGAGCCTTCGCATGCACAGCAACATGGTGCAAGAGGGGCGTGCCCACATCGTGCTCGTTTGCTCCGACTCCCTCCATGACGATACCCTTCGTCAGGCGAGCTTCGTGTTTGACCGCACACTCGTGGTTCACAGCTTGGCCCGGTGGAGTCCCAAGTCGTATTACAAGACCACGTTCGACAAGATGTATCTGTTCTGGTTAACCGAATATGCCAGAGTGACCTTCCTGGATGCTGATTTTGTCGTGACGTCCGCGGCGGATGACCTGGACAGACTCTTTCTCGATCCGAGACTGCGTGACGGGGATTCACACGTCATCGCCGCCGTTGGCGACAATGAGTACTTTCAAACAGCCCTGATGCTCGTCCAACCCAGCCGTCAAGTCTTCGTGGATTTGTACTTGGAGTATCGGTATGGGACGTTTCAGTACAATCAGTGGCGGGCCCGAGATGGCATCCTGCTCCGAAACTGCTTCCTCAGCTCGGTCGTTGGGTGGCCGGATCGACCCCAGGAGATTCACCATTTTGACGGCTTTTTCAAGCCATGGTTCAACGCCATGGACCCGCCAAAACGGACCGATCGAAAAGAGTTGAACTTTGGCAAACGCTATCGAAAATGGTGGAAGGTGTATGAGCGGCTGCACGTGCGCTACTTTAGTCGCATGTCGCTCACAACTGCGTACGGCGGAGGTGCTCCATTTGACCTGGAGTCAGCAATGTTGAAAGAGGTCGTCGACCACGCCGTGCAGCGAAGCCAGCCAGCGGTTTCGACCGTGGCGCCCGGAGGAGGTAGGGGCGAGGGGAGTGCCGCTGCTGGAACGGATCACGTCGTCCGGGACGGGGGAGCCATGGGAGGGTTGGACGACGACGTCGACGGAGAACCAGCGTGGCCGGGAAGGCGGCCTCCCTCCGCGCGACGTTTTGACGAGCGCAGCATGACGCCGAAGTGGCCGTCTCAGTCGGTAACGACGTTGTCGTTTCCCGTCGACGAACTGCTCGTCAACGTGTCGCGGCTGGAGCACTCTGCCGATGGGGATGAACGGCGGAGTGATGGGCCCCGCGTGGACGATGATGATGCTTCAGATAGGGGAAGTCCGACCATACCCCGCGCATTGCCGTGGCCGGCGGTTGATTTGAAAGTGACCGCCACAGCCGTCGTGGAGGCAGGTGGTCTGTCTGTGCTGTCCTCGGATCACGCCGAGTCTCCACCGAATGATGAACTCGTGGGCAGCACGAAGGACGAAGGTGGCGATCCTTCGCTGCACATGTTCGCAATCCGTAGTTTCGGCGCTCGGTCGTCACGAAGACGGCGGTCCACTCGAAAAGTCGAGCGTCGGCATGAACTCCAAACAGCCTCCGCGGTATTGCACGTGGCACGCGTGGCCCACCAGGCAACGTCGCACGCGCTAATCAAGCGACTGTCCAAAGGCCCTCCGGTGCGCTTTGCAGATCGTCGCGTCGTGATGTGGCTGCAGCGGCATGCCAAGGGCGTGCAATATTTGCAGCTCATCGGCGCGGCCGCACGTGGGCTTTGGGATGATCGGACGCTGCCTTCGCTGCGTCTCTACTTGGTGCCCGTCCCGCCCCCCTCGGTCGGACAGCGGACGGCAACGACGACGGCGAGGACGACGTGTTCGGCGTGGTGCTCGTCCATACACTTGACGTGCCGGAACGACACGCTGTTATTTGCGGTCGCCAATGAGTGTGTGATGGACTCTCTGTTGCACGCGGCGGTTGGTGACCGCCCCTTGACGTGTCGCAGCTGTGGTTGGAATGCAGCGTCGAGCGTCGCGCCGTCGTCGCCTACAGTTACGTGGAGACGACCTGCGAGTGCAGCGAATAAAAAGGCGCCTTCCGAAGAACCGTGCGAGCTGGTGACGGAGGCGTCACTGATGAGGCGAGCACAACCTCCTCTGGTCGGATTCCAGCCATGGGCGCCGTCGGGTACCGCCGGTGCCACCGATGCCCCGATTAGCATGTTGCCTGCTGCCGGCGACCACGAGGTGCAGCTGTGTGGCCAGGACACGTTGACTTCCGCAACGTGCGTGACGTTCTACGCGCGAGATCGCCGCGGGATCCCATCTTGTGACGCCGCGTTCGAAGGAGGCGGCGCTCCGGCGGCCGCCAAAGTGTGCCCGTGCGTTGATGCGCGTGACGCGACCACGCTTCCGACGCTGCGGTGGCTGTCCACCGACTGAATCCGTTTCTTTTACTTTTCGGCCTCCCCAGCCGCCGCTCTCTTTGTTCGTATGAGCATGCTTTCCTTCTCTGGACCGGGCAATACAGTAGATGTCGGTCGCATTTCGTCTTTTTGGGCTCATAATTTAGGGTTGGGAAGGAGAAAAATTCAAGGAACTATGACTTCGGCGCCCACCGCTGCACCTCTTTGTCACAACGCCAAGGCTACGGTACATTTCGATCCCGCAACGCCGGACACTGGAGTCGACAGTTTACGTTCGGCGACCCGCGAAACTAGCAAGCGGCCGCGCACCTACAGCACCATCGGCCAGCTTCGCGAAGCGCGTTACCAAGCCGAACAATACTCTATTAAAATCGAAAAGTTGCTTGCCGAGCACCAACGAGTCTCGATCACGTCAATCCCGCGCAGATGGGCAGTAACCAACATCGCTGCGCACTCCGGCGACGAATCTCGAGCCGCGAATGCAAAGGGTGCTGTGGAAGCGAGTCACCCCGACATGCAGCAGTATCTCAAAACGTTGGCCACTGAAAAGTATGGCCTACCATGGCGCCGGGTCTTCCGCGCCGCGCCGACGGTCGATCGTATGTCCTACCGGCACCTCGTGGCCATCTACGTGCTTCCACTAATTGCTTCTCCGTCTTCCGCACGCGTGGGAAGCAACGTCTCCACATCGTCGAACGACGAAGACTGTTCCCCGACGACGCCGCTGAGCCCGTACTGGCTGCGGGCGGGTACGGTTGCCGAACCGGACTTGGAAGTCCTGTTGGCCAACGCGCAGCCTCAAGTGGCGGGAGACGCGACGGGGGCAACGTGTTCCCCGTCGTACACATTTCGAGCCGCGGGTGGGGCCTCCGCCGCGCGTTGTGCCGTGTGGACGATTCCCGCCGATCGCCTTCAACTCCGGAGGGTGACGTGGGCTGGCGACACGTTCGAGACGGACAGCGGACTTGCGGCGCCGCTTTTCTCACCTCAAACTCAAAACGACCTCGGCGCCGATTTTGGCGACGTCGCGAAGCCGGTGGTCCCCGAAGGCATTTCGTTTTCCCGCCCTGCTCTGCGCATTGTCGTCCTGCAACCAACCGATGTTGTTACCGTCGCCGCTACCGAACGGACGCCGCGTCATTCCCCAGGTGGCGCGGTGACACGGACACGTGCACCCCTCGACACAGCAGCTTGCCCAATCGGGGTGGTGGTTTGCGGTAGCCGAGAGCGAAACAGCCGCGGCGGCGGAGTGACGGCCGCCGGTTACGACACCCTCGCATTGAGTGCAAACGTGGAGCAGCCCTTCGTGTCGGCCATGGCCATCGACCCGGGGGACGCCCTGCTCTTTGCAGGTGACGTCATGGAAGCGCAATGGTCCGTCACCCGCCGTCACGAGGCGTTGCTTGAATTTCAAGTTGATTACGCCGGTTCGACCGCCGAACCGTCCGGGCGACCTTTTTCGTGCGATGGAGCCCTGGGTGGCTGCTGGTTTGGCCGGTCAGTGACAGAGACAATGTTTGGTTTGCTGGCCGCGATCAAACGTATCACGAAGAATGCGCCGCTCTGCCTAACGCTTCAGCATTGCTACCTTTCTGCGCCTCTCGGCCTTCGTCGGTTGGACGTGCGATCGACCGTGCTCGTGGGCGTCGACGAGATGCTTCGCCTCGCCTTTCTGGCAGATGACGACATTGGCCGCCGAGTGCATCTTTGCGTCGCCGGCATCTTGGTGCAGCGTCCGCCCACTAGTCTCGGTTCCGCCGGGATACAACGAGACGATATCGTCGTGACCGCCAGCACGCCGACAACCCAATTTCACCCCGGTTCCTTTCGGGCGGGCGGCGTTACACCGGGGGGCGTTTGCTATGACTGGTCTGGAACGGGCTGGTCGTGGCTGTACAACGGAAGCATCGAGGGTGGTCTCCATCCGTTTCATGACGACCGTATGCTGGCTGCGATTCAACGGAGCGCCTCCCCGACGACAGAAGTGGCGCCGTCGTCGCCGGTATTGTCCCCGTCCCCGTACGCCGCGCTGGTGCGTCGTGCTCCGGGTTGCCACGCTGCCGCGGGCGGCGACCGCCGCGCACCGCCGGCGGCGGAGTTGGGGGGGACAAGAGCGCAATACTTTCAGTGCGGCGCTTTTGTGATCGACGCTGAGAGTGAGAGCAAAGTTTGAACCTCCGCTTTGGGCAGCTTCGTCGGCTCCGAAGTCAGCGGCCCAGAGCGATACTTGTCAGGCGATGGCTCGCCTACCTCTCGTTCCCTGCGTCAAGTAACAAAAGTTGGGCCGGGTGTTCCTACGTGTGCAGTGTGGCCACGCCTGCCCCTCCAGCCTGCGCCACGTGCGCCCGGTGACATGTTCGGTTCTCTATCTCTCTCTCTCGCCCTGTGTCTCCTGTGCCACTCCAGAAAGCGGACATCTTTGACGTGTGAAATGGTCAATCATCACACCTTCGCGGTGGCGGCGCATCCCCGTACGGCGCCTGCTCACGCCGGGTCGCTTGCGAGCGCGCCCGCATGGTATGAGAGCTCGTTCCGCCAGCTCACGGCGATCCAGAAAAGGCAAGCCGGTGCCGTAATCGGGGCGTCCGTGGCGGATGCTGCAGCCGTGGGGTTCGACGGTCTGTACGGTGCCGAGCTCGACGAGGCCATTCGCCTCGCCGATGAAGAAGACACACAGCTCGTCAACGTAGGATCTCCGCGATTAGGTGTCGCTTTTTTCCGTCCGTTAGTTCGATCCGACAGGGCCGGGGGCGCTGTCACGGCGCCATCCACTCGGCCGCTGCATCGCCGGGCCATCACGCCGCGCGGGTCGGAGAGTGAACGAGGGGGGCGCACTCCCATGCTACGCGATGCGTCGCATTCCATTTCGCATGAGTTTATGATGGCGACGGTGCTGGCGTGGGCCTCAGGGAAAGGAACTTATGAACCTGCTCTGGCTGCGCCGCATTACAACGCGCTCATTCGGCGTTATTCGGGGCCGTGCGCGTCGCTCACCGTGCAGGCTGGCCTCTTTCCGGCTTGCGCGGCGGCGCTTGTTGCCCCTTGCCTCTACGGTTGGTGCGACGACGAGGGTGCGCGTCGACACGTGTACGACATCTGGACCGCGATCGGCATCGCATCGAGAGTGGACCCTGTGTCCCGCGGCATCGCGCTTAACGTGGCGAGCGTGCTGCTTCGTTACTTACAGGCCAATCCCGATCCGATTGCGAATGCCGCTCACTTTTCCGACGGCGTAGCTGGGTCGATGTTCGATTTGCCGCCATCCCCGGGTAGTCGCAATTGGACGCCTTCCCCACCACGGCCGCTGCTCGAACACACAAGGAACACACATTTGTCGTCTCTGACGGCGCAGAGGCAGGCAGACCACGGCGTTTCGGAACGAGATCGAATCCGCCGTGATGAAGTGGCGTCCGCCGCGGCAGCATCGAACGTGGCCGACTTGTTGACGCCCTGCACCGGAATCGCGTCGAGTGTGGCGAGCTTGCAGTCGTATCTCGGTTCGGCTCCAAGCACTCTCCCTGTCAGCGCCAACGCGGATCATCGGGCGTTGAACAACGCGAGGGAGGCGCTAATCATTGCGAAGCTTGCTCCCAGCTATCGGACAGGGGTGGATTGGTCGATCCGGCTTGGCGGACCCGCGTGCCATCGCGCAATGCTGGTCGGGGCGTTGCTAGGGGCACGATTTGGCGCGCGGTCCATTTCACCCGCGTGGCTGTATGGCCGGAATGACTCCGACGCTGTTTGCGGGACGGTCATCGAAGCCGTGCAGTGGGCGTGGAATCCGGCACGGGGCAAGTAGCTCCTAGTTCACTTTGGTAGTGCCCGCAACCCGTGCATAAAAAAAATGAAACCCACGTTGTCGTAGTCTTCGGTATTGCGTTTTCTCACAAGTTCAGCCCCAGTTCTCTGCCCCTCAACCCGTCCGAAATCGATTCGCGTAACATGCGAATCGCGCGGCCACCGCCCGCCGGCGCATTGGGTGCCGGTTCCACGCAAGCCGTTCTGCGGTCCATGCCGCCACTGAGACCACTCACCAAGGCTGCCAAAGTCAAGTCCCCACCACAACCCCGCTCTGACTCCCCGCTAACGTCGCCGCGCAGCGAGCCACCTCCGCGAATCGAAGGCAATGGCTCTCCAATTCAGCACACTGACGCGAAGGCAACCTCCGACGCGCCGTCGCCGATGTCTCATCAGGCGAAACCCTATCAGCACTATATTTCAAAACTGGAGGCAGAAATTTCTGGACTCGAGCGAAAAGGTTGCCACCTTGTGAGCGGCAACGCGGAAACCGAAATCGATGGACTCATCACGCTGGAAAAGGCTCTGTGGGCTCGCACGAGATTTGCGGACTCCTCCACCCTCGGTGACGGAGACGACGCAGCCGCCGCCGCGTCGCGCGAGGAGGATCAGAAAGCCGTTCGCCCCTCCGGTGGCTCGGGGGTCATTAAAACGGACGTCTGGCGCCGCGGCGAAGACTTCGTGGCGCTATGTAACCGAGCGGCGTTGCGGCGCGTGGCAAGGTTATCCGATGGCGACACTCAGCTTTGCTTGTATCGGACGCTCGACGCCTTCTCCATTGCGTTCAAAGTCTTGTGCCCAGACGGACCGGTCAACGCGTTCGCTGGCTTTGGGCCACTGAAACAAGCTTTGCTCGGCGCGACGCTGTGCAACAAGGCGTCGGTCATTCAAGTGTTTGTCGGAGAACCGTCAGCCGCTACGGACATCGGGTCGCCGTCATCAGCGTCTAAGGCGACCGACGCTGCTACCGTCACATCGTCGCTGCCCGTTTCATTCCGCGATGTGCAAATCGCCGTGTTTCAAGCACTGGCGGCCGAGCGGCCTCGTCCGTCCGCGTCGACGCTCTACAACGTGGCGGCCGTGTTCGCCTTGCAGTCGCGTTTCGAGCCAGCCATGGCGCTAGTCGCGTGCTGCATCCAGCTGTGCGACCACTTCCTGACCTCCCACGTTCACGTCGACCAAGAGATTGAAGATCTGTACTCGGAGTTTCTCCGCGAGCAGGCCGCGGTGGCCGTCTTATGCCACCACATGATCGCCACCGTCGCTCAGTGGACCAACAGCTGCGGCGACATTGCCACGCAGCACTGTGTGCTAGCCGTCAAGTGCGCCGAGCGGCACTTGGGCGCCCAGCACGCTTTGTGCAGTCGCGCGAAGCAACGACTTGCCTTGTTAACTCCTCGAGGCGACACTTCGCAGGCGGCATCGTTTCCGTCCATCGCCAACGCTCCATCCGGCGCCGCCCCCATCATCGCGCTCCGACAACAACCTTTCGTCGCCGACGGCCCGCCGATGTCGTCATTGCTGCCGTTTGCCCTTGTGGTTCCCTTTCCTCCGGCAGTGCTCGACATGGTATCACGCGTGCTAACCATGCATCCGCCCCGGCCACTGGAATTTCCACGCCGCACGCACGAGTATTTCTCCGCGCCGTATCTACAATCGTCACTGTCGATGCCAACGACGGCGCGCGGCGGACTGCACGTACGGCCACGCCCGCCGCCTGCCGCGACAACAACCCTGCCTGCGGTCGCCGCGCCCACGTCTTCCCGTGTGCCTAAGGCGGCTGGGGCGGCATCGGGCGATCCCAACGTGGAATCGCAACCTGCGAGGGTGCCCCGTCCTCCAGCCCCTGCCGTTTCTAATGGCGGTGAGGCCCGTGGTCAAGCGGGACGCGTTCCCCGGGCCCCCTTAGCACGACGTGCCGGCCCGTCAGCGGGTCCCCCAGCATTGACCGCCCGCCCGCCTCACCGCATTGCTACGACGGCGAGTCCGACGAAAAGTATCCTGGCGTCGACCGCATCCACCATCGACCTGCAAGGTGTGTCGCCCGTGTCCCGAGACGTGCACACGTCGCACTCGCCCCTTGCCGGGGGGCCGAAAACGGCCTGGATGACGCCCAATAAGATTTCCACTGTGCTGCCCAAGTCCGACTTTGAACTGTACCGGCAGCTGCAAGGCGAAGTCAGGCGATACCTGGGTGGCAGCGCATCGTCCGCATCGCCAGGAGCGATCAAAGGCGATGCCCTGGTGGGTTACGAGGTGATCGCCCCATTGTTACTGAACGACGATCCGGCCTCCACGGCAATTAGTCGTCGACGGCAGCTCGCCGCCGATCACGCCCTGCCCGTGCCGTCGATGGCGAAACATGCCGCGCTTATGGTCGGTCCCCAGGCGCTCAAGGCACCGACATCCGCGTTTCTCATTCCGGGGCAAGCGTGGGATGTGATGGACGCGCAGCTGAACACCTTGAGCAGTGTGCAGCCCGATCACACCGACGCTGACGAACGACGTTGGGATAGCGCGGCGCGCACCATCCAGCACCAATGGCGGGCGAAGGCCGCCCGGCTGCAGCGTCAAGCACGTCACCTCGCCGTGCTGCGCCGTTTGCAGACCATGCAAGCCGCGCATCGCATTGAAGCGTTTTATGAAGCGTTCAGGATGAAGCTGTTGGCAAAGGCGGAACTCAAGCGCCGTCAACACGCACGCCGAACGCTACTCGCCGTGACGCATGTGAATGCGATGCTGCGCGCGTTGCAGACCTTCGACCTTCACGTGGCGAAGCAGGATGAACTGCAGGCGAAGTTACACGCGCTGATTCACAGTCGCATGCGACAGCAGTGTGCGGCCACGTGCGTCCAGGCGGTCTACCGCTCCTTCGCGGTTCGGCAGAGCTTATACGGCAAGCAAAAAGGGGCTGGGCGCATTCAGAAGTTTTTCCGAAAGTTTCGGGCGTTTCTTCAAGTCCGGCTGCTCGTCTTTTACCGTCGTGGGCAGCGTAGAGATGTACTACTTCGTCGCAACAAAGCCGCGACAACCATTCAGCGTTTCTTCCGCCGCGAAATTGTGCGCCTCACCGCCCTCCGTGCGCTGCGTGCCAAACGGCAGCTCGCCAGCGATTACGTCAACTCGTTCGTGGCGAAGGACGCCTTAATGTGGCAGCGACTTCGGCTCGTGGACGAAGATGCCATGGCACGGCGCATTCAGCACTTTTTCCGCTGCGTGAAGTGGCGCCGGCATGAAGCAAAACGCGCCATCGTCTCTCGGCGACAACGAAGAGCGGCGTCTCGCATTCAGCGCTTATTCCGGTGGCATGTCGCGGCGAAAGTGTTGACACGACGGGCGGCGAAGCGACGCCACCAGAGCGCGTTACAACGAAGAAAGGAAGAGGTATGGGAAGCCACAATCGACGTCCAGAAAACGGTTCGCATGTTCCTCGCCAAATTGGAGCGACGACGACGTCAGGCACGCGTGGATCGACGCCACGCGGCCGCTCGCACGTTGCAGCGGATGTACCGTATATGGATGGCGGTCCTGGTGCGACGCCGAAAGCGCGTGGAAAGACAGTGGCTCACCGACCGCTATCACATTGCCGCTTCCCGCTCCTACGCCGCCACTCGGATTCAATGCGCGGTACGACGGTGGATCGCCCGGCGGTTCGCGGCATCGTATGCAACCTTCATGCGCGGCAAGCGGCACGAGTACGCGCGCATCATCCAACGCAACGTGCGACTGTACGTTGCTCGCCGATCGCTCGAGCGTCGCTTACTCTCCCGACACCAAGGGCGAAGCTCCGTGGTGCTGGAAGAACGTCGCGAATGCGCGTGCCGGATGATCCAGCGGCTGGCGCGAACCTTTTTGCATCGACGAGCGCTACCCCCGAAGAATCTCCGCCTCATCCCGCGCAGTCGGCTCGACCAAGCGGCGTCCAAGATACAACGACAGTGGCGCTACGCGAGCGCACGCATGCGTGTTTGCACCGGCCTGCTCTGGCGACAAACGCTGGTGGTAATCCAGCAGCAACAGCAGCACCTCTGGTACTTCGTGGTCACGCTTCAACGCGCCGTCCGGCGATTCATTTTCATGCCTAACCGCGTGAAAACCAACCGGCACACGCGTCAATCGTTGGCTGCCGCGCGAATTCAGCGAACTTTCCGCAAGCACGCGTGCCGACGCAAGCGCCGGCGTGCCATCGAAGCCCGAGACGCCGCCCCAGGTGGCATTGACGTCATATACCTCGCGGAACGACGGTCATTCGCGGCCGAAGTCATACAAAAGAACTTCCGTTCCTTCCGGGGAAAAGCGGCCTTTCAGACGAAGAAAGCAGCGATTGTCACACTTCAGCACTGGTGGCAACAGCGCCGATCGCAACTGTCCGTTCGCCGGCAGCGCCGTGACCGAGCGTCGCTGTGTCGCAAGATTCTATTGGCCGAGTGTTGGATGGCGGCCGTCGTGATCCAGCGAGCATGGCGGAGGCACAACTCGAGAACAAACTGATGGCCGTGGCCGTCATCGGACAAGTCATGGAGGTGAAAACGCGGCGCGAAGAGATGGTCCGAATGGTGGCACCAATGTAGACAAATCACGGTTGGTTCATGTCCCCTCCCCGCTTCGCTGGTTCCATCGCAGTCCACCGCCGCCCGCTTGTGATCTTTTTGATGCTCGTGGCCGCGGGGGATGCCGTGCCGGGGTAAAAACCAGGCCGACGGATTGAGGGAAGGTTTTTCGACACGACGCTACCGCTGTTTTGGAACCGTGCGATTGTTTCCCACACGCGTCCCATTTCACAGTGACTCTCTGGCAATCAAACCATATGTCTTCGAATTTAGATCGTCAACTGACGGCACTCCGCGACGGAAAGTTTCTCTCGGAAGCCGAGGTGGTGCGTTTGTGCGAAATATGCCGTGAGATTTTCGTCGAGGAAGGCAACATCGAACTCGTTCACAGCCCGGTCACCTTGTGCGGCGACTTGCATGGACAATTCTTCGACCTGCTTGAACTTTTTGGTGTCGGTGGCGACTGCCCGACCACGTCCTATGTCTTTATGGGCGACTTCGTCGATCGGGGCTACCACAGCGTCGAAACGCTCCTTCTCTTGTTAGTGTTGAAAGCAAGGTACCCCGACCGCATCACGTTGATTCGCGGCAACCATGAGAGTCGCCAAATTACACAGGTGTATGGCTTTTACGACGAGTGCTATCGCAAGTACGGCAGCATGAACGTTTGGCGCTGCTGCACCGAGCTCTTCGACTACATTCCATTAGCCGCCTTAGTCGACGGCGATGTCTTTTGTGTTCACGGCGGATTATCGCCTAACATTAGCGGCGTGGAAGATATTCGCATGTTGGATAGAAAGCAAGAAGTGCCCCACGAGGGCCCCATGTGCGATTTGCTATGGTCGGACCCCGAGGACATTGCCGGATGGGGCATGAGCCCTCGCGGTGCAGGGTACATCTTCGGTGACGACGTGGCGAAAAAGTTCAACCAAGAAAACGGCATATCGTTGATCGCGCGGGCTCATCAACTGGTCATGGAAGGGTTCAAAAGTTTGTTTGATGATCAACTCTGCACGGTTTGGAGCGCGCCGAACTATTGCTACCGATGTGGCAACGTGGCGTCCGTGCTCAAAATTGGCGAGAACACGGTGTGCCGGGAGAAGGTGCTCTTTAGCGCCGCACCTCCGGAGAAGCGCGGCCATTTGGCCAAGCATCCTCCGCCCGAGTACTTCCTCTGAGGGGTCCATCCGCGTGGACACCGCCATCTACAGGTAGCTAGACGCCATCGCAACAAACAGAGAGTTTTCACTTCCCACTGCCATACAAGGCCGTTACCGTCGCGCCCACATAGAGAACCAATGAATAAACCTTAGTATTGCTTCGACGGTTATATTTTTTTTGTTTGCCGATTCGGTGGGACTGTGCCCCGACAATGGATTGCATTGATGTTCTCTCAGTCAACTCGCCGCAGTGTCGAATCCGAAACCCCAAAACTCCTCCTGGGTCGGTGTTGTTCATGTGCATGATTCGAGGCGTCCGAGGTCTATGTGTCCCAACGCGCCGGTCGCACCTCGTCCTCCTGCCTTTCGCTACAAGTCTCTGGCTGCCGGGACGGTTTGCGGCTTGCTCTTTGCCCTGTGGCTGACGTCGTTTCACGCTTCTAGGCGCGAGGTTCGTGTCACCCATGGCACCGTCGTCGACCGCCACGGGCGCAAACAAAGTAAAATGGTCGCTGGCAAGATGGTCGAAGACGACACCGCTCACGAGTTGCAGCGGACGCGGTCGGCCGCAACGGACCGCGAGAGAAAGTCAACTCATGATGACGACGAAAGGGTCGGCGCGTCCGAAGAGCACAATCGCGCGCCGTTGATTTCCACGGCCGGCATTTCGCGTGCCCCGACACCACTCACGGAAAGCGGCGACGTTGAGATTAAACCACCGTTTGAATCAAGGGCATCATGCTTTGATGCCTGGCGGTGCGAAGATCACCCGGATCGATGCGCGATCGTGTTCCATGCGTTTGATCGACGGAAAAGCCGCCGGGTCACCGGGGATGGTCGATGCGTGGTGAATGGGAGTGTCTCAGAAGTGACTTCCAAAAACCCTCTCGGGCTTCGTGCCGCAGGATTGGGCCTCGAATTTTGGATGTCACTATGGGCCGCTGCTTCTTTGCAAGCGTCCTTCGCGGAGGCGACGCCACAGTTACCCCTGGTGGACCTCGTGCTGGTGACCAATTATCCCGTCTCGCAGGTGCGTGACGTGCACGCTGCGTGGGACCTTGAGCGTCGGGAACGTGCAGCAGGTATGCGATCTGCCTCTTCGCTGCCGCCGTGGCCGTTTGCGGGCGAACCGCTGACGTTGCCGAACAGTCGTTACGTCACAAAATCCGACGTGTTGCAGACACCCATCGTGCGAACGCCGTTCCGGCATCGACCCATGGCGCAACCAACCGCTGACTGCGTCGCTTCCGCGGAGCCGTTTTATCCGGCGTTGCGCCGCGGCTTTCCCGCCGCAGTCCTCTACGACCGTGTCCTGTATCTCGACAGTGACACCCGATTCCACCCTCGGTATGGGGCCACGCTGATGGTGCAGGCTTTGAACGCGCTCGCCACGGAGGCGGACCCAAACGCATCCACTCACGACGACGACGAGTCGCATCAGCGCTCGCCGCCATCAGTGGGAAGTGACTTGGCCATGGTGGGTGAGTTTCGTGCCATGAAGAGCGTTTTCCTTTACCGTGACATCCTGTATAGTAGGCTCACGCTTTCGCAACT
>ERZ1292633.3115-Hain-H41-02um-R1-3115-length-16429-cov-28_pt1 | contig 16429 bp, 14 predicted proteins | sample MGYA00564406_ERZ1292633 | MGnify/ENA primary metagenome ERZ1292633 (study PRJEB36523, sample SAMEA6512639) | groundwater metagenome | collected 2019-01-08 | study: AquaDiva: Metagenomics assemblies of 32 groundwater samples | reverse complement strand
GTGCGCATACGCTCGACGCAGACGGTGGGAGCCGTCTTTGAAGCCCCGATGATTGCGAACAAGGCGCGGGAAACCGGAGCCCAAGGAAAACCGTTTTTCCTCTGGGGGTACAAGCTCGAACCCAGCGCAACGGATCAGCGCCAGATCGAGTTTCGCGTCTATCAGGAAGGCGGGACACCGAAAGAACTGGAAATCTTCGTCCGGCTGAGACAGTTCGACCAGAGCGCAGACACACCGCAGAGCCTCCGCGTTCCGTGGCCGGCGTAACCACAGGCCACACGCAATGATCCTTTCGCGGGCTTCAGCAACCAGCGGAACGTCGCCCCATCGGGATAATGCAGATCGTCTACCCGCCACGTCGTGCCCGATAATTGAAGCCAATACTCGACCACTTTGTAGCAGCCTTTCTCATCGAACCGCACCGGCACCGTCGCGCGCGAGCCCGCACGCAGGACGGTACCCAACGTAAAGCCTGACGGATACTCCTGTGAATCGGTAAAGGGATCGCCGTTGATCACCGGCGCCTCATCACGAGGAACAGGTCGGAAAAACGTTGAAGCAGCAACGGAGCAGCTCAAAATTGACTTACCCCCATGACTCCAGTAGGCTTTCATCATGACAATCGCGACAAGCCATCCATACATTGTCTGTACCGAGGAGATTCTCCACGGGGCCCCTATCATATCGGGTAGCCGCACTCCGGTGCGCGCAATCGCCGAGCTCTGGAAATTCGGCATCGCCCCTGAAGAAATCATCGGACGTCTCCCGCACCTCACATTGGCCCAGATCTTCGATGCCCTGAGTTACTATCAGGAACATCGCGAGGCGATCGACGAAGACATCCGTCGGAATCGCATACCGGCCGAGAAAATCCACCCCCGCCTCCAGTGACCGAGCCCTCGCTCTTCATCCGGTTATACCTCGACGAAGATGTGTCGGTTTTTCTTGCTCAACTGCTGCGCCCCCACGGTTTCGAGGTACTGACCACGCGGGAGGCGCAGAATCTTGGATCCTCCGATGCAGCACAACTGCAATTTGCAACAGCCCACCAGCTCACCATCCTCACCCACAATCGTTGCGACTTCGAACAGCTGCACGAATCAGCGCTCCGGGAGCGTCGGCTCCATGCAGGCATTCTCATTGCCAACCGCCGCGCCTCAGACTTCGAACTCGCCAGACGAATCATGACCGTGCTCGATACATTCACCGCCGAAGAAGTCGCCAATCAACTCCTCTACCTTTAGGAGAGTCTTCCGGGACAATTCAAAGCGTGAGCGTCCACAGCACGGAGTCCTCCCTCTACTTCACGCGACGGCTGACCTAGCTTCATGAAGAACATAGGCGCTTCCGGATTTCGCATGGGCACATGAACGAGGCAACACACTCGGATGGATGGCAGCCATCTCTTTCCGCCCCTCCTTCGTCAGGAGGGACGCGGGGAGGTCGAAGTCCGGAACTGACTATAGGGGCACGCGGATTCGCCACGAGCCCAACGCCGATACTGAGGCTTTCTACCCCACCATCCCTCCCCTGACAAAGGGGAGGCAGGAGAGAAAGCGCAAACACCATACGCTGAAGGTCGAGAGGCTTGGCCCAGACGAAATCCGGAAGCGCCGGAAACTATATTCCAGGCGACTACAACTAGGCCCGCATTCTGAAACCACACCCCGTCCCTTCCACCGTTGATCGTCCCGGCTTGACCACGGTCTGCTCGCGATCTACATTGATCGTGTACACAGGAGGATGCCGTAGGAACCGTCAACGTCAAAGAAATGCGGCGCCAGCTCAAAACATTACTCGACCGCGTTGAAGCCGGAGAGACCATCACCATTACCCGCCGTGGAGCCGTGGTCGCCAAGTTAGTACCACCGGCAAAGCACCCCAAACGCCTGCCGTCACTCGCGGCCCTACGCCGCAAGATCAGGCCGAAAGGCCGCCCACTAAGCAGTGCCGTTCAGCAAGCTAGGACTGAAGAACATGCGTGACGATCTAGGTCGATCCACCCTCGGCCTCCCCGTTAAACTGCTTACCATCACCCCGCGCCGCTAACCTCAAGCACAGGGCTGGTTCACGTTGACACCTCAGTTTCATAGTATTTACGGCGCTTCCGGAAATGGAGTGGGTCAAGAGCCTGGCACTCGGTCTCCTGCGTCGCGTTCCCTTTTCCGGGGCCTCCCCTTCGTAAGGGGAGGGAGGTGGGGTCGAGTCTTCGCAGGCCGGCGCACGCTCACGTGTGCTGCGCGGGTCCGTATGGCCCCCACGCCTTCGACCTCCCCTGGCCCCTCCTTACGAAGGAGGGGGGGCGCGGAGAGCATCACGCCGAGGGTGCGAAATCGTTCTCTTACCCACGGGAAACCCGGAAGCGCCGTATTTACTATCTCAAGCTTCGGATTCGCGTCATTTCAGCCAGAGATATGAGCCCGAAGGAACGGAGAGCCTATCATGCAGAAACTCAAAAAGAGACCGACGTTCAAGAGTGACAAACAGGAAGCCGACTTTTGGACGTCGCATGACTCCACCGAATATATCAACTACGCCAAGAGCCAACGCGTGGTCTTTCCCCGTCTCAAGCCCTCGACCGAAACCATCTCGCTCCGGCTGCCGAAATCCCTACTCGATCAACTGAAAACCTTGGCCAATAAACGCGACGTGCCCTACCAGACACTGCTCAAACTGTTCGTCCTCGAACGCGTCGAAGCGGAGCTCCACCGCAAGGCCGCGAAAGCCTCATAAGCACGCGCCTCGACATCGCATAACACTGATCGCGACTGAAGGAGAATAAAAGGGGTCGGGAGTCTTTTCTTGACAGCCACGTGCCGATTTCAGTACAAGCTTCCGTATGCCACGCCGTCCACGCCTCGCAGCGGGAGACCTCGCCTATCACGTCTTGAACCGTCGCGTGGGACGGCTGCCGCTCTTTGAGAAGCTCGCTGACTACGCCGCCTTTGAGAAGATTCTCGCCGAAGCCCAGGCCAGACCAAGATCCGCATCGCCGCCTATTGCCTCATGCCCAATCACTGGCATCTTCTCTTCTGGCCTCGACAGGATCGGGAACTCTCAAAGGTGCTCCGCTGGATCACCGTCACGCACACGCAACGCTGGCATGCCCATCATCACACTTCCGGGACCGGCCCAGTCTATCAAGGCCGCTTCAAGTCGTTTCCGGTCCAGACCGATGAGCATTTCCTGACCGTCGCGCGTTATGTCGAGCGCAATGCCCTGCGAGCGAAGCTGGTCGCACAGGCAGAAGACTGGCAATGGTCGAGCCTCTGGCGACGGGATCAAGGAGACGCTAAGCTGACAGCTTGGCTCAGTGACTGGCCCGTGGAGCGCCCACGGAATTGGCTGATGCGAGTGAATCGCCCACAGTCCGCATCGGAGCTGGCATCACTCCGAACGAGTGTGCAACGGGGCCGCCCGTTCGGTGAAGAAGACTGGGTGCGGCGGATGGCGAAGCGCTTCGGGATGGAAGCGACCCTACGACCTCGTGGACGACCGAAAGGATCGTAAAACACAGACTCCCGACCCCTTTGTTTCTCTCCCTCTACACCGTCGGGCACTGGCTCGACATCAACAGTCTGGAAGACGTGGTGCAGGCGGGAGATTTTTAAGCGAAGAGCTGAGTGCTATCTGACGTCCGGAAAATGAAACGGGCCGGTCCTTCCGGACCGGCCCGTTGTCACGTGTCATGCCTGCGTTTCTACCGCCGAAGAATCAGAACGAAATATAGTGGCAGGGACCGAGTACCCGCCGGCATCCGACGAGATAAACATCACCGAGCGACTCCATTTGAACAGACTTTGTCCACCGGGCTTCATAGACATGCGCCGTCCGCCTCAACAGGCCACGGTGGGCATGAACTTCGATGATCTGATTCGTACGTGGAGCTCGATTCATGACAAGAAGCACTCCATCTTCGCTCCGGTTGAGTGCAACGGTCTCTCCCCGGCTGACGACCACTGACTCCCCATCGACGACTTCCTGCACCTCATAGGAACACGCACGGCGAGACTCAGTCCGCTCCCCACACCGGGGCAAAGGGCGCTTATCCTCATCTTGCAGAAGGATTGATGAATCAGGGATGAGTGTTGCCTCAAGGGTACCGGTCGCCATGACGAAACCTCCAATCTCATCAGGTGGGAAAACCTGCCTATTAATGGAGGGAGAAAGGGAGCAATCTGCGTACCGGAATAATGTAGCGAGGCAATAGACAGTTTATGGGGTGATTCAACCGATCTGCCGGGGCCGTTCTGTCAGGAACCCCTTCACCTGTAGGAGAGCGAGTCCAACCATCAAGCCCGCATAACCCCTATCTCCTCGATTCCATGAGGATCTTCAGAACTGTAGCAAATGCCCTACAACCTTCAGTACTTCCTAGACCTGAACTTGAATAGAACATCGAGGAAGGAACCGAGAATAGCGGGGCCGCACGCATGCCGATCACACGTGCGGCCTTACTTCACTGCAGATTGCCTATACCGTCACGGTCGCATAACAACGGCAGGAAGGCTGCCGCTGCCGCTTCTTCCCAGAGCACCATTGGACGAGTCGCCCCAGGAATAGACCACTCCGCCAGGGCCAATGGCCAATGAATGCACGTCGCCGACTGAGACCCGGGTAAATCCAGTTCCAGTACCCAGTCGCGTGGGCTGAGTCACGGCGCTGAAGCCATTCCAGCCCCAGGTCCACAACTGCCCACTGGTGATGGCCGCTGCGCTCACTTGACCAACGCTGAATGACGACACGTTCGTCAACAACGACACCGGCGTCAGCGAGGTACTGGCCCCAGCAGCGCCGTTGCCCAACTCGCCGTTTAAGTCGCTGCCGACCGCCACAAGACTGAGCGTTTCATCCAAATCGATCGCAAACGTGCTGCCTATTTCCATACAACAGGTACCAGACCAGAAGAAAGTCACCTCCACCGGCCCTCCGGCACCACCAGCGAACAGTGTAGATGTGCCGGCTCCCAGCTTGTTGGAATTATTGTATCCCCACACGTATCGACGATCGTCTGCGAGCGTGAAAGACACGGCACCACCGGATCCGGGGAGGCCAATGGCAGCATCAAGTGTGCCCATGCGACTGACGGCCACACCAGCAGGCAAGCCAGGAACCGCTTTCGCGACGGATCCCCCTGGCGGGTCGCCACCGATGCTCTGACCATTGAACTGACCGGCAATCCAGGGACCGGAGGCAATGGCGCGATTACCTGGAGAACAACCGGTCTGACGGGCCATGAGCAGGATGTTCGAACTGGCTGCGATCGAACAGACCTCGTCCATATCCACGCCTACATCCTGCTTCACCTTCACGGGCGTGAGTCTTGTCGTAGTGGTCCGGTCTCCCAACTGACCGACGTGGTTGCGCCCCCAGGCCGAGACGGTGCCATCAGTGTGAAGCGCGTAGAACGCGCCCGACTCGCTAGACAAGGCAACCGCTTTCACGCCCGTCAGCCCCTGTACCTGCACCGGCGTCGTCGCAAAGGGAGCCGCGGCTTTATAGCCTCCCGTGGCGGGATCTACCTGGTAGCCCCAAGCCCACACGGTGCCGTCGGTCGCCACCGCCAACGAATTCAAGAAACCAGCCGCAATCGAAGTCGCGGCCAACGGTACTGGACCGCTGACGGCACTGCAGCTCACAGCCACATTTGTTACATTGGCCTGTACGTTGGCGCCACTGCCGTTCTGCACCACATTGCAGGTCTGGCCGGATGGTTGAGCAAACGGAGTCACACTGTAATTCGTCCCTGCCGCGATACGCGTGGCGAACGTAAAGGAAGAAGCATTTGCCGGCACAGCCAGGTCATCACCGTTGTTATTCCGCAAAACGAGCCCTGTGCCGGTCAGGCCGCTGACTGTGCCGCCGATGCTGTAGGTCGTGCCAGGCGCAGCCATCGGCCCAATGATCGTGATGAGGTCGCCCACGGTAAGCCGGCCCTTGCCTGGGCGTTGGCAGGAAAACGTAAAGCCAAACGCGTTGGTCGCATCAGTAAGGTTCGAGGATACGTCGACCGTCGTACTGCCCACGCCGCGGAAAGTGGGACCGCCGCCCTCGCTAAAAGTTCCGGGAGGCGGGGTTACTGGAGCCTGAATCAGCGTGACCGGTTGGTCGAACAGTGTCGTGACTCTGCCAGGCGTATTCAACGGAACAGCCGGATTCCAGCGTATCAATTTCACGTGACCGGATGGAGCGCTTCCGGCATCGCTGCAATCGGGCGCGGCCCGGTAGTGCAAGGTCACACTGACCGCACCGCCGGAAGGGTTCACGCGCCATGACCCGGCACTTCCACCTCCAAAATCAAGCCAGCCTGGAGCGATCTGAGTAATAGCAGCGCTGGGCGTGGCCGTGACCCTCGCTCCGCCCGACGGGTAGGCACAGGGATACGGATCACCAGCCGAAGGGTCACAACCCAACCCTGCCAGGCCGAAGGAAAAACTGTTCCGCTGCCATTCGGCGAAGCCGTTGACCAGAGTGGCGCTGTTCACCTGCCAATCCGCCCCGAGGCTGGCCATGAACACTTCAGAAGACGCCGCTCCTGGCGGGACCGGTATGCGAATGGTGACGGGTGTATTGAAGACCAGATCGTGCGGCGTGAACTCATAGATCGGCCCGGCTGGCGCGTTGCCCTCTTGCAGGGGCGCCGGCGCACCAGCTGAGGTACGGGCAATGCCGATGGTCGTATCGGCGCTTAAGGCCCCAAATGGAATCTCCACCTGCACACCATCCGGCCCGGTCACGGTCCCACCCCCCGTCCCGATAGTCGCCGTCACAGCGGTGCTGCTGGACGCAGGAGGAGGGGCAGTCGTGTCGCTACCGCTGCAACCTGCAACGAATGCCAGCGCTATGGCAAGGGTGGCGGCCTTTATACTCATCGCCCTGTTGACAGTCCCCTGGCCTGAAGTGATCGACGTCATAATGCTTCTCCTCTACACGTAAAAGGTAATACGTCCGGGAGGGACGGGAGTCTTGAGTGCAAGCCCTGCGAGTACGTGTCAGTCGTATTGGTAAAGGATGGACGACAGCGGAGTGTCGACAGACGCTACATACAAGTACCGGCGTCCTGGTCGGCCAATCTACATTAGATAGGGAAAATAATCCCACCCTACTGAAGAGGGGGGGGGCCGGTCACATTGTTAAAGATCCGAAGTTTTTGGAGCGAGCGGAGCTGGCAGGAGTCGTCTCTCCTTCGGATGGCGAAACAAAGGGGTCGGGAGTCATTTTTGACTGCGTGGCTCGGTGCAATCCTACCCCACTCGTTTTTCGGCTCACGCCCCATACTCTCCTTCCATATACCTCCTCCGCACACGAACAACGCCGTCTTCACAATGACCTGGCCGAGATAGACCCGATCGCCTCGCGCATATTCCTGAAAACCCCCTACTCAATCCCCTCAAGATCCCCTGCTGACCGGCCGATAAGGCCATTGTCGTGCCACCACTTCATCAGGAGGAAACATGTCGAATATCCTAGAGCAGATCGACAAGGCCATCGGAGCGCATGGGGCGTGGAAAGTGAAACTGCGCCAGAACATCGACGGGACTTTGAGCCTCATTCCGGCCGAAGTCAGCGTCGACAACCGGTGCGAGTTCGGGAAATGGCTCTACAGCCTGAGCGGCGCGCAAACCTCCGACCCGCATTACAAAGAAGTCCTCGCTCTGCACAAAGACTTTCACAAGGCAGCGGGAGACGTCGTCACGAAGGTGATGAAAGGCGATAAGGCCGGCGCGGAGGCCTCAATCGGCCTGAACGGCGCCTATGCCTCCGCTTCGTCTAAGCTCACCGCAAAGATGATGGAATGGAAACGCGCCTCCGCGAAGGCGGCCTGATTTCCTGCTCTGGAGAAATTCCCTTACTCTAGGGAATTTCTCCAGAACTATTCCCCGTTCAAGCAAAACCAACCACTCGCCAATCGAATGAGATTTTAATCATAACCATCTGTTTCAATAGATATTTTCCGCACAACATACATCTCATTCTCTCTCGGCACAGTCCCTGCGATACATCTCCTTATAATGGTGATGCATTCCTCCATCCTGCTGATCGAAGACAGCCCAGGCGAGCGGGAACTGTTTCGCCTGGCGCTGGCGCAAACCGGCCTTGATGTCACCCTCTTTGCCGAGCAGGATTCCGAGGAAGCGTTTCGATTCCTGGAGGACCAATGCTCCTTCCAAGCTCGCTCGTGCTCTTCCTCAGAGGGTGGCCTGAATTGGTCTCTTACTGCGCGCATTGAGGGAGCACGTTCTGATCGTGCGGCCTCAGCGAGCACGAGAGACCAATCAGGCTACCCTCCCTCCCTCCCATCGTTGATACTTCTCGACTGGCACTTGGGCAGGCAGCGGGGCGATGCGTTCTTGAAACGGCTGAGGGCCGACGCCCGCCTGGCATCCATCCCTGTTGTCGTCCTCACCACCTCCGACGATGCGTCCGACCTCTCGCTCGCCTATGCCAGCGGCGCCAACGGCTATGTCGTGAAGCCCGGCACATTCGATCAACTCGCTCATTGTGTCGGCGCGATCTGCGGATTCTGGATCGCTTGCAATATCATGCCCCATCAGGCTGCACACCGATGCTGATTCGCACCGCGATACGGCTGACGCTTCTTGCGCTCGGCTTGGCCTGGAGCCTGCCGTCGCCCACGATGCTGTCCGCGTGGGACTGGGTGCCGACGCAGGAGGAACTCCGGCGCTACCGTCAGAGCTGGAATCCTTTTTCGCACGGGCCCATGCTGCATACGGCAGTCGATGTGCAACCGGAAGGACAGTCGCTGCTGCGCCCGTTCATCTTCTCTCAAATCGGCGAGCGATCGTTCGACAACCGCTTGCAGTTCGCCACGGACAGCAAAAGCGGCCCCGTACACCTCTACAGCGCGCAACACCCGTCGCTGGAGTTCGCCTACGGGGTGACGGATCATATTCAATTTGCCTCGACGACCTCGATGCAGTCGTTCTGGTCGCGTGAAAACGGGCAATCCAACTCGGATACCGGTTTGGGAGATACGTCGTTCGCCGTCAAGTATCGGCCGATCGTGCAGGACCCGGACTCCTGGCGCCCAACGGTCACCCTTTTCAGCCATGTGGTGTTGCCGACCGGCAAGTGGGCGGGAACCGAGCGCCCGCCTGGCGGCTTCGCTCCGATCGGACGTTTTCCCACAACCCGGTTCGGGGAAGTCGCCTTTACGGAAGGCCTCATGATGCGGAAAAACCTCCAACCGTTCCGCATTCAGGCCGGCGTCTTTTACACCTATGCCGCGCCCGGCAGTGACAGCGGTCGGTCGACGTATACGGGAGACATCATCAATACACGCGTCTCCTTCGAACATATCCTCGACGACAAACGGGGATTCGGGTATGGTGTCGAACTGGTCACGCTGCACGGCACCACCTGGCGGGCCGATGGGCGCGCCATCAACGCCGGTCAACGAAGCGGCTTCAGCGTGGTGGGCGTCGAGCCGACCATTCAATGGCGATTCTGGGATACGAGTTTCGTCGGAGCGGCCGGCGTCCTCTTCACCGTCGCCGGCCAGAATGCAATCGAAGCGATTTACCCGAACTTGTCGATTTTCTATTACTGGAGCCAGAAGGGTGCCGTGCTGATGCGCTGACGAGCCGGCTGAACCTGCGGCTGGCTACGGCAGGCCGGCTCAAGCATGAAAGGGTACGACCGATGAAGATGCTGATGATCGTGTTCCGCGACTCGATCGAAGACGAGGTGGAGGAGCAATTACACGCTCTCGGAGTGTCTGCCTATACGCGAATGGACGAGGTAGCAGGCGTCGGCTCCACGGGATATTCCCATGCCCGATATCCCGGCATGCAAGACAACACGGTGCTTCTCACCGCCCTCTCCGATGACCGGGCGGCCTCGGTGATTGAGGGGCTCCGCCGTTTTCACGATGAAACCGGACGCACCCGTCAGACCCATATACCGTTGCATGTGTTCATCGTTCCCTGCGAACAGGCGATCTAAATCATCATGGTACGCGCTGCTCTCAAAAATCCCTACGCCGTCGTGGCAATCAGCCTGATCGTCGTCATTCTCGGCGCGATCTCCTATCAGAACATGGTGGTGGATATTTTCCCGGAGATCAATCTCCCCGTCGTGGCGGTCGCCACTTTCTACAAGGGCATGGGCCCTTCTGAGATCGAAGGCGCGATCACACTCCGTCTCGAACAGCTGTTTCTCCAGGCTTCGTATGTCGAACACATCGAATCCCGCTCGCTGCCCGGCGTCAGTCTGATCAAAGTATACTTCCATCCCAGCTATAATGTGAACGACGGGCTCTCCGAAATTACTAGTTTAACCTATTCCTCTCTGCGGTATCTGCCGCAGGGCGTGTTCCCGCCCATCATTATCAAGTTCGGAGCCTCCAGCCTGCCGATCGCCAACGTGACCGTCAGCAGCGATTCGCTGGGCGAAAAGGAAGTCCGCGACCAGGCCTATTTCGGCGTGCGCCCGCAGCTCGGCAGCGTGCCCGGCATTTCACTGCCGCCCACGTTCGGCGGCACCGTCCGGCAGATCTCCGTGTTTCTCGATCAGGAGCGGATGCAGGCGAAAAACGTCTCGGCCTCCGAAATCGTCAATGCCGTCAACGCGCAGAGCCTGCTCCTTCCGGCCGGCAACGTGAAAATCGGCGATTTCGACTACAACGTCTATACGAACGCCCTGGTCAAAGTGGTCGAGCAGATGAACGAGATTCCGATCAAGATGGTCAACGGCGTGCCGTTGTTCCTCAAGGACGTCGGCAAAGCCGCCGACTCCACGATGATACAAAGCAACGTCGTCCGGATCAACGGACGGCGCGCCGTCTACATCCCGATTCTGAAACAGGCCGGCGCCAACACGCTGCAAGTGATCGACGGGATCAAGGCCGCCATCCCCAAGTTGATCGGGCTGCCCGCCGACCTCAACGTAAAGATGATTTTCGATCAGTCACTGTACATCCGGCAGGCGATCCAGACGTTGGAACACGAGGGCCTGCTGGGGGGCGGGCTGGCCTGCCTGATGGTGCTGATCTTCCTCGGCAGCTTCCGCTCGACCATCGTCATTGCGCTGGCCATTCCCCTCTCCGTGACCGCGGCCTTTATCGGGCTCTATTTCAGCGGGCACACGGTCAATATTATGACACTGGGAGGCCTGGCCCTGGCCGTCGGCCGCCTCGTCGACGACGCTATCGTGGTCGTGGAAAACACCCATCGCCACATGGAAATGGGGAAACCGGCGCGCGAGGCCGCAGCCGACGCTGTGAGCGAAGTCGCCCTGCCCATGCTCGTCATTACCATCACCGTTTTCCTCGTCTTCCTGCCCATTGCCTTCTTCACCGGCGTCATCAAATTCCTCTTCATGCCCCTCGCGCTGGCCGTCGCCTACGCGATGATCGCCTCGTATCTGGTCGCGCTCACCGTCGCGCCCGTCACTCTCGGACGGCTTCTATCCGGACATCACGAACACCAGACCAAGCGCGGTTTGGCTGCACTATGGGACAAAATCAACCTCTTCGATCCATTCGTACAGCGCTATATCGCTGTGCTGCGCTGGTGCCTGCGGCACAAGATCTTCGTCGTGACATCGGTGGGCGTCGTCTTCGTCCTCTCGGTCATGGCGGCCCCGAAGCTCGCCACGGAGTTTTTCCCCAAAGTCGATGCAGGCCAGTTTCTGCTCAACGTCTCGGTGCCGGAAGGCACCAGAATCGAAAAAACGGAGGCTATCGTCGGGCGGATCGAGGACATGATCCGCGAGACCGTCCCCAAAGCCGATCTCGACCAGATCGTCTCCAATATCGGACTCCCCCAGGGCTGGATGGTGCTGTACACGCCGGCCAGCGGTCCGCACCAGGCCTTCATCATCGTCAGTTTGACCCACGGCCATACCGCCTCGACCGACCTGATCGTCGAACATCTCCGCACCCGCTTGTCCCGGGAGCTACCCGGCTTGAAATTCTCCTTTCAGACCGGAGGCATCGTCAGCGACGTCATCAACTTCGGCCAGTCGGCGCCGATTGACATCAAGGTGACCGGCCCCAATTTCACCGCCCTGGGCACCGCATCCGCTGCCATCCGCGATGTGGCGCTGGCCACTCCCGGCACGGTCGACGTGCAGGTCCGCCAGGGGCTCGGCTATCCGGAACTGCGGTTGGATATCGACCGGAATAAGGCTACCTATGCCGGCCTGAACGTGCAAAAGATCGTCTTCGATCTGATTACCGGACTCAGTTCCAATGTGCAATTAAACCCGGGCTACTGGATCGATCCCAAATCCAATAACGCCTACTTTGTCGTCGCCCAGTATCCGGAGCAAGCACTCGCGGAATTCGACGACTTTCTGAACATGCCATTGATCGGCACCAGGATCGACCTCCCCACTCAGACGAGCGCGGGAGGCCAAGGACAGGTGGGCAGCGCGCTGGCGCTCCAGCAAACGCCGTTCTCGCAACGACCGACTCTCCCGGGCGGAGGCGGAACAGATCGCGCCCCCGTGCTGTTGCGCGATCTGGCGCACGTCACGAGACAATCCGGACCCGAAACCGTCGATCACTATAATCTCCAGCGGACAATGGACGTGCTGGTCAGTGTGCCGGGCAACGACTTGGGCCGCATCGCCTCCTTGATCCAAGACAAAGTGAGCAGCCTCGATCTCCCGAAAGATCTCGCCGTCACATTCAAAGGCGAATACGACAGCATGCGCGCCGCTATCTTAGGATTTGGCGGCACCCTTCCCCTGGCGATGGTTCTGATCTACCTGGTGATGGTAGGACTCTTCCGGTCCTATCTCGACCCTTTGATCATCATGTTCGCCGTGCCGCTCGGCTTCATCGGCGTGATCTGGATCCTGCTCCTGACCGACACCTCGCTCAACGTGGAATCCTTGATCGGAACCTTGATGATGATCGGCATCGTCGTCTCCAACAGCATCTTACTCGTCGACTTCGCCAACGCGCGCATGCGCGATGGGCTGACGCTGGAAGAAGCGGTGATCGATGCGGGACGCATGCGCATTCGTCCGATTCTGATGACCTCATTGGCCACGGTGTTCGGCCTGGCGCCGATGGCGCTCGGGATCGGTGAAGGGAGCGAAACGAATATGCCGCTCGCCCGCGCGGTCATCGGAGGCCTCACAGTCTCTACCTTTATGACGCTGCTGTTTATCCCGGTGCTGCACGTCCTGGCACGGCAGCGTTCGGCGAATACGCCCCCCTTGCCTTGAGGAGCCACGAGACGATCATGAGCGACGACGAATCATCCGCAGACGACGCTGTCATCCGGCCGAAACCACGAACCCGCTTTGCGCGTGCGGTGATCCTCCTGACGCTGATCACGCTGACCTCGGCCTGGTGGTTTACCAGACAGACACAACCTCCTGAGCATTCGCCTACAGCCACACTCGAGGAGTCGTCGCTGGCAAACCATGAACCGAAAGGGTCGGCCGTGCAGGTACTGCAACCTGAACGGCGCACGATCGTGCAAACCCTCACCGTCCCCGGCAATGTCTCGCCCCGGTATCAGGCCACCTTGTATGCCAAAGTTCCCGGATACCTTAAATGGGTCGGAGTCGATAAAGGCGACGAGGTCACGAAGGGGCAACTCTTGGCTACTATCGATGCTCCGGAAATCGACGATCAGCTGCAGCAGGCGGAAGCGGACTATGCCATCAAGAAGCTGACCGCACAACGACTCCGCAACGTGTGGAAAGAAGATCCGGCCGTCATCGCCGAGCAGGACGTGGACACGGCCGAGGCCGCCGCCTCAGGGGCCAGGCACCGCCGGGACAATCGCCGGACGTGGATGAGTTACACCAAGATGCATGCGCCGTTCTCCGGCACGATCACGGCGCGTTTCGCCGATCCCGGCGCACTGATCCAGGCTGCGACCAGTTCCGCCACACAAGCCACCCCGCTCTTTACGTTGATGGATCTGGACACAGTCCGAGTCTACACAAATGTGCCTCAAGAATCGGCCGGCTACGCGAAAGCGGGCGTGAAGGCCTTGTTATCGGCACGCGAGCTGCCGGGTCCTGAGATTCAAGGCGCCATCACCCGGACAACCGAGGCTCTGGACCCCTCGACCCGCACGCTCCTCGTCGAAATCGATCTACCCAATAAGGACCACGTCCTGCAACCGGGGATGTACCTGAGCGTCACCCTCCTTCTGCAGGAACGTCAAAACGCCCTGGCTGTGCCTCCGGCGGCGATCGTGTCGAGTGCGTCCAACTCGTCCCGATCGGTGTTTGTGATCGAAGGTGGAAAGGCACGAAAGGTTGCGGTGAAAACGGGAGCCGACGACGGGCGATGGGTGGAAATCCTGGACGGACTGACCGGTACGGAAAGCGTCGTGGTAGTCGGAAAGGCCAGTCTCACCGAAGGCCAAACCGTGGCCGCCACTGCCTACAATCTTCCACAGGGAAAACCATCAAGCCAAAAATTCTGACGCAGGAGGGTGCTATGTTTTACTCGCGCAATCTGTGCAGTCTCACACTCGTTGCTTCGCTATGGGCTCTTATTCCTGCGCTATCGCAGGCTCAAGCACCTGCCCGCTCCGTGACATCTCCCCAGGGAAGCTTTCTCGGCCTCCAGCAGGCAATTGAAACCGGCTTACAGAACCATCCGATCGTGCAGGAAGCCAACGCCGGCCTCGCCGCTTCCAGCGCCAGAACCGACCAAACCAAGTCGCTCTACTATCCGCAGGTCTACGCCAATGCCGACGGAGCGGCGGGATCAGCACGGATCAATCCCCGATTCGTGACGCCGGCCGGAGGCTTGCTCGCCCCCAATCTCAGCCAATATACCGCCGGGGTGCTCGCCAGCCAACGGATCTACGACTTCGGTTTTACGAAAAACCTGGTCGAGTCGTCCCAATACGGAGAACGGGCACAGGAGCAGGACGTGAACGCCCGGCGCGCCCTCGTCATCGTATCCATCCAACGCAGTTACCTGAACAGTCTCAAACGTCAGAAGCTCGTCCGCATCGCGGAAGAAACGGTGCGGGAGCGCGGCATCATCACAGGGCAAGTAGACACGCTCTATCGCCAACAATTGAAGTCCAAGCTGGACCTGGACCTGGTCAAGGTGGAGCTGGTGAATGCAGAGTCGTTGTTGGTTCGCAGCCGGAACGATTTGAAATCCAGCTTCGCCGATCTTAACCGCACGATGGGCATCGCCGGATCGGAAGACTACACGCTGGAAGACATCACCACCGATGTGAAAATCCCGCGCGCGCTGGGAGCGCTGATCTCCGACAGTCTGGCGCACCCGGAATTGAAGCGGGCCAAGGAACAAACCGCCTCAGCGGAGGCGAAGAAACGGGCCATGAAAAGCCAGTACCTGCCGACGGTGTCCGCCATTGCAAGCGGCGGCTACTACGACACCTTCGATCCCAACCGCAACGTGACGACCGGCGGCTGGTGGGCGGCCGGCGGCGTAGTGTCCATGCCGCTGTTTACCGGCGGGCTCATCGAGAATCAGGTGAAGGAAGCGGCTGCACAGGAAGCGGCGGCGTTGGCCCAGAGCACGAATATCGAACAGGCCCTCACGCAACAAGTCACGAACGCCTACCTCGACACGGTGACGTTCACCCAGCAAATCAAGCTCGCAGAAGAACTGGTCAAGACGGCGCAGGAAGCCTTGAACCTGGCGAAACAACGCTATAAGCTCGGCCTGGGTTCGATCGTGGAAGTCACCCAATCAGAGGTGGGACTGACAGCAGCACAGACGAAACTGGCCGAAGCGCAGTATGATTACAAGATCGCCGAAGTAACGCTGGCCTACGCATCAGGTGGACAAGCCCAGCTGGAGATCGACCCGACTATTCGGTAGGCTGAATGGGCCGCATTGCCGCAGCCGCCGGAGGTGGCGGCAGTTTGCTGAGATCGATGACCACTTCGTCCGCCCCGTTGGCCAGCACTCCGTCGATCCAGCTGCTCTGCGTGCGCCGCATCGCTTCGTGCGGCTGGAAAAACAAATCAAACCCCTTCGCCGCCGTCGGCCGCATCGGATAGCGCCGGTCGTAGATCATCCCATAGGTGGGAATCCCGTAGACGATCTGCCAGTTCCCCAGAATCAGATGCAGCTCCGTGCCCTTCATGTACAGCCCGCCCGACGTGACGACACGCTTTGTCGAGGCTTGCGGCTCGCTCAGATAAAAGGTCACCCGCTCGTTGGGCTTGGCCTGAGCCAGCGCCTCCGCCAGCTGCGCCGACAGGAGCGCAATCTCCTGATCCTGAAACGCCGCCTGGAACGGCGCGTCGCCCGCAATCCACCGTTGCAGCCAGATCCGGTGCTCTTGAATGACCAGCCCTTGCAACAGAGGCCGCAGCACTTCCGGCCCCAGCGCCGCCGGATGGCTGTTGTGGCTCGGCGGCCACTCGATGAGATAGCCGCGATCCTCTTCCAGCCGCACATAGTTCACGGGATCTTCATAGATCGTCCGTGACGGCACCT
>ERZ1292633.418-Hain-H41-02um-R1-418-length-51214-cov-5_pt2 | contig 16433 bp, 15 predicted proteins | sample MGYA00564406_ERZ1292633 | MGnify/ENA primary metagenome ERZ1292633 (study PRJEB36523, sample SAMEA6512639) | groundwater metagenome | collected 2019-01-08 | study: AquaDiva: Metagenomics assemblies of 32 groundwater samples | reverse complement strand
GCTCATCGATCGCGTGCTCGAGATGGAGCCGAAGAGGCGCATCGTCGCGATCAAGAACTTCACGGTCAACGAGGAGTTCTTCATGGGGCATTTCCCGGGGCATCCGGTGGTTCCGGGCGTCCTCCTCGTCGAAGCGATGGCGCAGGCCGGCGGGATCCTGCTCATGCACGACGACCCGCAGCGCGAGCGCAAGCTCCTGCTGTTCATGTCGATCGAGCGGGCCCGCTTCCGCAAGCCGGTGGTTCCCGGCGATCAGGTGCGCTTCGAGGCGGAAGTGCTGCGGCTCAAGTCGAACCACTGCAAGCTCGCGGCGCGGGCGCTGGTCGATGGCGTCGTGCACGCCGAAGCGGAGCTCTTGTCGACCACCGTCGACCGGGACAGCGTGCGTTGAGCCTGCTGCACCCGCTCTGTGCGATCGATCCGTCGGCGGTGCTCGGAGACGGAGTCGCCGTGGGCGCCTTCGCGTCGATCGGAGCCGGCGTGGAAGTCGGAGATCGGACCGAAATCGCCGCCGGAGCGCGGCTTCAGGGGCCGACGAGAATCGGCAGCGAGAATCGGATTCACTCCAACGTCTGCCTGGGAGGCGATCCACAGGATCTCAAGTTCGCCGGTGAAGCGGTGCGCCTCGAGGTCGGCGACCGCAACGTGATCCGCGAGTTCACCACCTTCCACCGTGGCACCGGCAAGGGTGGCGGGTTGACGCGGGTGGGCGACGAGAACCTGTTCATGGTGTACAGCCACGTGGCGCACGATTGTTCGGTGGGGAGCCGCACGATCTTCGCCAACTGCGCGACGCTCGCCGGTCACGTCGAGGTGGGCGACGACGCGATCATCGGCGCTTTCACCGCCGTGCAGCAGTACGGGCGGGTGGGGAAACACGCCTACCTCGGCGGCTACACCCGCATCCTCGCCGACGCCCTGCCGTTCGTGAAGACGGTCGGCCTCAGGCCCGCGGTCTACGGCGTCAACCGGATCGGCCTGAAGCGGAAGGGGTTCGACGACGATCGCGTGCGGGCGATTCAGCGCGCCTGCCGGATCTTCCTGCGCTCCGGACTGAACACGACGCAGGCTCTCGAGCAGCTGGAGACCGAATTCGCCGACCAGGCCGATGTGCGCTACTTCGTGGAGTTCGTGCGCGGCGCCAAGCGCGGTGTCGTGAAGGCGCTGCCGACGCGGCGTGCGGAAGAGGACAGTGGCGGCGAGTAGCCTGCGCGCCGGGGTCTTCGGCGTCGGCGCCCTCGGCCGCCACCACACACGGATCCTCTCGCGCCTTCCCGGCGTCGAGCTCGTCGGCATCTACGATCCGCGTGCCGAAACCGCGGCCGCGATCGCCGCGGAGCATTCGGTGCGAGTCGTCGGGAGCTTCGACGAGCTCGCGGGAGCGATCGATGTCGCCGTGCTCGCGGCGCCGACTGTTGTGCACGCGGAGCTCGGGATACGGCTCCTGGATCGCCGCATTCACCTGCTGGTCGAGAAGCCCGTGTCGACGACGCTCGCCGAGGCCGACGCGCTCATCGCGGCGGCGGCGCGAGCCGGCCGTGTACTGGCGGTGGGACATGTCGAGTTTCACAATCCGGCGGTGCAGGCGTTGATCGACGCGGATCCGCGGCCGCGCTTCGTCGAAGTGCAGCGACTGGGGACGTTCTCACCGCGCAGCCTCGACATCGACGTGATCCTGGACCTGATGATTCACGATCTGCAGATTCTGCATGCCCTCGATCCCTCGCCGGTGGTCGAGGTGCGGGCCACCGGGATTCCCGTGCTCTCCGGCCGAATCGACATCGCCAACGCACGCGTCGCCTTTGCCTCCGGAATGGTCGCCAACATCACCGCGTCGAGGGTGTCGAGCGAACGGACGCGGAGGCTCCGGGCCTTCTGTTCCGATCGGTACTACTCGGTCGACTATCAGGCGCAGGAGATCAAGGGATACGAGCTGGTGCGCGGAGAAGCCGGTCCGGCGATTCAACCGGCGAGCCCGCCGGTTGAGAAGGCCGAACCGCTCCTGCGCGAGCTCGAGGCGTTTCTCAGGAGTTGTCGCGGCGAAGCGTCGCACCAGGTCGACGGCGAGGCTGGCAGGCGCGCCCTCGCCACGGCGCTCGAAATCCTGACGGCGGCGACTGGCCACGCCTGAGGCGCCGGCTGTGTTAATCTGAACCACGGTTTCGCAGGCCGTCCGGCCGGCCTCGGACGCATCGCGACCGCACTCGAAAAAGTGGCTCTGGAGGCAGCAATGAAAGACGTTCGGATCGGTGTGGTCGGCGGCAGTGGCCTTTACGAGATGGCCGGCCTCAAGGTGGACGAGGAGCGGCGGATCGAAACTCCTTGGGGTGATCCCTCCGACGCATTCATTCTGGGCGAGCTTGACGGCCGCAAAGTCGCTTTTCTGGCCCGCCACGGCCGCGGTCACCGGATCCTGCCGACCGAGCTCAACTTTCGCGCCAATATCTACGGCTTCAAGAAGCTGGGCGTCGAGTTCCTGATCTCGGTTTCTGCCGTCGGGTCGCTCAAGAAGGAGTATGTTCCCGGCCACATCGTGGTCCCGGACCAGTTCTTCGATCGCACGCGGCACCGCCCGGACACCTTCTTCGGCAACGGGCTCGTGGCTCATGTTTCAGTCGCCGACCCGGTATCGGCGACGCTCGCCGCCGTGCTCGCCGACGCCGCCGACGCCGAAGGCGCGACGGTGCATCGCGGCGGCTGCTACGTCAACATGGAGGGGCCGCAGTTCTCGACCCGGGCGGAGTCGCTCGCCTACCGGCAGATGGGCATGGACATCATCGGCATGACCAATCTGCAGGAAGCGAAGCTGGCGCGAGAGGCCGAGATCGCTTACGCCTCGCTCTCGATGGTGACCGACTACGATTGCTGGCACGAGGATGAGGAGCACGTCACCGGCGAAGGCGTGATGGAAGTGTTGCGCAAGAACGTCGCGCTCGCCCAGCGCGTGGTGCGGCGCGCCATCGGAGAGCTTGGTCCCGGTGTCGCCAACGACTGCTCCGACGCGCTCGCCATGTCCCTGATCACCGACCCCAACCTGGTGCCGGCCGAGACGCTGGCGGCGCTCGAGCCGCTGCTCGGCAAATACCTCGAGCGTTCCGCCGGCAAGCTCGCGTGGCGCCGCTGAGCGACGAGACGGGACGATACAGGGCGATCGGCGGGCGATGACTCGGATCCTCGTTACCAACGACGACGGCGTCTACTCGGAGGGGATCAAGCTCCTGGCGCGGGCGCTCGAGCGGGCCCGCGGGGTGGACGAGGTGGTCGTCGTGGCGCCGGATCGCGAGCAGAGCGCCACCGGCCACAGCCTGACCCTCACGAGACCGCTGCGCATGCAGAAGCTCCAGGAGCGCTGGTACGCGGTCGACGGCACGCCGACCGACTGCGTGAACCTCGCGGTGCTCTCCTTGCTCAAGGATTCGAAGCCCGATCTGGTCGTTTCCGGGATCAACTTCGGACTCAACCTGGGCGACGATGTGACCTACTCAGGCACCGTGAGCGCAACGTTCGAGGGAACGCTGCTCGGAATCCCGGCGATCGCGTTCAGCCAGGAAATCGACGAGGGCTACTCGTTCGAGCGCTCCGCGGCGCTCGCGGCGGGCTTCGTCGAGCGCGCGCTCGCGGCGCCGCGGCCGAACGACATGCTGCTGAACGTCAATTTCCCGGCTTCCCCGGCCAGCGGAATCTCGTTCACGCGCCTCGGACGACGGGTCTACCAGCAGTCGGTCATCGAGAAGGTCGACCCGCGCGGCAAGAAGTACTACTGGATCGCGGGCACGCCGGAGTGGCAACTGGACAAGGGTACCGACCACGAGGCGGTGTCGCAGGGGCGCATCTCGGTCACGCCGTTGCACCTCGATCTCACCGACTATCGCGGCCTTGAAGGTTACGGCGATCTGCGCCAGCGTCTCGATTCCCTGCTGGGCGATGATCGCTGACACCTTTCTCCGCGAGCAGATGGTGCGGGAGCTCGTCGAGTCGCGCGGCGTGCGCGACGCGCGCGTGCTCGCGGCGATGCGCGAGGTCCCACGCCACCTCTTCGTGCGCAACCACCTGAAGGCCCAGGCGTACGGTGATCACGCCCTGCCGATCGGCGAAGCGCAGACGATCTCACAGCCGTACGTCGTGGCGCGGATGTCAGAGCTTCTCGATGTCGATCCAGCGCACAAGGTGCTGGAGATCGGCACCGGCTCGGGCTATCAGACCGCGATCCTCGCGCGCCTGGCGCGCTGGGTCTACAGCCTCGAGCGGCTGCCCGATCTCGCGCACCAGGCGATCCGGCGGATGCGGCAGCTCGAAGTCATCAACGTCAAGATCCAGGTCTTCGACGGCACGGTGGGCTGGAGCGACGTGGCGCCTTTCGATCGCATCCTGGTGACCGCCGCGGCGCCTGCGGCGCCCAAACCGCTGCTGGAACAGCTGGCGCCCAAGGGAAAACTCCTGGTTCCCGAAGGCGGCAAGGGCGGCCAGCACCTGGTGCTTTACGAGCGACTGACTCGTGGAATCCGCCGGCGCGAGCTCGATCCGGTGGCGTTCGTTCCGTTGGTGGGGCGCTTCGGCTGGAACGAGGGCGAGTAGCGTGGCGAGCGCCGCGCACGACGAAGTTGGAGGAGTGGGGATGGAAGATCTGAAGCGCTACATTCGCGAGGTTCCCGACTTTCCCAAGCCGGGGGTCAACTTTTACGACATCACGACGCTGCTCAAGAACCCGTTGGCGCTGCGCATGACGGTCGATCGCTTCGCCTGGCTGTACTCGCGCGGCGAGCGGGTCGACAAGGTGGTCGGAATCGAGGCGCGCGGATTCATGTTCGGGCCCTCGCTCGCCTATAGCTTGAACGCCGGCTTCGTGCCCGTGCGGAAACCCAGGAAACTGCCGGCGGAGACGGTCAGCGAGAGCTATGACCTCGAGTACGGAACCGACCGCCTTGAAATGCACGCCGACGCGGTGGCGCCGGGCGATCGCGTTCTGATCGTCGACGACGTCATCGCGACGGGCGGCACGGCGGCCGCCACCGGACGGCTGGTCGAGGGGCTCGGCGGGAAGATCGTCGGCTTCGGCTTCATCATCGAGCTCACGTTCCTGCCCGGGCGGCAGAAGCTGGCCGGTCACGAGGTCGAAGCGCTCATCCGCTACTGACGTATACTTTCCACCCGAGCGGCTGTAGCTCAGTTGGATAGAGCAGGAGCATCCTAAGCTCAAGGTCGGGGGTTCGACTCCTCCCAGCCGCACCAGTCGCGATCTGCCGGGCACGGGCCGCCGGGCAGGCTGCGGAAGATCGTCCGCGAGAGGAAGGAATGCAGCCATGGATGCGATGACCCGTGAAGACCTGAAGCGCAACGAGCTTGGCGAGGCGATCGGGGGCGCGATCCACTACGCCGAAGATCACTCGCGCACCATCCTGAGGATCGTGGCGGGAATCGCCATCGCGGGTGTGGTCGCCTTGGGCGTCTTCCTCTGGACGTCGAGTCGTAGCCGGGGCGCCAACGAGCTCCTGGTGCGCGGCCTCAAAGTCTACGACGCGCCCGTGCTCGAGACCGGCGCCAAACCGGACGATCCGGCGTCGCCTTCTTTTCCGAACGCAGCCGCCCGGCAGGTCAGGGCGAAGGAGCTCTTCACCGAGCTCGAGGATCGCTTCGGAGGTTCGCGGACCGGCCGCGTGGCGAAGCTCTACCTCGCGCAGATCGCCCTCGCGGAGAAGGATCCGGGGCGGGCGCGCGCGCTGTGGCAGGAGTTCCTCGACGCCGAGCCCAAGGGAACGATCGCGGCGACGGCGCGCGTCAATCTCTGGAAGCTCGATCGTGGCGAGGGCAAGGCGGAGGCGGTCGCCAACGAGCTCAAGGCGCTCCTTGAGAGCACGGACAAGCCGCTTCCCGGCGACGTGCTGCTCTATCAGTTGGCGCTCTCCTACCAGGCGCTGGGTCGTCCGGCCGATGCTGCCGGGGCCTACCGCCGACTGATGGATGAGCATCCGCAGTCGCCGTATTTCGCGGAAGCACAGCGCGAAGCCGGGCCGGCCCCCAAGGAGAGCTGACGCTGGCGGCTTCGCCGTACGCAATCCTCGCCCGGCTGCGCTCCGGCGAGCGTCCCACCGCGGGGGAGCTCTCGGAGGTCGCGCGAGGCGCGACCGACGGCAGCTGGTCCGACGCGCAGCTCGCCGCCTTCCTCATGGCGGTCGCCATTCGCGGGCTCGATGTCGAGCGGACGCGCGATCTCACGGCGGCGATGCTCGACTCCGGCGAACGGTGGCGGCTGTCGGAGGAGTTTCCCGGGCTCGCGGACAAGCACTCGACGGGCGGAGTCGGGGACAAGACCTCGCTTCTCCTGGCACCGCTGCTCGCCGCGGCGGGCGTTCCGGTGGTGATGCTCACCGGCCGCGGGCTGGGGCACACCGCCGGCACGGCCGACAAGCTGGAGTCGATTCCCGGCCTCAGGCAGGATCTGGATCGCGCCAGCACCCGGCGACTGCTGGCGGAGTGCGGCATGGCGATGGGCGTCGCGACGGCGGGGATCGCGCCGGCCGACAGCAAGCTCTACGCGCTGCGCGACCGCACCGCGACAGTCGATTCGATGCCGCTCATGGTCGCTTCGATCCTGTCGAAGAAGCTCGCGACGGGCGCCGCGGCGATCGTCTTCGACGTCAAGGTCGGCGATGCCGCCTTTTTGCCGACGATCGGACAGGCTCGGGAGCTCGCCAGCTTGCTGGCGGGGATCACCCGCGAGCTCGGAATCGGCGCCTCGGCGCTCCTCACGGACATGAATCAGCCGCTCGGCGACTGGGTCGGTCATGCGAGCGAGATCCGCGAGACGATGGAGCTGCTCGCAGGCGGTGGTCCGGCGGAAACGCGTGAGCTCACCCTCGCTCTCGCCGCGGAGCTCGGACGGCTGCTGGACGCGGACCTCTCTCGTGAGCGCCTCATGGCGCTTCTGGCGAGCGGCGCAGCCCATGAACGCTTCGCGAAGTGGGCGGTCGCGCAGGGCGCTGCCCCGTCCTGGTTCGACGCGCCCGAGCTCCCGCTCGCGCCGGTGGAGAGGCCGTTCCTCGCGGCGCGCTCTGGAGTCCTGTCTCGGGTCCACAACCGTCAGATCGGCCTGCTGCTCGCCGCGGCCGGAGGCGCCCGCCAGCAGGTCGGCGCCGAGCTCGATCATGGCGTCGCCCTGCGCTATCGGGCGCGGCTGGGAAGAAAGGTGGAGAAAGGCGAGGAGCTGGCGCGCGTCTACCTGCGGCGTGACGATCCGGCGCTCGTCGAACGCTTCGCCGCCTGCTTCGAGATCGCGGATGCCGGGGAAGCGCCGCCCCTCATCGTCGAGCGAATCGGAACGCCCGGGTAAGAGGCGGCGCTCAATTCCAGCGCAGCGGGAGCTCGCGGTCGGCCCAGCGGGCGGTCTGGCCAACCAAGACCGGGCGTTGCCGCGCCGGCGTATCGAGCCGGGTCTGGCGTCGGATCTTGCCGGAGCCTTCAAGCTCGACGACGCTCCAGCCATGCGGTTGGGCGCTCTCGAAGAGCAGCCGCGCGCCGCCGCTCATGCGTTCGAAAGTCGGATAGACCGAGCCGGGTCCGCCGACGATCTCGGGAGCGCTCCAGGTTCCGCTCTCGAAGCGCGCCAGCACCACCCGGTAGTCGTGCCCGTCGTAGCGGCTCCAGGCGGCGAGGGCGCCGCCGGGGATCGCGACGATCGCCGGAACGATGTCGGGGACGGCGTTGTCGGCGGCGATCGGCTGCGCTTCGGTCCAGCGTCCATCGACCCGGCGCGAGAAGACGATCTCGTCGTCGCTGCCGTCGTAGCGGCTCCACAGGAGCATCGTGGCGCCGTCGTCGAGCGTGGCGCTCGCCAGCGCGAGCTGGCTGCCCGGCCCGGGCTCGGCCACGACTTCGATTGCGCCCCAGCCACTGCCGTTCCAGGTCGCGACCTTCACGGCGTTGCGCTGCCGCGAGTCCCCCTCAAGCCAGGCGACGCCGGTCAGCTCATCGGAAGGCGTCGTGAGCGGAACCCCGTTCTCGCGCGACACCCCGACGCGGCGTCCGCCGGGAACTGGCAGAGCGACCCAGGCGTGCGCCGAAGCTATTCCAAGAAAGAGCTCGCTTCCATCTGCGCTCTGGGGCGAGGCGCTCGTGACACCGCTCACCAGGGCTTGCTGGTCAAGGGAAAAGACGCCTTCGATCCGGACATTCGCTGGCAGCGCCACCTCGACGCTGGCCTCTCCAACGACGAAGCGGAAGTCGCCCCCCTCCTTCACCAGCAAGCCTTTCTCCTGTCCCCAGATTCCGTCCGCCCCGGCCGGCGCTCCGGCGCCGGCGAGCGCGGCGAGGAGGAGAATCCCTGCCGCGATGCGGAAACGATGCGAGATGTTCGCCACGCCGGCGGATCGTAGCAGGATGGAGCGGCGCGAAAGAAATATCATCCGGGCGTGCGCGCGACGATTCTGGCGGTGGGCTCGGAGCTGCTTTCGACGGAACGGTTGGACACGAATTCGTTGCGCCTGACGGCACTTCTCGAGGCGTCCGGCGTCGAGTTGATCCGGAAGAGCGTGGTCGGCGATCTCGAACCGGAGATTGCCGCCGAGGTCGCGGCGCTCTGGGGGGCAAGCGATCTCGTGCTGGTGAGCGGCGGGCTGGGTCCCACCGCCGACGATCTGACCCGCGAGGCGGCGGCCAGGGCGCTCGGGGTCGCTCTGGTCACGGATCCGGCGGTCATCGAGGCGATCGAGGCGCGCTTCGCCGCCTTCGGCCGCAAAGTCTCGCCCAACAACCTCAAGCAGGCGCAAGTCCTCGCTGGCGGCCGCGCGTTGGCGAATCCGCACGGCACCGCGCCGGGACAGCTCTTCGAACGCGACGGCAAGGCGCTGTTTCTCTTCCCCGGCGTTCCCCACGAGCTGGATCATCTCGCCGCCGAGCACCTCCGTCCCTGGCTCTCGGCGCACGCCGGCGACGTGGCGCGGGAAGCGGTCACGCTGAAGATCGCCATGCGGCCGGAGTCGGAAGTCGACCAGCAGCTCGAGCCGGCCTACCGCGAGTTCGGGCGGGAATGGATCACTGTGCTGGCTTCGCCGGGTGAGATTCGGATCGTCCTGAACGCGAGCGGCAGGGAGGCGGAGCGTCGCGCCGTCCTTGGTCGCCTGCGCGCCCGCGTGCTGGAACTGGTCGGCGAGCATGTCTTCGCCGAGGGTTCGGCGCGGACGCTCGAACAGGTCGTGGGCGAACGTCTCGCCGCGGCCGGCCGGACCGTTTCCGTCGCCGAGTCCTGCACCGGCGGACTGCTCGCCGAGCGCCTGACCCGGGTACCTGGCTCGAGCGCCTGGTTTTCGGGCGGAGTTGTCGCCTACGCCAACGCCCGCAAGGAGTCCTGGCTGGGAGTCCGGGCCGTCGATCTGGCGGCGCACGGCGCCGTCTCGGACGTGGTGGCCCGCGCCATGGCCTCAGGAATTCGCCAAGCGACGGGGAGCGATTTCGGGGTCGCCATCACCGGCATCGCCGGCCCCGATGGCGGCAGCGAAGCCAAGCCGGTCGGCACCGTTCACGTCGCCATCGCCGGCCCGGGCGACGACGATTCGTGCCATCGCGTGGCGCGCTTTCCGGGCGAGCGGGAGCGCATTCGCCTCTTTGCGGCGCAGATGGCGCTCGAGATGCTGCGCCGCGAGCTCCGGTGACCAGCCGGTGGGTTCGCTTTGGGGGGTTTGCTCCGGTGCGGTCGGCGAGCTGCTCACGCTCCTGCCGCTGGCGGGCGGCGCCGCGCTCATGATCTTCTTGGGGCTCGTGCTCGCGCCGCGCTACGTCTCACGGGGTTCGATCGCTGCTGCCGCGGCGGTCGTTGTCGTGCGCCGCCTCGACAATCTCCAGCGGCTGCTCGCCGGAACAGAGCGTCGTCCGGGAACGGTCCGCAGGTGAGCGCGCGGATCGGCATCCTGGGCGCCGGCTCGTTCGGAACCGCGGTGGCGGTGCACGCCGCGCGCGCCGGACACGAAGTGACGCTCTGGGTTCGTCGCGAGGAGGCCGCGCTGGAGATGGTCGGCGCGCGCGAGAATCGCCGCTACCTTCCGGGCGTACCGTTCCCCGATGCGCTCGAAGCCACCCACGACCTCTCCCGGCTGCGACGATGCGCGCCCATCGTCATGGCCGTCCCCTCGCACGGTTACCGCGACGTGTTGCGTGAGTTTCTCGCCGCGCGAGCGACGCGGGAGAGCGTGACGGTGGTTTCCGCGACCAAGGGGATCGAGGCGGAAAGCCTGGCTCGCATGAGCCAGGTGTCCGCGGAGGAGTGCGAGCGCGCCGAGGTGGAATGCCGGTTCGCCGCTTTCTCGGGGCCGACCTTCGCCGCCGAGCTGGCGCGCGCGGCGCCCTCAGCGGCGGTGGTCGCGTGCGAGGACGAGAAGATCGCGGCGGGGCTCTGCGAGGCACTGGCCAGTCCGACGCTGCGGCTCTACTCTTCCACCGACGTCGCCGGCGTCGAGCTCGCCGGCACCGCCAAGAACGTGATCGCGATCGGGGCCGGAATCGTCGCCGGACTGGGTCTGGGCCACAACACCCTGGCCGCCCTGATCACCCGCGGGCTGCACGAGATCACCCGGCTCGGCCTGGCCTTCGGAGGAGACCCGCAGACCTTCTCCGGCCTCGCCGGCCTGGGTGACCTCGTGCTGACGTGCACGGGCGGGCTGTCGCGCAATCGACGGACCGGTGTCGAGCTCGCTCAGGGCAGGAGCCTGGTGGAGATCCTCGCCGAGACCACCGAGGTCGCCGAGGGGGTCCGCAACTCGCGTGTCGTCCTGACACTGGCGCGCGAGGCGGGGATCGAGATGCCGATCACCGAACAGATGGTGGCGGTGATGTACGAAGGCAAATCGGCCAAGCAGGCGGTCCGCGAGCTGATGACGCGCGACCTCAAGCGCGAGGCGAATCTCTGAACGCCAGCCACGCGGCGACCCGGCGCGCCGCGAGCGCTCCGCGATAGAGTTCCGCATGGCGTCCCACCAGAACGTCCTCATCCTCGACTTTGGCAGCCAGTTCACGCAGCTGATCGCGCGGCGGGTGCGCGAAAACCGCGTCTATTGCGAAGTGCACCCGTTCGACCTGCCAGTGGAGGAGATCCGCCGGCGGAACCCGATCGGCGTGATTCTCTCGGGCGGTCCGCAGAGCGTCTACGATCGGGAGGCTCCGCGTGCCGAACGCGCCCTGCTCGAGCTCGGAATCCCGGTGCTCGGCATCTGCTACGGCATGCAGCTCGTGGCGCGGCTGCTCGGCGGCGCCGTCAAGGCCGCCGAGCGGCGCGAATATGGCCGCGCCGACGTCGAAGTCGCGGAGCCGGGGGTGCTCTTCGCCGGACTCGAGGGCCGCCAGACCGTCTGGATGAGCCACGGCGATCACGTCGCCGAGCTCCCGCCCGGTTTCCGCACGACGGCGACCAGCGCCAACGCCGGCATCGTCGGGATGGAGGACCGCGAGCGCGGGATTTACTGCATTCAGTTCCATCCCGAGGTCTCGCATACCGTGCATGGCGCGGCGTTGCTGCAGAACTTTCTGCGCCGGGCGTGTGGTGCCGCTGGCGACTGGACGATGGCCTCGTATCTCGACGAAGCGGCGGCGTCGATTCGCGAGCGCACCGGCGACGCGCTGGTGCTTTGTGGCATCTCCGGCGGGGTCGACTCGGCGGTCACCGCGGCGCTCTTGAAACGCGCTATCGGCGACCGCCTGGTTGCGGTGTTCGTGGATACCGGCCTGCTGCGCAAGGGGGAGCGGGAGCAGGTCGAGCTCAGCCTGGCCGAGGGACTGGGCATCCCGGTGATCACCGCCGATGCCGGGGTCGACTTCCTCGCCGCGCTGGCCGGCGTGACCGACCCCGAAGCCAAGCGCAAAACGATCGGTCGGGTCTTCATCGAGGTCTTCGAACGCGAAGCGAAGAAGCTCGCGGGCGCGAGTTTCCTGGCTCAGGGTACGCTGTATCCCGACGTCATCGAATCGACGTCGGTGCGCGGTCCGTCGGCGGTCATCAAGTCGCACCACAACGTCGGCGGCCTCCCGGAGCGCCTCGGTTTCCAGCTGATCGAACCGCTGCGCTGGCTGTTCAAGGACGAAGTGCGCCAGCTCGGGCGCGAGCTCGGGCTGCCCGAGGAGTTCATCGGGCGCCACCCATTCCCCGGTCCGGGCCTCGCGGTGCGCATTCCTGGCGAGGTCACGGCGGACCGCGTCGCCCTGCTGCAGGCCGCCGACGCGATCTTCCTCGACGAGCTCCGCGAGAGCGGTTGGTACGAGCGGGTGTCGCAGGCGTTCGCGGTGCTGCTGCCGGTGCGATCGGTGGGCGTGATGGGTGACTTCAGAACCTATGAGAGCGTGCTGGCGCTGCGTTCCGTGGAGACCCACGACTTCATGACCGCGGACTGGTCGCAGCTGCCTTACGAGCTCCTCGGGCGGGTCGCGAATCGAATCGTGAACGAGGTACGCGGGATCAACCGCGTGGTCTACGACATCACCTCCAAGCCGCCCGGCACGATCGAGTGGGAGTAGGCTCGCGATAAGCTCAGATTTTCAGCTTCGCGGGGTGGTGTTTCCGTGACGAGTGAGCGCCGGAGTCCGAATGAGATCGAGCTGGACGGGGCGTCGCTGACGCTCGACCAGCTCGGCGCGGTGACGGCTGGCCGGGCGAGGGCGCGACTCGCCGCTCGGGCCCGGGCGCGGATCGCCGCCGCTCGGGCGGTGATCGAACGTGCGGTGGCCTCCGGGGAGCCGATCTACGGGGTGAATACCGGGTTCGGGAATCTCGCCAACGTCCGGATCGCCGCGGCCGACCTCGAGACGCTGCAGGAGCGCCTGGTGCTCTCGCACGCCGCCGGCATGGGCGAGCCACTGCCCGACGCGACGGTGCGCGGCATGTTACTGCTGCGCGCCAATACTCTGGCCAAGGGGCACTCCGGCGTGCGCGTCGAGCTCGTCGAGTTCCTGCTCGAGCTCCTGAACCGCGACCTCCTGCCGGTGGTTCCGAGTCGCGGCTCGGTGGGCGCGAGCGGCGATCTCGCGCCCCTCGCCCACCTCGCTCTTCCGGTCCTGGGGCGCGGCGAGATCCGGCTCGCCGGTCGCGCGCGGCCCGCGGCCGAGGCGCTCCGCGCCGCCGGACTCGTCCCTCTCCGGCTCGCGCCGCGCGAAGGGCTCGCTCTGGTGAACGGCACTCAGGCCATGACCGCGCACCTGGCGCTGTCAGCGATCGTGGCCCGGCGCCTGGTCGGAATCGCCGATCTGGTCGGAGCTCTCTCGACCGACGCGCTGCGCGGCGCCGACACCGCCTTCGACGCACGCATCCATGCCGTGCGTCCCCATCCGGGGCAGATCGCCTCGGCGAGGAACTTGTGGGGCCTGCTCCAGGGCTCCGAGATCCGGGAGTCGCATCGCGCGCAAGACGTGCGGATCCAGGATCCGTATTCGTTTCGCTGCATGCCGCAGGTGCACGGCGCGGTGCGCGACGTGCTCGCCGAGGTCGAGCGGCGTCTCGCGGTGGAGATGAACGCCGCGACCGACAATCCACTGGTCTTCGTGGCGGAGGCTGGCGGAGGCGCGGAAGAGGCGGCGCTTTCGGGCGGCAACTTCCACGGCGAACCGATGGCGATGGCGGCGGACTTTCTCGCCATCGCGCTCGCCGAGCTCGGCGCGATCTCGGAGCGGCGGATCGAGAAGCTCACCAACGACGCTTTCTCCGGTTTGCCGCCGTTCCTGGTCCGCAACGCCGGCCTGAACTCCGGATTCATGATCGCGCAAGTCACGGCGGCGGCGCTCGCCTCCGAGAACAAGACGCTCGCCCATCCGGCCAGCGTCGATTCGATTCCCACTTCGGCCGACAAGGAGGACCACGTGTCGATGGGCATGTGGGCCGCGCTCAAGCTCGGCGATGTCGCCGCGAACGTACGCCGCATCCTGGCGATCGAGCTGCTCGCGGCGGCGCAGGGTGTCGACCTTCTGCGGCCGCTCAGGAGCAGCGCGCCGCTCGAGGAGCTGCACGCGCTGGTGCGGACGGTCGCGGCGCCGTGGGACGAGGATCGCGAGATGGGGCCTGATCTCGCCGCCGTCGAGCGGCTCCTGCACGCCGCGATCGATCCGCTGTTGGGACGGTTGGAACGCGCGACCTAGGCATGAGCGCTCCCTGGGACTTTCTGCTGTTCTCGATGGCGGCGTGCGTCGCGACTCTGCTGACGGTGCGTTGGCTCGCCCGGCCCCACAACCGCACGCTGGCTCTGGGGCTGCTCGCCATCGTGCTCGCAGTCGGCGGCTGGTACGTCGGCGCGGCCGGCCGGCGGACGGCGGCGGAGGTCGAGCGGCTGGTCTCGGCCATGGCACCGACCTACGCGCTCGAGATCGAGCGGCTCGGCCACGCCGAGCTGCCGCTGGAAGTCGCGCCGGACGACCCGCGCTACCTGGCGCTCATCGAAGCGGAGAAGCGCTGGCTCAAAGCGAATCCCGAGGTCGCCGACATCTACACATTTCGCCGGCGGCCCGACGGCAAGATCGTGCTCTTCGTCGATTCCGAGACCGACTACGACAAGAACGGCGTGATCGAAGGCGAGCGCGAGCGCCGCACGGAGGTCGGCGAGGTCTATCCGCAGCGCGGTCGCGCCTTGCTCGACGCATTTGCCGGACGGCCCGCCTTCGATGGCGATTCGACCGAAGATCGCTGGGGGGTCTGGATTTCGAGCTTCGTGCCGCTCTACGACGGATCCGGCGCCGTCGAAGGAGTGCTCGGGGTCGACTATGACGCGGCGTCCCGGGACTCCGCGATCACGCGGGCGCGGCTGGGCGCGATGGCCGGGCTGGCGGCGCTGATCGCCGGCCTGCTCACGGCGGTCACGACGATTGCGCGGCTGCGTCGCGCGTCGGAAGAGCTCGGGCGAAGAAACGCCGAGCTCTCGGCGGCTCGCGACGCGGCGCTCGCGGCGAGTCAGGCGAAATCGCGCTTCCTGGCCAACGTCAGCCACGAATTGCGGACGCCGCTGCACGTGTTTCTCGGGATGAATGAGCTCATGTTGAGCTCGAGTCTCGAAGATCGCCAGCGCAAGCACGCCGAGACCGCGCGTCGCGCCGCCGAGGGATTGTTGGGCATGGTCGACGACCTGCTCGACTACGCTCAGCTCGAGGGTGGCCGGTTGTCGAGCGATCAACTGGTCTTCGATCTCGCCGATCTGGTCCAGGCGGCGGTTGAATCGCAGCGCGCCGTCGCCGCGAGCAAGGGACTCTCGCTGGAGGCCGAGATCGACGAAGGCGTCCACCTGCGCATCCTTTCGGATCCCCGCCGCGTGCGGCAGATCCTGCGCCACCTGATCGGAAATGCAATCAAGTTCACCGATCGGGGCGGGGTCCGGGTGCGTGCGCTGGTGAGGCCGCTGGCCGATTCGCGGCGCGTCGCGGTGCTCGAAGTCATCGATTCGGGGATCGGCGTGGACGCGGACCGCCGCGCCGAGATCTTCGAGAGCTTCAGTCAGATCGACCCCTCGAGCACCCGTCGGCATGGCGGTACGGGCATCGGCCTGGCGCTCTCGAAGGCGCTCGCCGAGCGGCTCGGCGGGACGCTCGAGTTCGAGCCGGCGACCAGCTCCGGGCAGGCGCGCGGAAGTACGTTCCGCCTCGTTTTCCCGATCCGCGAGCTCGCCGACTTCGACGCGGCCCCGTCCCCCTCGCCCTCTGAATTCGTGGGTTAGCAGCCCAGCGCATCATCGATCTCCTCACCGCCGACCTGAACCGCGCCGGAGCCCGGGCTCGCGCGGATTAGAATCGGTGATTCGTAAAGGAGATTCGATGCGCCGACGAATCGAGGCGATGAACGCCTGGCTCTGCCCGCTCCTCGCGGCCTCCGCCGTTTTGGCGGCTGAACCTCAGAAAGAGATGACTCCGCTCGAGGCTGAGTATCGGGCGCTCATGAAGCCGCGCGTAGCCGGAACGCTGGCGACGCCGGCGGCGATCCAACTGGGGCGCGCCGAGCTCAAGCCGGGACCAGGGACGAAGGTCTACCAGCTGGAGGCGCTGGCGCGGCCGTGCGGCCTCCTGATCGACGGCCCGGCGACGCTCACCTACCGCATCGAGGACCGCCATTCGGTACCGCTCGCCACCCGGAACGTCTCCGGCCTTCGCGCGCTCAAGCTGACCGCCGCCGGCGAGCTCGCGACGCTCAGCGCCTCCGTCGACCACGCGGCGATCTGGAGCTTCGAGCTCGCGACGGCGTTCGGCGCCGTGCAGTCGGAGGCGCGACCGCTGCCGGGTTGGCTCACAGACCACCTCGAGCGCCAGTTCGGGTCCAATCCCGGGCGCGACATGCTGCTCGCGTCGTGGAATAGCGACCCCGGTTACTCCTGGTCGGTCTTCGAGGCCGGCGGCGAGCAGTTCGTCCTCGACGTCGATCCGAGGCCGCAGGCGAAGACCGAGACGCTCGCCCGATTCGAGCAGGTTGAGATCGCGGCGCGGCCGTACGG
>ERZ1292633.1888-Hain-H41-02um-R1-1888-length-21997-cov-7_pt1 | contig 16442 bp, 4 predicted proteins | sample MGYA00564406_ERZ1292633 | MGnify/ENA primary metagenome ERZ1292633 (study PRJEB36523, sample SAMEA6512639) | groundwater metagenome | collected 2019-01-08 | study: AquaDiva: Metagenomics assemblies of 32 groundwater samples | reverse complement strand
TCCACTGGAAACGCCAGCCCGACCCCTCCCATACGCCGTCCACTGGAGCGGGTGAGGCGTGCCTGTGTGTTCCTCTCTGTCGCTCCTGAGGTACGCGTTCAGCGTTGGTACCGCTCACGACAACGACAGCGACGGAGCGAGCACCAAACGGTGTCCGCCGCTGCCCTGTTGCGCGCCACGTTGTCAGGCTTCTTGCAAAGGCGACAACTGTGGCAAGTCCGAGCGGTTCGGCTCTTGCAGCGCGTTTCGCGCGGCCGTCCGCCACGCCTTCAGGTCCGCCGTTTGCTGTTGCTGCGCATCAAATGGACGGCGATCGGATTTCAGTGTCGCCTCGCGTGCCTTCGAGCGATGCTGCAGCGACGGCGAGCGGCTCGCTTGCTTCAACGAGTGGGACGAGCATGTGCCTGCGGGAGCGGTAAAGTGGTGGTAGTGCGTGGCGTCGATGCTTCCTCCTGCGACGGTCGCGGACGGCGCGCCCTGGGGCAGCTGCGTAGCAAGCGCATTTTGGCAGCGCGAATGCTACAGCGCGTCGCGCGAGGTTTGGGGCCGCATAGCCCCCGCTTCTTCGCGGCCAACTTCGGCATGGCCGTGGGCCCTTTCCCCGGTCGACTTTTTGTCGCACAGTATCGCGCGCTTCGCGTGCTGCAACGTGTGTGTCGCTCAGGCAGCGCCCGGGAGTTGTTGTCGTTGACGCATCTGTACCTAACGGAATTGCAGTTGTGGATGTCGAGAGTTGGTCGCGGCTTTGTTGTCCGACGCGGAGAGTTGGCCAAGCGGCTCCGAATGGGTCGGGACGATCGATCCTGCGCCGCGTGGTCCAAACTTCAGTGTGCGGGTAGGGGGTTTCTAAATCGCCGAGTGTTCTGCTTGCGGAGAGCTGCGTATCGGCGCCACCAGGCATCGGTGCTCGTCGTTCGGGTGTTCGTGGGAAGCGCCACGCGCATTCAGCTCAGGTCTCGATTCATGTCGCAGGTCATCGCGCGCATTGTCATCGGCTATCAGTGCCGGCGTTTGACGCGGCGTGTGCAGTCGTTGACAATGAAGCTTCATTCGGAAAGCGCAGCCCGGTTTCAGCGGTGGGGAAAAGGCGCGCTGGTGCGAGCGCTTTTCACCCGCCGGCTGGTGAGCATTGCGACGATGCACGCTGTGTCCCGGGGATACCGCACGCGGCAGCGCTTGCACGCTTTGCGAATCGCCATGGGACGGCTTCAACGAACGGGCAAGGGCTTTCTGGGTCGCCATATGGCCAGCGCCTTGGGTGCCAAGTGTGCCGCCGTTCAACTTCTTTTTCGCGTGTGCAACGGGATGTTGCAACGTCGATTACTGAGGCAAACGGTTCACGACGCTACGGCAGAGGCGCGATGCACCCTCCGCGTGGTCGTTTCCGGCTACCGAAGCCGCCGGTTCTTGCACCGCCTATCAAAGGTGTCACACAGTCAGCAATTGATGATGCGCGTGGCGGCCGGCCACCGTGATCGCCTCGCCCTTGGCCGATTGCTCGCGTTCATCACGCAATGGGTTTCGGGGATCGTTACGCGCGCGGCGACGAACGTCGTCCGTGATCGTTGCGATGCCGCCGGCACGTTGATACGAGCGGCGTCGATGGCCTATCATACGCGGATGCGGCTGCAAGTGTATCGGTTGCATACGAGGCTGGCGACGCGCATCGCGGCGATCCGGGCGACCCGTCGACGGATCAACGAGGGCCTCTTGGACGCGGTCGCGCGAGAAGGGGTGGCCCGAGGTCGCAGACAGCAAGACGAGTCGGCCGATCGCATGCGACTTCAGCGCGAATGCCGTCTCTCTCGGGCCGCTCAATGCGTCGGGGACGCGGCCGTCATGCTACGCGGTCGCGCGGGCGCGTGCAAGGACATCATCGCGGCGCGACGCCGGATCTTCTCCACCGTAGTGGTCGCGGCTGACACACCGCCGCCCCTTCCGCCTGGGAGCGGCGTGCGTATGGTCAATGCGCGCCGTCCGCGGACGCTAGAGCGGCTGCCCCCCGTAGAGCGGCTGCCCCCCCTTGCCCGGCGCCCCGTTGAAGCAACACCCTCAGCGCCACCACTGGACACCACGATGGATCAGCGTTCAGGAAGAGGAGGAGGTTCGGCCACGCCGACGGCCGTGAAGGATCGACTACCTTCTTCAGCATCCGGTAACCCGATCCCCGCAACATCGGAGACGGCAACGACTACGAGGACGGACGACGCGGACGGCACCTCCTCGTTCATGTTTTACCGACCACGGCGTCTGAAACCACTGTAACGGGGGAAGCACCGACTCGGCTCCACCGCCACCGACCCGTAGTAGTACTCGTCGTAGAGACGCGCCATCGAACAAAGTGCGGATTAGTGGGCGTTTGTATTCAGCCATAGTGTCACTGTTTTCCCGTAAGCCTCGAATTTGCGCGTGGGTGCCCCCGTTGTGAATTATCATCTGCTTCTTTTTTTTTTCCCCCTCTTCCCTGTTTGTTGTGACTTGCGCGCTGTGAGAAACTGTCTCACTCTGTGAGTGGTTCGTACACACATGTCGCTTCACTGGGTCGTCGAACGGCTCGATGCAAGGCGTCTGTCGCCGTCGCCGCGGGTTGGGTACCAAAAGACGAATCGCCCCCCTGGTGAGGGCGGCGACCCGTCACAGGAGGTGGAGGTGGAACCCATACGCATCGCGCATTGGGCGGTCGTCACGGACGATGAGGAAGCGATCGCGCAGCGCCTCAGTGTTCCGCCTCACTTTGCGTCCCGCCGTCGTGAGTGGTCAAGTCAAGGAGTAGGTTCCTTGGCCGCCAAGCAGCCGCCAGCGACCGCAGCACGTCGCCGTGACCCACCCCCTGTTGTTGTCGACCCTGCGTCGCTGCGCAAGTGGGCGGCCCTGGCTAAGGCCAAGTGCGCGGCCGCTCTGCTGGACAAGGCAGGACCCTTGCTACTTGACGACTGCCGCGATCTCGACTCCGCGGAGGACGAACTCGGCGCCGTCTTATGGAACGCCAATACGGCCGTGTTGGATCATTTTTGTCGTTCTTGTCCAGGAGATGACAGTGACCGCACGACGACGAAGCGACAGGAGCCGAACTCTGAGCAGCAAAGGAGTCGGTCGGCTCCCGCGTCGAGGATGGTGGAAAACGAATTGGACGAAGGCGCGCCACTGGCCGCGGCCATGGCCAACGCGCCAGGGCAGCTAAAAATTCTTGAGCTGGGCGCAGGGGTCGGTGCGCTTGGCATTGGCCTCGCCGCGGCGATCGGAGCGGACGTCATGCTCTCGGACATGGCCGCGGTCGTGCCCTTAATGGAGTTGAACGTCGCGCTGAATTACCACGACGACGGCACGGATCTGATGATGGCGCCACCCGCCGTTCACGATTACAAGTCGGAGAAGAAGATTGGTCGCCAAGCGGCCGAGGAGCCGTCGTGTCATGAGTCGACGACGTCGGCGGCGTTCATCGACCTTCCGGTCAATGCGGCTGGCGGTCGGTGCGGCGTCGCCCACATCGACTGGAGGCGCCACCATATTTGTGAGGGTTTACGGCGGTGGCTGACGTCGAGACGGCGTGACGACGACAACAATACGGCCAGAAATTGTCGTCGTCGTGGCGTCGTCGGGGACGTCGTGGAAAGGGGGTTGGACATAATTCTGATGGTCGATGCGCTCTATGGAAACGCGGAGCTCTGGGACGGATTGATCACGCTACTCGAAAAGATCAGTGTTCACAGCTGTGGCGGCGCCTCGTCGCACGATGACCGCATCGCGGACCGGACGCGGCTGCGGGGAGAAGTGACATCCGCTATTGAAACGAGTTGTCGTGGCCAGAAGCGGCGGCGGACCGTCGACAGCGCGACGACCGGGGAGCGAGGGCGTGAGCAAGCGGCCATCGCATCGCCTACGCCGACGGTTGGAAAGAGAGGGGCATCGGAGGCGAAGGAAGTGGCGTTTCCGCTCATCGTCAATTACTGCGAGCAACGCGTGGCCAACGTCGAGGACGGTTTCCTCGAGCGGCTGCGGCAGTCGACGGCCAGTAGCCAGCAGGACGGGACGGCGCAGTGGCAGGTGAGCGGACCGTTCGTGCTCCGTCACCCAAGTAACTTGAAGCGTGGCGGGTTAGCGGCGGAACAGGCGCCGCCTCCGTCGGCCGACGCTCGGAGTGAACTCGGCATGGAAGTGCGTGTGTCCTACTTCCGTTTGATCCAGCCGAGTCGGCCGGCGTCCTAGTCCGCACGCACGTCGTTTCATACCTTTCCCGATGTCAAGGGGACGGCATGTCGTTCGCCATTCACACAACGTTTGGGAGATGGGAAAATGGGCTGTGTTGTAAGGCTCCCCTTGGCGTGGTAGTTCGCGACGTCGTGTAGTGTGCTCTCTCACGCCAACCCCCCCTGTCATAAGGGAACGCCAGTATGGCAGCGCCTGCATCGCATCCCACCGGCAACGGCGGAGGCAACGGCACCCCCGCGAGTCATCATGGCCCGAAGAAGATGAACGCGTTCGTTCCGCTCCACGACACGCCGGAGACCATCGCCAATAACGTCTCGCTGTTGCTGAGTCGCGCCATCGAACTCGGGCAGGAAGCGACCCGACGTCAGCAGGACGTTGACGTGCGTCGCGAACGCCTTATGACACGCGACGTCTATCTCAAGGACATGGGACGCATCGTGCGGGAGCGGCAGGAGCAGCACGCGAAGGAAGCGGTGCTACCCATTTCGGCCGAATTTCGATCCAATCGCGAAATGATCGAGACGATGCTCCATCCAGGCGGTGTGGGGATGGCAGTGGGCACCCACGCGCCGCCGACTTCCCCTCGGAGCAAGGCTGGACCCCCTCACGATGCTCCGGCGGCCCATGCTTTGCGAGGCACGATGCTGCCGGCCGCCGTGTCCGCGGCGATTGCCGAAAGCAACATGCGTGTCGCCGATCACGACGCCTTCAGCTTTGCCGTGGACACGGCGCTCGGTTCTCGGTTCGTGTCGAAGGCAGCGCAACCGTCGCGAGCGATGATGACATCGTTCGCCGCCGATGACGACGATACGGCCGACCGCGGGAACAACGGTGGCAGCCCAGGCTTGGAAAAGTCTTACCGATCCGGCAAAATCCGGCGTCAAGTGACCGATGAGGAAACCGGCGTGTCGTCCTCCGCGCTGATGTCCGCGACCTCCGCGGCGAACATTGTCCTTTGCGCGGACGACGATGACGATGACAGCGGAGGAGGAGGGGGGCCCCGTGCTCTGGACCAGGACGACGACGAGTCTGGCAGCGGCCTCGGGTCCTCTGAGGCGTCCCTTCTCGTGCCATTTTCCTTAGCGAAAAAAACACGAAAAAATGCAGGAAGGAAGTCGGTCACGGATATACAGCACCCAGGCCAGGCCGGCGACGGCAGCACAGCCAAGAAGTGGCGTCGAGGATCGCGCCGCATGTCCGTTTTGGTGGCCGCCCCCGTGCCCAAGGAGACGATGGCGCACGAACTCGCGCACCTCTTTAACCTTTTTGACGCCAACGGGATGTTTTTGGTGTCCACGGACGTGCTTGTCCCGGAGTCAATGACCATGGAGCCAGCACCGACGGCGGACAATCCCAACGCGGTCGCGATCGTCCGCAAACCGGCGGAGTTCGCCAACAACCTCGTCACGCTGAGCCCGACAAACGCGTTCCGGCTGCAAATGCACAAGGTGACCCCTGCGGACCAGACGCACGCCACCTACACCTCACGAAAGTGGACGATATTGCAGTCGCTTTTAACGGCGATCGTGTCCGGAAAGGTCGACCTGACGTACTTCGCCGAAGTTCAGCGACTGCTCGAAACGACGGCCACGGAGCTGGCCCGTCATCGCCACCTGCTGCTGTGCAAAGACGAGGATCTGACGCGAGAGCGCACGCGCGTTGCCGCCCTTGAACATTCGATGACACGCCTGATTCAGCGCTCGTGCTTGCGGCAAGCGCAGCTGGTGGACTTGGCCACGCACCTGAAATCGGCTGTTGAACTGCAGCGCGAAGCGACGAGCGCGGCGGCGGCGGAATCCTCGGAGAACCGCGACAGCCTCCGTGGCGCTGGCGACAGGTCAGGAGCGGGGCTGTACCTCGCCGACTTCATTTTAGCTGATAGTGGCGACGGCGCGGCTGCGGCGACCGCACTCAACGAATGGGCGCAGAAACCGGACGACCTGACTTTCACCACGTACGATCAGCTCAAGGAGGCCCTGGATGCGGTGTCCAACGGCTACGGCGTCATGGCCGCGCAACGCCAGCAGCAGCAGCAACAGGAGTTGGCGACCGAATTTGGAATCATGACCGGCAGCGTCGTGGGTCGCGGTGGACAAGTCGGTGGAGGGCCCATTTCATCACTGCTGTCCCCGGCAGCCGTCGGGCGTTCCGCTCCGGTCGGGGCATCGTCCTCCTCCGCTGTGGGCGCAGGCCACCCCGAGTCCATGCTGCAAGCATCGATGGCGGCCTTCCCGGCGCAGCAGCTGTCGTCCGATAGTAGTGGCGCGCGGTCCGGTCGTGACGACTTACGGGCGTCTTTCGTAGCGCCCAGCTCATCGTCGCTCTTGTTGTCGCCAGGCAACCCGCTCGGTGCCTCGCGTTCCGCCAGGGCACTGCCATCAGGCACCTCATCGTCTCTCACGTGGTCAGCCCCGCCGACTTCGGCCGTCGTCCCCGCGCACTTGCAAGCCTCGCTGGCGCTCGCCGCGGCCCATACCGATCTTCTCACCGCGTTGCGACGCAAGGGTGAGCGTGCCCGCCGCCGTCGCGGCTTCGAGCGGCGCATGGAGCTGATGGAAGGGCACGCCATGGAGGGGGAGGATTGCTTGAGCGTGGTCGGCACCGTGTTTAGGTTGGGAGAGAGTGCGTACGCCCGCCTTCGCGACGTTCTGTATCATCTGCCGAGCGATTTGCTGGGCGAAATATTTTCCAGCGGCTCTGTCGTGCATCACACGCCGTTCGTTGACCCTACGGCCCACGCCGCGCTGGTCCTGTGCCCGTGCTGCCGCTTTGATTTCGACCCCTCGAAGCCGGCCGACCACTACCGCAAAGCCATCGTCGAGCGCACGAAGCGAGCTCGGCAGGCAATGTCCACCACCGCATCACCAACGGCGCCGGCAGGTCCCGCTGCTGGGAAGGCGATCGCGCTGGGGTTCAAACCTGTGGTACCAGGAGGTGGCGGCCAGGGCGTCAAGCTGCTCGGAGCACCTGGAGGGGGCAAAGTGGGGTCGAAAGGGCCGAAAGGCGGAGCAGGCGGAGGCAGCCATCCCGAAGGCGGAGCGGACAGTTCTCAGATGGAATTCGCTGTCATGTCACTCCAGCAGATGCTGGACGACGCCACCATGAAGCAAGACAAGCTGGAGAAGGATAACAGCGATCTTTCTGCGGAGGTTCAAATGACGAAGTATGCCCTGGAAACCGAGGCAGAGCGAGCCGAGGAGGTTCGGCGCGACATGACCGCCAAGCTAGAAGTCTCCGAGCAGAAGCAGCAGCAGCTCGTCGAGTCCGTGGAGGCCGCCGCTCAGCAGGTGAAAGCTATCGAAAAGGAACGTGCCGTGGCCGAGGTTAAATTGATCAATCTGAAAACGGCCGCCGCTGCAGCTTTTGACGCGTTGGAGGCGGTGCAAATCGCCGAACGTGAGGTCCAGAGGCAGCTCGACCGACCTGGAGCGTTGCTATCCGAGGACGGCACGGCAAGCGGCACCGAGGACTTCGAAAAGATTGCCAAAGCTTACGCGCGAAAGTACTACGCCGCGGTGAAGACGCTGGAGAGACACGGTCTTTCTGAGGCGGACTTGGTCACCGTGGAGGCGGTTGCTTGTGGCCAGGATGCTCCTATCCCAGTATTTGAGGACTTTTCGGTCTTGGCGAAACCCGATCCGGGCGTGTCGGTGGCCACCCAAACGATCGACAAGCGTGGTCTCCCTGTCCACTGTCACGTCCAAACCATTCCACCCGTTCGAGAACACCGCGAAACACTCACCGAAGGCGTTCAAATGGTGATGAACCGCAGCCCCCACCACCCCATCAACCCCGCTCCGAAGACGATGCACAGTGTCATGCTGCGGTCCGATATTTACAACGAACTGTTGCACGCGTCTAACTTCAACGACGAGATGAAAAGCTTCATTCTCAACCTTCAGAAGAAAGACGAGGAGGACCAAGCGAAACACAAGGAGGAGGTGACCACGCTCAAGCAAGCGCACGAACGGCAACTGGCTCTTGGGCACGCCAAGATTCGATCGTTAGAGGAGTTGCACACCGGGGCCAAAAAAGAGAAAGAAGGACTCAAATCCAAAGTCCGCCAATTGTTGGAGCACCTACGCGACCGCACAGACCCGAGTGAAGAAATATTTGGCGAATTCGGGTGGACAGCGCGCCCCGAAGAGCTGCAGCCATTGTTGGGACCGCGCGACCTATCAGACGAGCTGGAGCGCATCCAAAATCGAAACCGCGGAATCGCTCCCCCGACACAGCCAAACAATTCCATCCCAGACCCTCCGCCCCTCCACAGCGTGGTGTCGATGCTTGCTGAACTTCGGCAGGGTGACAGTCATCATGTTCATGTCCCGGCGGCGCCGGCGGCTCCATTGACCCCAGAGGACGCTCGCGTGCAAACGATTCTCACGGAAGCCCGGGTCACATGGGAGCGCGACCGACGCGCCGCAGACGAGCGTGCGATCGACCTGCTCCGCCGATATCAAACTGAGGAGGGCAACTGGAAGCGCAAGCAGGCGACCTACGATTCGGTCGTCTCGCAGCTGAAGGAACAGGTCCACGTGCTGCAGTCGAGCCAGACAGATCTCGAAAGGCAACTCGCAGCGGTGTCCTCCACGGCGAAGGCGGCGAAGCTCAAATCCACCACTGGAGTGTCGATGTCGTGCGGCGACGATGACGAGCCCGCCCCGGACATGGTGGATTCGGCTGTGGAAGGCGACGTTTTGCTGCCCTTCGATCAAGTCTACCGGCCTGCTGGTGTGGGACGCGTCGTGATTCGTCGTGTGCATGCGCAGACAACAGGCGAACTTGAGGCTGAAGAGAACCGCGTGCGCAATCAGATCACGGAGCTCTACTTCTCGTTCTGCATACCGATTCCTATGCTCGCGGATCTAGTCGCGAACAGTCGCCAACAATTGGTTCGAGTGGTCGCCGACGAGCCAGAAAAGCGTGGTCGGGTGCGCGAGCGTCGTGTGCTGCAAGCCGTATCACCGGCTCAAGTTCTGCTCGGCGGCGACCTGGGAGTGACCCACGAAACGCCCACGTGGTTTGAGGACGCTGCGGCGAGCATGCGAAAGCAACGGCAGCGGCATGCCATTGACAACGCGGCGGCGGAACGAGACACTTCGGGTCCCAGGGCGGCGGGTGAATCGGATGGCGAAGAGAAACGCGCGATCCCGTTGCAATTGTTTCCCAACCTCGCCGTTGGCACCGCGAGTCCGCGATTCGCTGGGGGGCGGGTGGCCGGGGAAGTCATGAGATCTGAGTCGCCGAGGCGGCTGAAGCGGCGAAACGAACTTGAGGACGGAAGTTTGGCATTCTCCATGTCAGCTTCACGAGGGGCATTTATCCCTGGCTTTCTTACTCACGCCGCCGATGAGGCGGGAGGCAGCCACACGTTGGATGATGGTGAGGACCTCTTCACCTTCCCGAAGCTGCAGCGTGGTGCCACCCACTTATTAGGCGACCCCTCCACCAGGGAGGCAGAAGGGGAGGCGGCGCGGGTGGAAAAAGAATCCCAACGGCATCGGAGAGAGGAGCATGTGACACCAGTGTCACATGGTCGTGTCAAGAGCGACCGCGCATTGGCGGGTGCGGTTTCGCTGGGTGCTCGCGGTCACGGACGATTGCGGACGCTAGAAGACGTGGTGGCGCCCTTTGAGGGGGGCAGTTTCGAGGATAAGTTGATGGTCGCTCTGGAAGCCAGTATTACGCGGCATGGAACGACCTCTCCAAAGAAAACGACCGGGGCATCGCCGCCCCTGGGCAGCCCCCAACGCCAGTCGCGGGCCGCCCCGCCGACGACGTTGGACGGAGGTCAGGACGAGGAAGCGGCCGGAGCCTTGCTGGCCCGCCTCACGGGCACCATCCTGCGTCAAGGGCGTCGGACCAGCCGCACTGACGTGAGAACAGTCCCATCGCCGTCTGTCCACCCGCATCATCCTTTTCCGACGAAGCAGCAGCACCCAGAGTCTGCTCAAATCGCCCAGCGGCAAGCCCAGCTGGCGTCACGGGCGTCGAGTGCCATGGAGATCAACAATGCCTCGCAGCTGCTGCGAAGTCCAATATTTCTTCAGCGAGCGGTGAAAAACATTTCGGACATTACCGCCGTAGCAGCAAAGGGTCACGATTCCTCCTCCAACTCGCGTCGTGGTACCCTCTGGTGCATCACTCTGGAGGGATCCACCCCTCCTTCCGCAGCTTTTCCCGGCGAGCTTTTGGTCAAGCATGGCATCGTCGTGCCCACCCAACAATTAGCAGTAGCAGCAGGAGCTGGAGGAGCGTCTTCGTCCGCTGGCGGGCCTCAGTCACTGCGCCACCACCATCCGGCCGCCCGTCACGGCCGGGCCCTCGTTCCCATCCCTGCCCCCGCCGCCGCCGTGTCGAAGCCGCCTTCTGCAGTCAGCACTGTCATAGCGGCAACCGGAGGCAGCTATCCGGCACCCAACTTTTTAGCGCCACTGTGAGGGAGAGACCTTTTTTGTTGTGCCTTTCCGGCCGGAGAGACGGGATCCGCGCACCTTAGTAGTTCCAACAATTATGCGTGTAGACAACGTGGTCGGTATGGCATCGCGGGGTGGGACACCTCGGTAATGCATGTCAACACTGAGGCCAGTGACGTTGGTTTGTGGAACCTCCTCCTTTTTTGTTGCCAACAGCCATATGTTCAGTCGCCGGACTGGACAAGAAGGGACCAACCCCTCCCGGGATCACACATCCGCATGTCGTTCCCTGCCACGTTTCCGAACCGACACGGGTTTTTTTTCCGCCGTAGACTCAGCGAGCGGTGGTTGCCAGAGACGTGCGTGTGGCTTTTTTTTTCCGTTTCGTTCGGGTTTGTTTCAGTTGCGGTGGTGCCGTGGCGATGTCGTCATGCAATTCCTGCGTCCGAATGTGATCCGCTCATCAATTCCCCCGCTTCAGCAGTTTGGGTCGACACATTTTCGACTTTTTTCCCCCTGACAAGTTATTTTCCCCCCGCCCTCTCTTTTTGTCATTTCGTCCAAGGTTATTATATCCTCCCAATCCACTGCGTATCGCCGCTCGCACATCGCTCTTTATTCTTAATTCAACCAACGACAACAACAAACGATTGTTTCGCCATCCTACTACTGCGGCCATATGACCTTTCTCATCTCTGCCTTGCAGCCAAACGGATTCATCATCGCCGGGGTGGTTGTCGTCCTCCTCGTGTCGTTGTTCAGCGCGTCGGGCGCATTGGCGTACACGTTGACAGCGGATGGCACCGTGCGCTTCACGAGGATTGGACCGGGCACCTACTACGACTACGACTGCAATGATCTCTGTGGCCGTGCGGCCAACGCGGTCAACAACGCCCGCGGCACATGTGCCATGGTGCTGAACGCGGCGGAAGGCGCGGCCGCCGTGACCGAAATGGCAGGCCAGGACGTCCTCGCTGGCGGATTGGACACGCCCGACTTAGCCGAGGTGACCAATACGTGGGTCTGGCGTGGCCACCCGAGCCTCGGGCCCTTCTTCACCGCGACCGCCACGGGCGTGGGGACGTGCCACCAGGGCTACTGTCCCTGGGATACGGGCCAGCCAACGTATCCCGGCAACAGCTGCTTGTACTGGACCACGGTCTCGTCGCAGCTGGCGATGCGAACGTGGTCGTGTGGGGCGACCAAATCTTACGTATTGTGCCGCCATGAGCAAGTGGCGTCTCAGTCGTCCACCACGTCGACCTACTACATCCTGCGAAATACAGCGGTGTTATCCTGGACGGAGGCGAGAGACGCCTGCCATGCGTTCGAGCACAAAGGTCAACGGGGTCACCTCGCAACCGTCGAGACTGCGGATGACCACGCGGTGATCACGGCCATCACGCGAGGCGTGCCAGTATGGGTCGGTGGCACGAACGCCGCAAACTATAGTACTTCGTCGGCGACTTGGAAGTGGGCCGTCGGTCTCAACCGCGCTAATTTCTTCACGAGCGGCGTGGGTTGCGTCGCGGGAAAGTACTGCAACTGGGCGGCGGGCGCACCTGATGCCACCGCAGTGACCGGGGACCGCTGCATGCAACTCGACGCGACTAACACGTACAGTGACGTCCCGTGCTCGACGCCGCGCTACTATGTGTGTGAGTACGTGGCTGGCACCGCTCACTCGAACGACCCCGCCCCGCGCGTGTTCCGCGGGTACCCGTCCAACTTAGGCTTCGGCAACGGTCCCCCCAACACTTTTTGCTCCGCCACGACAATTCTTTCCTCCACCAGTTTCGGTTGGCCGGCGACGCTCAACTCGGCGAAGGAACGCCGCGCTTTCTGGGAATCCGGTCGTGACATGCCGCTGAACAACGAACTCATGTGGACGGGTCACTACGACCAGGCCACGACGCCTCCGAGAGACTATCGATACGAATACGGACCTACCGCCGAGCAAGGCACGTTCTGGATCGCGTCATGCCTTCCGGGGATGTACTGCTCCTTCCGCGCAGGCGACCCCGGACTCAACGCTAACCAATGCGAGCTATATTACGTCATTCAGGCTGCAACGGCTCGCCGTGCCTGTGGCGACGGTCCAAGACCCTTCGGATGCGAGTACCGAGGCGACGTGGGCACCCCTTCCGCGAGCAATCGACGCCGATCGCTGGAGTTCTTCTCGTCACCGAAATCGTGGCCGCTAGCGAAGGACGCCTGCGCAGCCACGCTCGTCAACGGAGTCCCAGGATACTTGGCCGACATCTCCAATGATGAGGTCGCGAGTCACGTCGACTTTTTTCGCAGCGTGGCCGCCGTCAGCGGCTTCATATGGACTGGTGGCCGAAGCGATGGTCCGGGTGCGGCGTGGAGTTGGAGCGGCGCCATCGGCAACAGTGTTTTCTACGGTGCGGTGGCGGGGCAATGCGCGTCCCCTCCATGTAATTGGAAGAGCGGCGCCCCATCGTCTTCGGTTTCAGGGGAGAAGTGTCTCTCCGTGGCGAATCCCTCCTACCAGTGGACAGACTCTGCATCCTGCAGCTCGTCACTAAGTTACGTTTGTGAGTGGAACCGCGATGTTGCCATCAGCCAGACCAAGGTGTACGTCGCGCAAGCGGACTCCGTGTCGTGGACGGAAGCCGTGGACCGCTGTCGCTTTCAGCACTCGTACTGGGGCCAGCGCGGTCGGCTGGCTCGCTTCGACACCAACACTCAGTTCACGGCCCTCACAACGTTGCTGGGCACTGGCGTCAGCATCTGGATCGGCGCGAAGCAAAGCGACTCAATCGTCGGCACCTATTCGTTCATCGCGCACGACGAACCTGGCAAGCCCTTCTACAATGGCGCATGCATCGGCAGCGCCTATTGCCCCGCTTGGTCTTCCGCTCCGTCGGGCAGCGGCTGCGTGTCGTCGGCATCGAGCCAATTGACACTTCAGTCGACGTGTACGACCGCGCGGCGATATGTGTGCGAGTTTGAAAGCACCATCGCTTTTTCCAAGGCTGATCGCTCTCAACACCAGACACGGTACCAACTCTACGCAACCACATCGTTAAGCTGGTCGGCCGCGGCCGCCGCGTGCACCACCAAGATGTATCTCGGCAAGCCCGGTGTGCTGGCTCAGGTGATGACTCACGATGAAATGACCGCGGCGGTGAGTCTTACGACGACCGCCGCGTCATTTTGGATCGGCGGCACGGATACTGGCGCGGAGGGCAGGTGGCGCTGGGCATTCGGATCTCGCGAGCCGGGGACGTTATTCAACGGCGCTTTGGGGTGCCAACAGAGTTACTGCCGGTGGGCCAACAGCGCGACGCCGACATCAAACTCTGCGAAGAATTGTCTCTCGGTCTCGAGTACAGGGTGGGTGGACACCATCTGTGGCACGGCGCAAGCATATCTGTGCAGCTGGGCCGCGATGACGTTCACACCGTCGATATCGATCACGCGGGCGTCGCTTTCGCGGACACGTGCGACGTTGTCCAACCAGGCGACCGCGACGACCAGCCGGAGGACCGTCTCGAAAAGCGTCTCGCCTTCGGCTGCCTCTGCGTCGTCGAGCGTAAGCAAGACACGGAAAAGTGTGTCTGTCTCCGCGTCTTTCTCCGCCAATTGCGAGGTCCCGCAAGCACACGCTTCGGTCTTCCATCCTTTCAGCTTCACGTGGTGTTGCGCGCTTCCGGCGATGAGCTCTTTGAGTCGAGACCAGCCGGCGCCGTCCTTGGCGCACCTGCGCGCACGCCTGTCATTCGACATCAATGTTACCCAACCGCAAGCGGGTTGCTACCTACGGCGCACCGCCTGTCTTGGTGCCCTCGTGACTTCCTCTCCCAACGCCGGCGAGTCCCTGGTCGACTGGCAAACGGCCAACGGCACCACCTTCGACCTCTTCCAAGTGGCAACAGGAGGAGGTAACCACACGCCCAGCGGTGCAACGTGCGCTGCGATTAGTAATTGTTTTCAAAACTTCACGCGCTGCGTCGCTGCGACGTTCGTGGTCGCCATTGACTTGGGCCAGCTCGGCTCCGGCAGTTGTCCCTGGCCCACGTACCTCCGGCGCATCGCTGCCGACGACCGGGCACGACTAGATTACGGCCCGGCATCTCCCGTCACGGCGTCCAATGCCAGCATCGCCGTGGCGCCAACGACCGGTCTCGAAGCCGAATGCATCGTTGCCTTCGACGAGGTGTTGGCAGCGACCCGATGCGAGACGTTGCCCACGGCACAGTCAAAGCTGACACTGTGCCGTGGTTCGGTAGCCGCATGGACAGGTGAACGAGCCACGTCCTCGTTGCAGAGTACGAGCGACGCGGTTGTGGTAGAGTCGGAAGGCATTGCTGTCGATCGCCGCTTCGACACGTACTTCGGCAGTACGTCTGCCACGTGTCCCTTGTGTGTGCACAAAGCGCTTTCGACGGGCACGTGTGGCTGTGACAACCGGTCCTACGAGATCTCCACGTGGCGCTTGGCTCACGCGTCCATCGCGTCGCCAGATGGCAGCGGCGCCGTTCCGTCATGCTTCGCCTCGCCGTTCACGCTGGCGTTTTGTCGACAACGTGGCACCACGGCCGCGACCGTTTCGTTCATGCGGCCTCGACCGTGGCTCGTAACGACCAGCGGCAGCAACGCGTCGGCCTCCTCCTCCTCCTCTTCGGGCAAGCGTGCAGAGCAACACGGCCGTGTTTTCCGTCATCTACAGTCGTCGCTGGCCGCTCCGACGGCCGTCGACCTGTCCAATGTGACGGCGGTACTCGCCTCGTCTCCATGCCCGACCACAAATGGAGCAACGTCGCGGTGGTTTCAGCTGCTTGTCGCTCCCGGGGGCAACAGCAACGGCACGACCTCCTCCTCCTCCTCTGTCGCCAGTAACGATTTCTCAATGGAGACGGTCTTTGTGTGTATTCCCGCTGGTGAAAGTGTATTCATCCGCCATCGAGACACCGGTACCTGTGACGAACCGCCGGAAACGTCCACGTCGGTTTCGGTTGAGTCCGCGAACGCAACGGCGACGAACGCCTCCCGCGTCGGGAACAGCACCGCCAACGTGACGACGAAAACGGCCACCGCCAACCGTACCGTCGTTTCGCGGGTGACTTCGTGGAAGTGGTGCGCGCCGTGTTCGTCCGTCACCTCGCCCCGGTCGTGGCCCATTGCCTTCGTCAACCGCACCACCTTCGCCCTTGCGCCAGGCGTGATGACGTACTGCGCAGCGTTGGAGCCAGCGACGTTGAATAGCGAAGTCGTCTCCACCATGATCATATCGTCCGTCGTATCATCGATCGTCGATGCCGGCGGTAGCGCAGGCGCTCTCCAAGCCATTGCCGTCCTCACGGGCGTGTCCTGCGGCAACAGTCAAGCACGCCGTGGCACTCGGGCCGCATCCGCGGCCACGCCCCTTGCCGTCGGCACCTCACCGTCAAGCTATTGGCTGGGATCCCTCATTCTGATGTTGGCGCCCATGGGCCTTCATTTCCTTCTCTTCCTGGTCGTCGGGATCAAGAATGTGATCCGCGGCGACGACGCTGTGTTGCTCCCCGTAGAAGCATCGGGGCCGCCCGCGGCGACCGGCCACCAGGGCGACGATCCCCCTTCCCTCCTTCATTCCAGTGATTCCCAGGATCTCATCGGCCGCCCCTGGCTGCGCGCCGTCCACACATGCCGCTTTCCCAATCTCTCGCTGCTGGTCCTCGTGTTCACCTTTCAGGGATTCTCATACGAATCCTTCGCCCTTGTGGTGATGTGGCACATCGGCGACATGGACCCCAGCCTGGACACCCGCCTGCGCCTCGGGCCCGGCGACCGCGCTGCGGCCGTGAT
>ERZ1292633.849-Hain-H41-02um-R1-849-length-34083-cov-5_pt2 | contig 16455 bp, 14 predicted proteins | sample MGYA00564406_ERZ1292633 | MGnify/ENA primary metagenome ERZ1292633 (study PRJEB36523, sample SAMEA6512639) | groundwater metagenome | collected 2019-01-08 | study: AquaDiva: Metagenomics assemblies of 32 groundwater samples | reverse complement strand
GCAAACCAATGGCGGCCACTTCCGTTATCGCGATTTGAAACCAGCTTTTAGTATTTCGATTAGGAAAGCACTTTAGTCAGTATTGGCAATCCCATTTTGATGTGCAACATGCGTATATTGCTCTAAGCACCAAAAGGGGACGAACATGAAGGCGAATGAACGGCACAAAGTTCTGGTATGCATAATCGCGATTGTAAGCGGTCTGCCGCATTTGGCATGGGCGCAAAGCGGCATAAGAATGCGGGGGAATTGGGCTGAGCCATCTGAAAACGGAGCTGCACATCGCCACATAATAACTCGTTTGAAATGTCCAGAATCCTTGGTAGGAAATTACGCTCTATTACATGGCCACGAATACGCGGCTAATAATGTTTCATGCACATATTTTGTTCCGAACAGCGCGAACTTATTGTCAGTTTATTATTACCCTGCAGCTGACAGTCAAACAAACGAATTGAATACAATTGGCCGCCCAATACTCACCGAAAAATCGGCGGGCGGCGAAATTGTTCAAACCGCGCCTTCAGTTATTTTTGGCAATATTGCCTCGCAAGCCATTAGGCTTGAAGCAACCCAGGCTGGTTCTAATCTCTATAATGCGATTACACTTCTTGATCGCGACGGTTTTCGTTTGAAAATCCGCCAAACATATCAAGATAATGCCACGGCTATTGAGGCCGCCGCTGCCGAGTTTGCTGCACTACAAATAGAAGCTGTTGAAAACCGCGCTGCCTGTGCTGCTATGCTAGCAGCGCCAAATAGGCGGGCAAGACTTGCGGACGGAGCCGTGGTCGCTTTGTATGGTGGTGTTTTATCAGCTGCATCCTTCGAGCCGTTAAGTGCGAACCCAACGAACGCGCCACGTCCAAACGCCTGCACTCTTGTATTGACGCGTGGAAGTAGTCAAAATCTAGTCTTAAGGTATCGCGCCGATGATCGGTATCTTTCCGTTGAACCAGAAGCGAGCAATGGCACGCCGCTTGTCGAAATGCTTAAAACTGACATGAAAGGTGCAGAGCGCGCGAGCGGATTTTCGGTTATGCTAATCGGCGTCAATGGTGCAGGTCACCACACTTATCGTGGTTACATAACCGCGCCCAGCTTTGAACAGTCGATCGAGGATATGACTGCCGCATTAAACGGCACACTCCACCCACTCGGAACTACTTCAAAGCAAAGCAGTGGCGAAGTTTCAATAGCGATTAACTCTCAAGAGATTGAAGCTGAAGACAAGGGCCTGCGCAACACGCCACGTCAATAAATATCGTCTATAAATCAAAAAAAAGCGCCATCTCAAACGAAATGGCGCTTCATTTTTGTTCGTGTTTGACAGCCTATTTCACGCCATGCGCCAATTTTTTCAAGAATGGCGAGGCCACACCGAGTGCGATGCCAATACCAATTGTCCACCAACCCAATTGACCGAACACGTCAACATATGTGGCAAGTGCCGCAGCCGGATCAAGAACTTGACCCGCAACTGTTTCAACTGACGCGAGTTTCGCCACATAGCCACCCAAATATTGCGCCCATGAAGAAGATAGGAACCATGTTGCCATCAAGGTTGAAATAACTGTCGGTGTTGATAGTTTGGTCATCCAAGACAAGCCAACGGGGCTTAAACACAATTCACCAGTGGTCTGAATAAGATACGCCACAATCAAGAACATAAGCGGAATACGATATTGAGCATCGGCAAATTGCGCGCCCCACACCAATATCAAAAATGAAAGCCCGACTTGCAACAAAGCAATCGAGAATTTCAAAACCGGGTTAGGATCCATATTGCGGCTTCCCAAAAATGCCCACAATGCCGAAAACACTGGAACCAGCATAAGGATAAAGCCTGAATTGAAACTTTGGGTTTGCGCCGCAGTCATTGCGCCGCCGCCTGGAAGTGCCAAATTAGTATTGCGCTCAGCAAATAAGTTAAGTGAAGTTCCAGCTTGTTCAAATAAGGTCCAGAATACAACCGATGCGGAAATCAAAATAAGCGCCAGTATAAGCCGCCCGCCCTCTTCCTTTGTGCATTTTTGGGTGATTTGAATGAAGAAGAAAATTATCATTCCTATTGAAACCAGGCTCAACATCCAGCCAACAATGTCATTATGTTGCACCAATAAGTAAATCAAATACAGCGCAGGTATGGTTCCCAAATATACGGCCCACTCCTTATTGATTGGCCCAAAAAGTTTTTGCTTCAAAACTTCGGGTTTTGGCGGCTCGCCATGGCCTTCAAGCAAAGGTTTGCCCCACACGAAAACTACAAAGCCCAAGGCCATGCCAACGCCTGCCGCGCCGAAACCGGCCCACCAACCAATGTTCTGCCCCAAGAAACCGCAGAGAATAGCAGCCCAGAATGCGCCAAGGTTGATGCCGTAATAATAAAGCGTAAACCCAGGATCGCGCCTTGGATCGTCTTTGGGATAAAGCTGGCCAACAATTGCCGAAATATTTGCCTTGAGGAAACCAACCCCCAAAATAATCAAGGAAAGAGCTGTATAGAACATAGCTTCAAAGAACGGCTGCCTTCCTGCGATTTCCAATTCATAGCTGCCTTTTGGCAAAACCGAAGGAATTGGCGCGTCTTTTGGAAGGCCTTTGATTTCAAGGCCACCATCAGTAGATGCGCCCCAATCATATTTATTATCACCAACTTGAAGTCTAACCTCACGGTCGGCACCGCGACCTTCAACATTGAATTCGTATTTTGCGCCTTGATAGCTCAAGATTTGCGTATTCGGTTGGCCCTCAATTGCCATTGCGGTATGACCCGCGACCAATAATAATGCGCCAAACGCAATTGCTTTGCGGGTTCCCAAAAGTCGGTCTGCCAACATGCCACCGATTAGTGGCACTAAATATACCAATGAAGTATAAGAGCCATATTGGCTGGCTGCGGCGTCATCTGAAAACAGGAAATGCTGGGTCATGAAAAATACCAAAAGGCCGCGCATTCCATAATATGAAAAACGCTCCCACATTTCTGCGAAGAACAAAATTACCAAACCACGCGGATGCGTGCGCAATTGCATACCTACAATGGCCATAGTGACCAGAGTGATTATGATGCCAGCATCAATAACTAAACCGAACATATTATATTATCCCCGAACTTTTTATGTAATGAAATATTTGCCCCAAATGACCACAGAAATGAGAGGGCGACAAGCCCCCACTACACATTGCGGCATTGGCTTTGATAATTGCTAGATTAGTTAGTGAATAATTGGAATAGTATTGTGAAAACTGCAAAAACCGAAACCGTGTAAATATATGGTCGTAGTTTCGAGCCAAGGGCATAAATTGGGTAATATAATGTCCTTGCCCCAAGCCACGTCACCGCCATTGCTTGCGTGATGCCGTTCGATTTTCCTGTGATTTCGACAATCAGCATTAGCGCGATAAAAATCGGGAAATTTTCTTTGAAATTGGTGGAGGCGCGCTCAATCCGCGCAGCCGTAATTGAAAGCGGCGGCGCATCATCGCGAAGGCCAAGCGCCCATTTTGTGCCGCGATCTAAATAACCACTTAACGACTGCCCAAGGACATGCAGCATGCCCAATATCACCGCCAATAAAAGCACAGTCATTTCGACCGATAATTCGCCAATTCTAAAACCGCTTACGTCCATTTTATTTTCTCCCATTTTTATTTATTTTTGCTTCAAATCGAGTATATTAAACGCCACCGCATTAAATCAATCAAAATACGTAAGATGGCGGGATTTGAAGTGCCGCGAATATTGGACATATTTGCAAGCGCACAAATCGCGTCAGATTGCGTATTTTCATTGATCTAATATGCGCAATTTTCGTATATTTTACCCATATCACGCGCCCATTCGCCTTCATATTTAGTTAAGAGACTTTGCGCGGGAGTAATTCCGGTTCGCGCAATTTCTTCCAATTCTGTCAAAAACCCAGTTTCATTATCACCCGCAGCATTAAGGGCATTTCTGGCATTTAACCCCGCCCGCGCGATTTCTAGCATTTCAATCGCGATTTCCTGCACCCTTCTGCCACGAATTTTTGCATCCATTCCCAAAAATGGCACTGCCCGCCTAAGCCCTTCAACATCAGCATAGTCCCAATCTTTACAAAGTTCAGACGCCGCATCCAAAGCGCCTTGATCATACAATAGCCCAACAAACAACGCTGGCAAAGCACAAAGCCGCGACCAAGGGCCACCATCAGCGCCACGCATTTCAAGGAAGGATTTCAAGCGAACTTCGGGGAACAAAGTTGTCAAATGGTCTTCCCAATCACTCATGGTCGGCAATTGCCCTTCAAATCCTTGAAGTTTCCCAGCCATAAAATCACGGAAGCTATGGCCCGAAACATCATGATAAATACCGTCGCGCTTGACAAAATACATCGGCACATCAAGCGCATAATTGGCATAATCAGCGAAGCCAAAATCCTTTTTGAACGCAAATGGCAATGTGCCAGTGCGATCAGGATCAGTATCAGTCCAAACTTGCGCGCGGTAGGATTGATAGCCATTGGCTCTGCCCTCGGCAAATGGTGAATTGGCAAAAAGCGCGGTTGCAATTGGCTGTAATGCCATTGATGTGCGGTATTTTTGCGCCATATCGGCTTCGGAAGAATAGTCCAAATTGACCTGCACAGTGCAGGAACGGAACATCATTTGCCGCCCCAAACGCCCAACTTTGGCCATATAGGCTTTCATAATTTGATAGCGGCCCTTGGGCATCATCGGCACGTCTTCAAGCGCTGTAAGTGGCTGAAACCCAAGCCCCAAAAAGCCGATATTGAGCGGGTCAGCTACACGGCGGACGCATTTCAAATGCTGGGCAATTTCTTTGCAAGTTTCGTGAATACTCGAAAGCGGCGCGCCAGACAATTCAAACTGCCCACCTGGTTCAAGCGTTATTGACGCCATACCATCAACCAGACCTATTATTTTATCACCCTCATAAATGCCGTCCCAATTGGCACCATTTTTCATGCCTAATAATAATGCCTCAATGCCATTATCGCCTTCATAGGGCACTGGCAAATTGCTGCCTTTGTAGAAGCCAAATTTTTCATGCTCGGTGCCAATGCGCCATTTGGATTTCGGTTTGCACCCCTTTTGGAAGCTGTGCAGCAAATCGTCGAAGTTTTGAATAGGGGAGTATTTATCGAATTCAGGCATGGATTTCTTTCTTTTGGAAATGACAATAATTATTATTTTGATGAAATTGCAAATGGAAATTTGTTATGTTTGCTTTTTCCAATCGCCCCATAATGCTTGGATAAGGGTTAGACCTGCATAAGTTGCGGTATCGGCGCGTAAAATCCTTTTGCCAAAAGAGGTTGCAATTGCTTGTTTGCAATCACGAATTATTTCGCGTTCGCTGCTGGAAAATCCACCTTCTGGCCCGACCAGCAAACCAATGGATTCCGAAGCATTTGCGAGCGAATGGGCATCAAAATGCCCCTCCCCTGCTTCGTCGGCAAAAATAATTGTTTGGTTCTTGTCCAAATTTGCCAATAATTGTTCCAACGAAATTGGCTCGTGAATTTGTGGGACGCAAAGCCGTTCGCATTGCTGCGCTGCTTCAATCACAATTTGCCGCATTTTTTCGGTATTGGTTTTACGAACAATTGTGTGTTCGGTGATAATCGGCACGATGTGGGCGGCCCCTAGTTCAGTGGCTTTTTCGATTATCGCATCATTGCGATGGCCTTTGATTGGCGCGAAATAGAGTGTGAGATTGGGAAGTGTGTCTTGAGCTCGCGTTTGTGTGGCGCACTTGCCCACGCCATGTTTCTTAGAGGCTTCAATAATTTCAATTCGCCATTCGCCATTTTTGCCATCGAATGCAAGAAAACTCTCACCCTTTTCAAGGCGCAAGACATTAAATAAATAATGGCAATGGGCCTTGGAAATTTCAATTTCAACGCCCGCACCGAGCATATCATCAACAAAAAGGCGCGGCACAAATTTCATTTCTTTCCCCAATTGCTTCCATCTAATGCTTGGCTCGTCATATTCCAAGGGGTGAGGTCTAATTCGATGGCAAAAAAAAATCACTTTCGCTGCTGCATTTCGCAATTTGCTATTTCGCGCTTAGCAACTTCACCTTCATTTTTGAAACTTTGTTACTGATGAGTAAATCGTTAGACTCAGCCGCTTTTTGGCAGTATTTTGACAAGGTTGATGGGTGTTTTATCCCGATTAACATAGCGCGATGAAGGCGGTGGTCTTTGCGCCGTCAAATCGCAAGATAAAAAGGAGCAAAGCAATGCGAATGTTAATTGCTTTTGGCATCGCTGTTTCTCTTGTTACTACGGCCTCGGGGCAATCTTGGGTGAACGGACAAGGGCAGTCATGTGATAATGTATGTAGAGCCGCCGGTTCGTCGCCTGTGGTAAGCGGCACCTACATTAATGGGCAGACTTTCTTTGTCTGCGCCGCAAATCAAAACGGGGAAGGCTTCCGCGCTGGCTATAATTTGCGGCCCGAATGGTCAAATGCTTGTTGGGTTGGCTGGGGCGGCAGAGAAGTCGGGGCGTCTAGCTATAGTTGTATGTGCACCGGTAATATGAGCAATTCGAGCACACCAAGCGCGGGAAGTGGCGCAATTCGGGTGACAGAGGCGACTTATGGGGGGAATTGTCAAGGCGTAACACGTGGAAATGTGACTAGCCATATTGCACAACAATGCAATGGCAAATCTTCGTGCGATTACCAAGTTGACTATTCTGTTATTGGTGACCCCTCTTCTGGTTGTCCCAAGGATTATCGCGTCGCCTATCAATGTGGCGGGCTAGCTAAAGAGACTTTCGCTGGAACTGAACGCGGGATAAATCCATTGGTGCGGCTTAGCTGCCCATAAGTCACAATCTCTTCAATGCAATTTGATTGCATTTTGAAGCTATAGCGTCGGATGCACTTGTCACAAATACATGCACGAAAATGATGACAAACCGCCATGAAGATTATAGTGCAAACGCATGTTTTTACTTAATGCAATTGGCTCTCGTGGGGCAATCGAGGAAGCGGTCAATTTACTCGATCAAATCGGCGGTTTTGGCGCGGTTTCATGGCATGAACTTGAGCGCAGGCAATATCGGCTCGAGGCCTATTGCGATGAGCAGTCTGTGGCGCAAAATGGTATTGGCGCTTTGGCGCTTGGCTGTCCAGATTTAGACGCCAAATATGCCCCATTAGAAGACAGTGACTGGATAAAAATGTCGCTTGATGGCCTACCACCGGTAAAAGCTGGCAGTTTTCGGATTGTTGGCGACCATGACCGCCGCACTTCTCGCACTGGAAAAATTGAAATTATTATCGACGCGGGTGAAGCATTTGGAACCGGCCATCATGGCACTACATTGGGCTGTTTGTTGGGACTGGAACGCCTAAAACGCCGCAATGCAAGGCCGCGCAAAGTGCTCGATGTCGGCACTGGCTCGGCGGTTTTGGCAATTGCGGCTGCGAAACTTGGTGCCAAAGTTATAGCCACTGAAATAGACCCGCGAGCCGAAGCAGTTGCGCGCGAAAACATGAAATTGAACCAAATTAGCAAGAACATAATTTCATATGTTGCCAATGGCGTCCGCAGGCCAAATATTCGCAAAAAATGCGGCTATGATTTGGTTTTCGCTAACATATTGATGAAACCATTGATTAAATTATCAAGGGATTTGAGTGAATGTGTTGAAAAAGGAGGCTTTATTATATTGTCGGGGCTATTGACCACCCAAGAACCAGCAATCCGCAGGGCTTATGCGCAAAAAGGCTTGGTCTTAGTTAACCGGTTTCGCCACGATGTTTGGTCAACTTTGACGTATCAAAAACCTCGATAATCAAGCGTAAAATTACGCAATTCGCCTTAATTGCGGCGCGTCGGTTGCGCCTTTGTCTGCACCAAGTGCGGTCGTAAATTCGGATAATATGTCTTCATATTCTAAGGCGTCAATGGTTAGATTTTGTCCATCTTTAAACCTGAATTGCCAGAACGAGCAAATATGAGAAACAATCCCCATCAAACTCCCGAGTTCCAAAAACAATATTGGGCTGTCGAGCAAGAATTTACGGAACGCTTGGGCGTGTGCGCGGTCCACTAAATCCGAAAACGCATCGTCATAAAGTGTAATTATGGAACGGCATTCTTTTGCGACATCGGCCAATGATTTTTGCAGCTGTTTAGTGAGGCTTTCGACATTGGCTCTGAGCTCACGGCTTGCGCAATTAATAACTCGCACTTTTTCAATGGATCTAACTACTGAACGAAGTTGTGGGAAAAGGTCAGCCAATTGCCACTTAAAAAACAAAAACCCGCGCCAAGCAAAAATGCCTTCACGAAAATCGTCGCCTTGCAGGCCAAGCGCAACCCGTAACGGGTCTAGTTTCTCATCTGCCTCATTTGCCAAAATAAGCTCGACCATTTTTTCGGTTAGTTCGCGCGAAACATAACCTTTTTCGGTTGCAAAAGCGACACCCACTAATTTTGCGACTTCTTCACCCGCAAATTCACGCATTTTTTCTACGTCCACCGGCGAAATGTCGAAATAGCAATCTGCAGGCTTAATATTGTGTTTGCGCAAATATTCACGCAACAAAAACGGGTCCAAAGAAGGCAAATTATTGATTATATTCAATGTCTCAATGTCAGACTTCAAAACCGCCTCTGTCACACCCAAAGTTTCGCAAAGCGTCTTTTTGAAATTATTTTGGCCCACAAAAACTGATTGACCGCCCAAATCCAAGGAATCGCCAATAAGCGGAAAAATTATTTTGGTCGCCACGCGTTGCCTGCGCGCCATTAAATATTGCTCATCAGGCCGCAACCGATGCTTCACAATCATTGATTTATTTAGCCGCACATTTTTGAACATTGGTTTTGAAACATATTCAGGCTCTTGATGGTGTTGGGCATGGGCACGCAGTAAATTGAGAACTCGGCTAGTCGAGCCAAATTCATACAATGCCTCAAGGCTTCGCATACCCTTCATAAAATACCTTTTCGAGCCTGAATTTTGGCCAACTAACTTAATTTGTGGCTGAACCTTACCCCACGGCAGTTTACAAATAATAAAGTTGCCGTGCTTTTTCTCGAATATTTGCCGTCACGGCGTGTTGCAAACCATTCTTATCAACTATAAATTGGTGTCAATAGAAAGAAAAAGTCAAAAATGCCAAATGCGAATAAGCAAAAGACCAAACAAATCCAAAATTACGAAGTATTGGGTGGTAAGCATTTTGGCCAAAAAGCTATCACACTTATTCGCGCTAAACTTAAAGAACTTGGCCTCGATGCTTTGATTGTCCCGCATGAAGATGAGTGGCAGAACGAATATTTGCCGCCGCGCTATGACCGCTTGCAATACGCAACTGGTTTCACAGGGTCGGCAGGCGCGGCAATTATTGCCACCGGCAGTGCCCATATGTTTGTCGATGGTCGTTACACTTTGCAAGTAAAGGCGCAAACTGACGCAAAACTATTCGAATATCATAGCCTAATTGATGCCGGTCTTAATGTCTGGCTCAAACAACATGCCAAGCCCCACTCTAAAATTGGTTATGATCCGCGCTTGATAACCCCTGATAATTTGAATGTTTTGCAGGAAGCCGCCCGCGAAAATGAAGTCACTTTAGTTGAATTGGACCAAAACCCGATTGACCAAATTTGGGGAGACAGGCCAGCAGCACCTTTGGCAGAAATCGTTCCCCATGCCAATGAAATTGCTGGCGAAAACTCGGCTTCTAAACGCTCCAAAATCGCCGAAGACTTAACGCGAAATGGCATTGATTGCGCGATTTTGACATCACCTGCATCATTGGCTTGGCTTTACAATATTAGGGGCGGCGATGTAATCCGCTCACCACTTCCATTGGGTTCGGCGATATTAAAATCTGATGGGACATCAAGCCTGTTTGTAAATCCATTAAAAACCACGCCAGAACTTCGCGCACATTTAGGCAATGGCGTAACTTTGCATGACGAGGAAGATTTTGAAGCAACCTTGGCGACTTTGACCAACGCTAAGGTTCTAGTTGATGCCAAATTAACATCAGCAAAATATTTCAATGTTTTGGAAGCTGCGGGCGCGCAAATAGTGAAAGGCGATGACCCGACAACCCTACCTCGTGCCATGAAAAACCCTACCGAAATCAAAGGCATGACCGACGCCCATATTCGCGATGGCGTGGCAATGGCGAAGTTTCTGCATTGGTTTGATGAAAACGCGCTAAGTGGCAAATTAACTGAAATTGATGCCTGCACGGCTTTGGAAGGCTTTCGCGCGCAATTGCCTGAATTGAAAGATTTATCATTCGATTCAATATCTGGCGCGATGGGCAATGCCGCCTCGCCTCATTACCGCGTTAATAGCGAAACCAACACGAGGATTGAGCGAAATTCGCTGTTCCTTATTGATTCAGGTGGCCAATATTTGGACGGAACAACCGACATTACACGCACAATTTCGGTTGGAGACATTAGTGCAGAAATGAAAGACCGCTTCACCCGCGTGCTTAAAGGCCATATCGCGCTCGCAACTGTGGCATTCCCCGCGAATACGCCAGGTTGTATGCTCGATACATTGGCGCGAATGGCATTATGGGAAGCTGGGCTTGATTATGACCACGGCACCGGCCACGGCGTTGGTGCATATTTAGGCGTGCATGAAGGCCCACACCGTATCGCCAAAGCCCTGCAAAACGTGGCTTTGCGCACTGGCATGGTTGTATCCAATGAGCCCGGATTCTACAAAGCTGGCGAGTTTGGTATCCGCATTGAGAATTTGCAATATGTGGCCGAGGCCAGTGTCCCTGAAGGCGGTGAACGCGCCATGCACCGCTTTATTACCCTAACCCTTGCGCCAATAGACGTGCGAGCAATTTTGCCCGAACTTTTAAGCGACAAAGAACGAGACTGGCTTAATGCTTATCATGCGCGCGTAGCCCAAGTCATAGGCCCATATTTGCACGGCACCGAACGCGAATGGCTAATTGCGGCATGCAAGGGGATTTAACATCTTGAACCATTGTGCTTGATGTTTCACTTGCCATACATATTGATAAACGATATATTTATTTCACATATTGTGCGGAATGGGAGTTGATAATATGAAAAGGCGTGCCGTGTTATTTAGTTTGGTTTCGGCCATCGCGATTTTGAAGGGCTCGCCAATATCAGCCCAGTCATCGGATTTGGGTGGTTTTGTTGGGTCATGGTCTGGCATACTTTCAATCGGTTCAAACACTCTTCGGTTGCGTCTCGAAATTGGCGCGGATAGCGCAGTAAGTTTATTTTCTTTGGATCAAGGCGGCGCAGCAATTCCTGGTAGACTTGCAAACATTACAGGCGGTGAAATAAGCCTTCAATTCGCAGCAATTGGCGCTGGTTTTGTCGGAACAAAAACTGGAAATAAGATCGTCGGCATGTTTCGGCAAGGGCGAAATGATTTGCCTTTGACGTTTCTTCGAGGTGCGGACGCTGGCTTTCAAAATCAACGCGCAGCTGTCGCGCCCTTAACCCAAGATATGCTGAATGAACTACGCAGTAGAGCGCAAAGCCCAGCATTAATCGCTGCTGCGCAATCTCGAACAAGTCCAAGCATTTCAATGGTTTCGGGGTTTCGTTCCGCGCGTGCGGATACGCCTGCCACTGTAAACGACAAATGGCATTTAGGTTCGATTACAAAATCCATGACAGCAGTGGTTACTGCGCGCCTTATAGAACGTGGGCTATTAAATTGGGATACAAAAATTGTCGATGTTTTGGGTCAAATAGCGCCTAATATGCGGGCTGAATACCGTGATGCTACGGTGCTGCACTTATTATCGCATCAATCTGGTTTACCTGGGAACTTGCCAATCCCGCGGCTTCTTGGATTTCATATGTCGGCTAAAGCAGTTACGGATGACCGCATTGATTACACAAAGCTTGCCCTTGCTTTGCCGCCGATTGGTCCAATGGGTTCCAAATTTGAATATTCGAACAACGGCTATGTTGTTTTAGGAACCATGCTTGAAGTACTCACCGAAAAATCTTGGGAAGAACTTATTGTCGCCGAATTATTCACGCCCTTAGGTATGGCAAGCGCGGGATTTGGTGCACCTGGAACGAGGAGTCGCTTGGATCAGCCATTGGGTCATTCCAAGTCAATAGCTGGCAATCGCCGAAAACCTGCCAATTTGGGTGGGCGGGATCTGACGGATAATCCAGCCGTCCTTGGCCCAGCAGGTAGAGTTCATGCAAGTGCCGCTGACGCGTTAACCTATGCCACCGCACACCGTGATTACAATCCTATCTTGCGCATTGCGAGCTGGGAGCAATTGCACAAAGTGCATTTCGGCGGCGAATATGCTTGCGGCCTGGTGAAGCGAGCAAATGGCGACTTATGGCACAACGGATCGAATACTTTGTGGTACGCCGAAATCACGTTCAACTCACAGACTGGAATTTGCGCATTTGCCTGTGCCAATGATGGATATTTGCCTTCTGCGGGCCCTGAATTAGGCAGCGCCCTGCTCGGAATAATGGCTGCTGCAAGTGGCAGCTAGAGCAATATTAACCGAAGCCTAGGTCATATACTCAAAACCTATAATGCGCGCTTATATTTACGGTTCGCCCGGGCCTTGGAAGATAGTCTTTTATTACCGAAGTATGTTCGCGGACTTCTTGGTTTGTAATATTGTGTAATTGCGCGCTAATGCTCCATTTGTCGAAGCTTGGAGGCGTGAAATTAAATTCGAGATTATAGATTTGCGCGCGCTTCGTCGCAGTTTCGAATTGCGCGATTTTGTTTTGATTGTCCAAAAACTGCACTTCGGCTTTTGCTGTAAAGTTGGCAAATAGCGCTTCAAGGCCAAAAGTCACTGAGGCAGGTGGCATACGTGCAATATTGCCGCCCACCACATATTTACCGCGCACATAATCAAGTGCAATGTCACCACGGATTTCAGCGCCACTTAGGACGCCCAGATGCTGGTGAACACTCAGTTCATAGCCCGATAATTCGGCATCTTTTTGCGAAGCTTGGAAAACCGGCAAACCATCTTCAATCAAGCCTGTCGGATTAAATGAGACGAAATCATCAAAATTTGCACGCCAAAAATTAAGTTCAATATTGGTTTTTTGGGTTCGATAAATGGCCGCCAATTCAATTGAACGCGCAGTTTCCGCGCGTAAATTAACATCGCCAATTTCAAAACTTTGGGTGGCGGCGTGAGGGCCATCGGCGAATAATTCAACTTCGGTTGGGTTGCGCGTGGTTTGCGCCAATGTTAGCGCTAATCGAAGCCCCTCCATTGGTTTGATAAATCCGCTTAATGAGGCGCTATTGCTATCAAAATTGCGGCGACCAGCAAGTCCATTATATTTTGCAACATCGCGCCTTATTCCAAATTCACTGCCCCATGCATCTGTTTCATAATGGCCAATTGCAAATGCCCCGTTGTTTTTAATGTTGACCGGCAAAATGAAAGCTTCATCGCCAATTGCTGCAAAGTCTCTATCCCCAGATTGAAGACCAAAAACTCCTTCAAAATTGCCGATTTTACTCGTTCTGGCTTCGATGCGGCCTTCATAACCACTGGATCTGAAAACCGTGCCAATTGCGCCTGTGTGTTCAATTTCGGCGTGCGAATAATTGCCTTTAGTAACAGCAAAACTCAGCTCTTTGACCACAAAATCAAAATTCAAAGCGCCTGCCATATCAATGCGGGTTTGTTTGAGTTCAATATCGGCTTCTTCACCCGGAATGCCGTAATCCGAAGCTGTTTCTCGCGCGGAAATTGCCAATCGTGCTTTGTCACCAATATAGGCAAGCCCACCACCAAGCACCCAAATTTCACCACCGCTATTGAAAACATGGCCTTGTGTATTGTCACCCGTGACTGCCCTTAAATCGGCGGTTTGGGCAAAGCCGGGGATTGAATAATCGGCAGTAGAGCGGCGCAAACCGTCAAGCCGAAACACAAAATTATCGGAGGAATAAGAAACATTGCCAGCAAGCGAACTGGCTTTATCACGTGGGTTAAGGCCTGCGAAAAAATCGCCCGAAACGCCCTCGCGAGTGATGCGGCTTGGCAAACGACCATCGACAATGTTAACCACACCGCCAACCGCATTTGAACCAAATCGTAATGCAGTTGCGCCTTTTAATACTTCAATTGATTGCGCCTCAAGCCCGTCAACAGCAGCAGCATGATCTGGCGAAATTGTGCTGGCGTCTATGCCCTGCAAACCATTGGATAGTAGCCGTATGCGGTCCTCGCCAAGACCGCGAATAATTGGGCGTGACGCGTTGGGGCCAAAAAATGTCGCCCTTACACCAGCCTGCCCAGCCAAAGTTTCGCCTATGCCGCCACCCGCAGAATTGAGCAAGGCCGCCTCGCGATTGAGCACAATCACGCCTTGGTTTATTGCATCTTTGGAACTTGACAGAGCGGAAGCTGTTACCACAATTACGTGTTGTTCAATTGGTGGCGGAGGAGGAGGCGCGTCAAAGAACATTATTTTCCCTATTGGTGTGGTGTTATGTTATCTTATTACACTTAACGCAGTTTTTGATTTTTGCAAGAGGAAGTTGCTCAGACTTGCGCGACATCAAGTAGCGCGTTGCTTATTGCGAAAGTCGTGCCATTCTTCTTTGGCAATTTCCCAGATTTGCGATATCATTTTACCGCCTACATATTCGCGGATTTCGGTTCTTATTGGGCGCATGTTGCTGCGCTGTGAAATTTTCACTGACCCCTCATTTTCAATCGCTTTAGGGATGCGCATAATTTCTTCACCCAATACATCGAACCAAAAATCAGTGACGGCAATCGCCGCTTCGCTCATAATGCCCTGTTTTTGCCAATTCGGAGCCAACCAAAACCCGCGATTATCAACGCCTTTTCGAAGGCTGATTACACCAATAAGCTCGGAGGGAGCGCTTTTAGGACGAATTGACCAATGCCAAGCCTCACCACGCGCCATCGCAGGCAGAGCAATATCGCGGATAAAATCTTCAGCGCCATCGTCTGGATAGGGCCATGGCACCACGACGCTAAGATATTTGACAATTTCCCAATGCGGGAATTTTTCTTGGATTTGTGGCGCATCTTCATGGCAAAGTGGGCGCAATAGAAGGCGTTCAGTCACTAGATTTGGAATATTCATATGGTTCACTTATGTAAAAGGCGGGAAACTCTCCCGCCTTTTAACCTCAATTTTTGGAGCATTTACTCTATCGGTGGAACCGAAGACGGCGGAATATCGGGGTCATCTTCATGAACATCGATAATACCTTTGCCAACATGGCTATGGCTACGGCTATAGAGGAAGTAGATTGCTAGGCCGATCGACGCCCATACAACGAACAACAGCAAAGTGTATGCCGATAATTTGAAGAATAAATATAAACAACCAGCAATCGCGATTGGTGCCACTAGGTAAACATATGGGGTTTTAAAAGGGCGTTTGCGACTAGGGTCCTTCCGGCGCAAAACCATCACAGCAACTGCGACCGTGGCGAAAGCGAACAATGTTCCCGCATTTGAAATATCCGCCAATGCGCCGACTGGGAAAAATGCAGCGAAGAAAGCCACAAAAACCCCTGTAATCAATGTAATCACATGCGGTGTTTTGAACTTTGGATGTATTTTTGAAAATACTTCAGGCAAAAGGCCATCACGCGACATCACAAAGAAAATGCGGGTTTGCCCAAACATCATCATCAAAATAACACTTGGCAGTGCAATACCAGCGGCAAGACCAACCAAGGAACCTACAGTCGGTTGGTTGATTTGGCGCATAGTCCAAGCCAAAGCCTCTTTTGAACATACAACCGCATTGTCGCCAATCGCACTACAAGCCGCAGTCAATTCCGAAGAACCTGGTGCCAGGCCTTTACCAGCCGCGTCCATCATCGGTTGAGCGCCAACTGTGCCGATAACCCCTGATGCAACTAACAAATAGAAAATGGTGCAGATCGCAAGTGAACCGATAAGCCCTATTGGCATATTGCGCTGCGGATTCTTGGTTTCTTCTGCGGCAGTTGAAACTGCGTCAAACCCGACATAAGCGAAGAATATGGAAGCCGCAGCGGCACCGATTCCTCCAAAGCCAAGCGGCGCTATCGGGTCAAAATGTGCTTTTGATGTTTCAGGGTTTGCCATAATAAATTTATAGGCAAAGAAAATGAAAATGGTAAGAGCTGTGACTTTTATTACTACCAAAATTGAATTTACGAATGCGCTTTCGGTGGTGCCAATTACCAATAACCAAGTTACCAATAGGGCAATCAAGAAAGCGGGAACATTTACAATCCCGCCAGCACTTGGCCCAACGGCGAGCGCTTGAGGAATGATAATTCCCAATTCGTTTTTAAGGAGGCCAACAAAATACCCCGACCAGCCAACACTTACCGCCCCTGCCGCGACTGCATATTCAAGCACCAAGGCCCAACCGACCATCCACGCCAATAATTCGCCCATAACCGCATA
>ERZ1292633.3109-Hain-H41-02um-R1-3109-length-16455-cov-4_pt1 | contig 16455 bp, 17 predicted proteins | sample MGYA00564406_ERZ1292633 | MGnify/ENA primary metagenome ERZ1292633 (study PRJEB36523, sample SAMEA6512639) | groundwater metagenome | collected 2019-01-08 | study: AquaDiva: Metagenomics assemblies of 32 groundwater samples | reverse complement strand
ATAACGTTCATTATTTATAAACCTTTCGTTTTCAGAAGTGCTATCGTTCACTATTTAAATACCATGCAAATACTGCATAAGGCTGCCGTGTATCTTTCCATTAGACATTATAAAATTTCCGTCGGACGGGCTGCATTCATTGCCTCTTAAATCTGTGATTTTTCCGCCGGCCTCCTGTATCAGCAGCATTCCGGCTGCAATGTCCCACTCATTTGTCGAAAATATCACATAGGCATCGCACTGCCCGGAAGCTACAAGAATCAGCTCGTAAATTGCGGAGCCAAAATTCCTGATGTCAAGCGTTTCATGCGCTATTCGTTTCAGGAACTCTATGCTTTTGTGCCTTGTAGCGGAAACAAACTCGTACAGAATAAAAGAATAGCTTAAATCAGCTTTTGATGAAACGTTCAGCCTTTTGCCGTTAAGAAAAGCGCCTTTTCCTTTTTCAGCGGAAGCGGTCAGCTTAAGGACCGGAAAATGCAGAACGCCCAATACCACTTCATCCTGGTATTCAAGCGCGATTGAAACTCCGAAAATTGGAATGCCCCGAAGAAAATTATGCGTTCCGTCTATCGGGTCAATAACCCATTTATAATCCGAGTCATTGTCTTCAAACCCAGTTTCTTCAGAAAGAATGCTGTGCGTAGGAAAATTTTTCTTTATAGTTCGTATTATTACCCCATTTGCTTCCAAATCAGCTTTTGAAACCAGGCTTTTGTTGAATTTTTTCTCTACACCTTGATTCTTGCCAAAATATTTCAGCATAACTTCGCCTGCCTGTTTGGCTGCAAGCAGCATTGCAGTTTTTTCTTTTTTAAGGTTCATATAAAATCAAATAACTGCAGATTATTTAAACCTTGAGGTTGACAATCAATTTTTAAAATATTTGTCCTCAACTGGTAATCCCAATATGGAAGTTCCGGCATAAAATTTATTAACGATGAAGTGTTTGCAACCAAAAACTTGCTCACTGGGGTGATTAGAATAATTACTGTCAATAATGTCGGGCTGAATAACATAGACTTGGAGGGCAGAGTTAAGGCAAATGAAACTTCTAATCGCATTAAAACAGTAGATATGTCTGTTTCTGGCTTTTTTGGTGTGCGCACTGCATTCGAGCTGCCTCCGGATATGGGATTTAAAGTTATCTCAGGCGGAACAACTTATTATGCAGAGCTTGATCCAAATTCTCCGGTAAATCAGCCTAAAATGTTCAGGAATTCAAATGGAGGCTGGACAATATTAGCAGATGAAAAATACAACCTAACGGGGGCGCTTGTCCCTTCTGTCGAGGCGCCCAGCCATCTAAAAGAATTCTGGCAAATTGAAGTTACAGAAGCTACAGGGGGCGGAGGAGCGCATAACACTGCTTTTGGACAGCAGGTTTACCTTTCAGAAGCTCCTGAGCAAGATATCAGAATAAAGCTAGTAGTTCCGGTTGGATACACATTAATTCGCGATAGGCTTCCAAATGGATTGGAATATTCGCCCTTGAGCGGGATTAGTGATGGAGATTCATCGGCCAACCTAAATTTTGCCCCAGTTGACGGCAAAAAAATCACCCTCAGAAGCAATGTCCCTGCTCCAATAATCCCTGAGACTAATTTAGGAATCCAGCAGGGGGATGTTATAGTTTTGAACACCATACGTGGTTCAGATTATCTTGGTTTGGTGGAAAAAGTGCTGCAGGCAAATGGCGATGCAAGGCTATTCCTCTCAGCAACAGATTCTATGATACAGGGGATTGGTCCAGAGAAAGTTTGGGAGCTGGTAGGCAGGAGTGACGTTTATGTGTCTAACAGGGAAGAGCTTGAAAGGATGGTGAATCTAAAAATAAATGATCCGAGAACCCTCGCAGAGCAAATGTTCAGAGTTCAAAATGCTTTGGTTCAAAGGGAAGGTTCTCCAGGAAGAGTTTATGTAACATTCGGCCAAACAGGAAGCGCTGCTTTAGGCCAGGAGAGGGTTGTTTACTATCAGGACACTGCTTCAGGCACAAACGATCCATTCAAAAGATTAAATATTGTTAATACCAACGGATGCGGGGATTCGTACTTGGCAGTTGTTGTGATAAAAGAAATTCTCGGTCATCCATTGGTTGAAACACTGAATTTTGCAAATACAGCCGGGCATATCTGCGCGACGATGCCCACTGCTTCAGGAAACTGGATGGCCACTGAAAGAGCGATAACTTCTTTCCGTGATAAATACGGGAAGCCTGACTTTTATCGATACGATTCAAGAAAAAGCGAGTTTGTAAGGATGAGGATGTAATTACCAAAATCATTTTCAAATAACCTTTTATATAAGCTAATCAGAATTGATTAAAACTTTAAACCAAAAAAGAAGGGAGATGATTTAAATGTATACACCAACAAGTACGCCACAGCCAACTCAACCAAAGCCGGTTTGTTATTATTATCTAGATTTAAAACGCGGTTCTCACACAATAGAACCAGCCCAGTTATCATCAAGAAATTTTATAGACTTTCTAGCTTCATGTGGGTTAAAGCCAAATCAGTTAGTGACTCCTGACCTGGCGGAGCAATTGCTTGTGGATTTAGGAACTGCTGGATGGGATATCAGGGACGAGAGACCGCCAACAAGGCCGGTTTGTTATTATTATCTAGATTTAAAACATGGTTCTTCGGTAATCAAGCCCGATTCTGCATCACTAGATCAGTTTAAATTATTTCTTGATTCATACAGGTTAACACCAGGTCAGGGTGTAACCACAGAGATGATGACTCAATTGCCCGATGATCTGGAAGCTGCCGGATGGGATATTAGGCTCGAAAGGCCGCCAACAACGGCAAAAACGCCGGTAAAACCAATAGAAGATATAGCCAGGCGGGGTTAACAGCTGAATTGAAAGATTTTTTTCTTGTACACTTATATTTTAGGGTGCCTAGAATACAATCAATTTTTTAAATTCGAGCGTATTCCCTCGATTATGGTTATACCTTATGGTGAAATATCCAGAGCATTAGCCAATACGATTAACTATTATTCTAATCCGGCCACCCCTTATTCTTTGATTGCAAGAGAAAACTCATTATGCCAAGCTGTTAAATCCATGTTCCCTGATAATATAAAAGCTTTTTATGGGGTAGGATATCCGTTTTGGACATATTACACATTAAATGGAACAAACCCAGAGCTACAAAAAGAGTTGATCAGGCATGTAACTGAATTTAAAGTTTTGGCAGGTTCAAGAAATCCTCAAGAAGAGCATCATTGCTTAACAAAAGCAGGAAATCTAAGATTAAAATCTCCCTTTGCAGATGGAATAGACTTAAGAACTCAGGGTTATGACAGCTGCAGCCATTGCAGCCCTAATCTTTACCAGATTGGCTATGTGATTCCTGATGGAGATTTATATATCATTGTTGAAAAGTTTCCAACAGAAGCCGAAACGCAAAAGGTAGAGTTAATTGGCGCCTCCATGGGGTTGTCTCCGCTTTACAAGGGTTTGGAAGAAGTAGTTCATTCTTTTGCATTTCAAGACAGCATGCCTAACCTAACCTTTGATTATGTTTTTGTAAGAAAAAGAGATTTTATTAGGCAGTTATCTTCTGGAATAGAATGGCCTGAATTGACGGTGCCGTGTATGATATTAAGATATGGGACGGACTCATTCAGAGAAAATTGGCTGGACTTGGGGGTCGATATGGTTACCAATCTGCAGCCATTTGCCCAATATGACCCGGAAGTAAAACACGCTTTTGACAGCTACTTAATGCGGCTTTTTTCAGAACGAAGCGCAGAAGATACTTTGGATACATTAACAGGAAAAGCCGCATCTATAAAATCCCAAAGGCTCTTTTCAATAAACACAGTCCGGGATTCCTTTAGGACAAGGCACGAATTAGGAAGAGAAAATGGAATTAAGGATTTAGTTGGAGTTCCAGAGGGGGTAGCAGTGTTAAAATAAATTAGAAACAACAATTAAAAAACAAAGGTTATATACTCATCACCATTTCCTGATTACATAAAATAGATCAAAGTAAAATAAAGGTGATTTAACTGAAAAGGTTAGGTGTTCTAACAAGCGGAGGCGATGTACCTAGTCTTAATGCCGCATTGAAGTGGGTTACAAAACAGACTCTTGATGAGAGAGTTGCAGATGAGATAATCGGTTTTAGGAATGGCTTTAGCGGGATCGTTAATCAAGATTATGAAACGCTCACAAGGAAAAATGTCCGAAGATGGGATAGAGACGGCGGTACAAATCTTGGATCTTCTGGAAGGTACAATGTGTTTGATGATAAAGGTGTAGACAGATCTTCTGAATTTGTTTCAAACTTATCTAAGATGGATATTGGGGCCTTGATTATCACAGGTGGAGATGGAAGCCTAAGACAAGCATATAAGCTATCGCAATTAGGTGTGCCGATTATAGGGATACCTAAAACAATTGATTTAGGCATTCCTGGAACAAGTTATACTCTGGGGTTTCTTAGCGCGGTTGATGAGAATCTTGAAGTAATGGATAAACTAAGAAACACTGCAGGTTCTCATGAAACTATTACTATTATGGAAACAATGGGCAGAGAATTAGGACACTTGGCCATTTATTCTGGTAAAGTGGGCCATGCAGGAATAATTCTTATTCCGGAGTACGGGTTTAGAATCGATGATGTTGTCCAAAGGTTAATCGACAGAAGCAAGTTTGCAAGATATGATATCCTTGTTGTTGCCGAAGGGGCCTTACCATATAGAGTTTCAAGAAAAGAGGTAGATGAAGTTGGAGGTATAGGGAAATATTTGGAAAAAAAGTTAAAAGAAATGACTCAACGTGAAGTTCGTTATACTAACTCCGGCTATCTACAAAGAGGTGCATGGCCTCACGCATTTGATAAGCTATGGGCTTTAAATATGGCAATACACGCAGTAAATCTTACAAAAGAAAGGCGTGATGGTTTGATGGTTTGCAGACAAAATGGGGTACTCACTGAGATTCCTCTTAAATATATAAATGACACCCCTAATACAAAAATTGACATAGAAACACAATATGATCCCAAAAAACTACTTTCCAGCAGAAATCCAAAGGCATTTGGAAATTTTTAGTTATCCAACATCTTCTTCAAATTCCTTTCAATCCTCCCCATCACATCTTCATTCTTCGCTTCAAAGTTTTTGCCGGTTATCATTTCATAAGCAGTAATATACCTTTTAGCCGCTTCAACCTTAACTTCGTCAGGAATAGTGGGAATCTTCCCTTCTCCAACAAATCCTTTCTCAGAAAGCCACATTCTAAGGTATTCTTTATCCAATTTCTGCGGCTCCTGCCCTTTAGAAAACAATTCCTGATAAGTGCTATTTATCCAGAATCTTGAAGAATCTGGAGTATGCGCTTCATCAATCAAAACCAACTTGCCGTTTAATTCTCCAAACTCATATTTTGTATCAACAAGAATCAAATTATTTTTTGCAACTAATTTTGTTCCGAAATCAAACAATGCCAGGGCGGTTTTTTCCATCTGCCTGTACATCTTTTCATCAACAAGCTTTCTTTTGATTATTTCTTCCCCTGAAACAGATTCATCATGGGCACCGTGCTCTGCTTTTGTTGAAGGGGTTATAATCGGCTTCGCAAGCTTCTGGTTTTTCTTCAGGCCTTCCGGCAGAATATTTCCGCAGAAATTCCGAACGCCTTTTTCGTAATTATACCATGCTGAAGTTGTTGTTACGCCGGTAATGTATCCCCTGACAACCATTTCAACAGGCAAAGGCCTGCATTCCTTTGCAAGCATTACATTAGGGTCAGGAATAGAAATTATATGATTTTCAATAATATTTTTTGTTTTCTCAAACCAGAATGCCGCTGTCTGGTTAAGAACCTGCACCTTGAACGGAATCGTGCACAAAACCCTGTCAAAAGCAGAAATCCGGTCGGTTGTTATGATCATCCTTTTTCCGTCAAAAGTATAATTGTCCCTGACTTTGCCTTCGTATTTTTTCCCAAGTTTAAAATTAGTTTTGTCTAAAGTGAATTTCAATTGGTTTTTTAAAATTGCGTCTGACAGCATGTTAATCACTTATTCGCATCCAAAACTTTTTTTCCCAGCTCTTCACGATATCTTATCAGCTCTTCTTCAAACTCATTGTCAAAATTCAAAATCTCGACTGCCGCGACTGCCGCATTCACTCCGTTATTCACCCCAACCCACAACACATGGCTGGTGTGCTTCAAAAAATTCAGCGCGGATTCCGCAGCATCGTCTTTTTTGTCAAGCAGAGGGCAGTAAATCACCAGTTCATCTTTTTCATCAACAGGCTCGTCAAAATAAGTGAATTCGATATTCAGGGTATTTTTATTTGGCTTATTCGAAAATGAATAAGCAACACCAAACCTTTTCAATATTTCGACCGATTTTTTAACAGCTTCATTATTTTTATCGCCGATAATTGTAACTCCATTATACTTTTTCATCATCTTGGCGCAATTTTCCGCTGCAACTTTCCCTTTATTCACTCCGACAGCAAGGACAGGAATTCCGGGGGGCATCTGCGCGACTGAAAGCAGCGCATCCAGTCCCTGATAATTTCCCTCGCAGGGGACTCCAATGACCGGTCTTAAAACGCGCGCGGCAGCAACTCCAGGCAGATGCGCGGCCAATCCCGCGCCTGCAATCACAACAGAATACTCATTCTGCAGGGTTTTATCAACATCCTTGGAGCTCTTATGCGCCGAGCTTATCCTCAAATCAAAATCAACTCTTAATTTCTTTAATCGAGAAGCAATTTCATTGTACACTTTTTCGTCCGATTTCGAGCCGAATATTATTAATGCTTTTTCCATATAATATTGTTAAATTTGGTAATATTTATAAATATCGGATTTGGTTTTCCTTATTGTGAATCAATCCCTATGGAATGGAAAGATATTTAAATTAAATGTGCTTGGGTTTGAACTATATGAAAACTGTAACTATTTCAGAGGATGAATACGAACGCCTTAAAAAACTGGAAAAGGTCGATTGGGAACTTGTTGAAAGCTTCAAAAGAAGCCTAGACGACTTAAAATCCGGAAGAATAAAACGTGTCGGGTAGATTTGCTTATTTCTTTCATTAGCCTGTTAAATTCCGGAAGGTACTCTTTGATTTTGTCTATTGTCTCTTGCTGAGCACTTTTATCACTAATGGAAACCATTAAAGCCGATTTGAGTTATTCATAGACCAAAAAATAGACTCTTTTGCCATTTATTCTTTTTTCTCTCAGAAAGTTATAGCCTAGGGGTTTTCCAGTAAACCCTCTTTCTGAAATTTCTTCTTCAATCTTGTTAACCCTAGCTATATCATTTTTAGTTAATAATTTATTCAGAAGATTTTCAAATTCTTGCGTTCTGTAAACTTTAAACATAAGCTACCTACAAAATTGCAAATTCCTGATAATTCTCATTGGCTAATAAATCTTTGGCAGCCTTTTCAGCGATTTTTCCCGCTTCCTTTTCATTTCCGTCAATCAAAAGGCCCCACATCACTGCGCTCTCAACTTTTTTTATGTTATTAAACCCAAGGCGGTCTTTTAGCGTGGATAATATTCCACTGCCGTCATCATCGGTGTTTTTAACCAGTACTTTTACATAATTATCTTTTTTTATCTCAAAATCAAATGTATGCTTATTTGCATTGACTAAATTATCCACTTTTGAAATTTTGCTTTTAAAATCTTCCAGATTGCCATCAACTGAAAACTTGTAATAAAAATATCTTTTAACCTCTTTTATTCTGCCAAAGCCGAGTTTTTGCAATGTTTGAAGCGCGGTGATTGCAGTAGTGTCTGGCATCTTGAGGCTCACAACTAATTCTATTGTTTTAATCATTATAACATTTCCTCTTCAATATACCTTTTCATCGAATCAAACATTTTTCTTGCCGGAGCGGGCCTTTCCATGCCTGAAATGTTTCCGGCCGACATGTTTTTCAAATTTGTGATGTCCGGCAGCTGCCTTACAAATGACGCCCTTTCAGGATGAGGCATGATTGCCATTACATTCCCTTTCTTGTTGCAGATTGCAGCAATATTATACATAGCGCCATTTGGATTTACCGGAAACTTGTCCTCAACTTTTCCTTCTTTTGTTGAGTACCTGAAAATGATCTGGTTATTTTTAATTAATTTCTGCAGCAATTCCTTGTCTCTGGTCACAAATCTCCCCTCTCCATGCGCGATTGGAATCGGAATAATCTCATTTTTATCTATTGAATTTGTAAAAGCGCATTTATTCTTTTCCTGCTCGCTCTTTATAAAAACCCACGTGCAGTAATACCCGCTGATGAAAGGATTTTTGTTTGGTGCAAGCGCCATTTCAACCTGGTTCTTCAGCCCAGGTATCATTCCGCATTCAACCAATGCCTGAGCGCCGTTGCACACTCCCAAAACGGGCTTTCCGCTTTCAGCCTCTTTTTTTATTATTTTGAACACCGGGTCTTTGGCTGCAATAACTCCCGCCCTTATCCTGTCTTCATAAGCCCAGCCGCCCGGAATCACGTATCCATGATATTTATCAATATCCTTTCTCTGGTTCCATCTGACAATCTTTCCGTCCATTCCGGCAGCTAAAACAGCACTAAGAGTTTCCTCTTCGCAGTTATTCCCGGGGAAATACACGACCGCGACGTTCGGCTTTGGCATTTTGATTTTTTATTTTTGAAGTTATTTTTTAATGAACTTAACAAATTATTTGATTTCCTTCGTAAGTATCTCCAGTAACTTTTACATACGTTTTAGACTTATAAGGACAAATGATTTCTAACGACATATCATTTTCAAAAGATGTTTGTATTAAATCAGCTTGGTATTTATAGATATCCGAATCTATAACTGGAATTGGTGACCACTTAGTATTTTCAAGATCCCATTTACTTGAATCAAGAATACTAAAAGAAAATTTACACATATTAGTAGACTTAATTAATATTTTTGAATTTTTTATTTGTTGATTTCCAATATTTTTGATAAATATGCTTGATGTATTCTCTTCAGATATACAATCCAAATAAATTTTAGAACTTGAAATAATATTATCTGCTTTCCCAGAACCAAATAAAAAATAAAATATAATTGCTGCTATTAAAGGGGCTATTATACCATACATCCATTTGTTATGCAAAAAAGATTTTTTACTAAACTCTTTCCCCAAACTTTTTAATTTAGCTTCTCCTTTATCAGTAATAATTACTGGAAATGGGTTTCTGAGTTTTATTTGTTTAACATAACCTTTATTAGAACAAAATAATGATAATTCACGAGCTAAAACATCTTCAAATTCTTTCTTATCATAATATATCACATCGGTTAATTCAAGCCCAGTTGGATGCTCATTACATAACTTCAAAAATTTATATATATCTTTATTTAATATCTCAGCCATATTCTCACCAAATAAATTTTTTTCTTCATTGTATTTAATATTTTTCCTCCAAAGCTAAATTTCCATTTTTATCTCTTAAAAATAAAGTATCACCATCATTATTCCAAACAGCAGTACCAGTCTTTTTCCAATATAATTCTGTTGATGTATCTTGACCAATACCAGTATAGAATGTTACTTGTGCGTCAGCATTCAAATTGAAGTTAGAAAATGTATAAATGTGTGTCGCTTCATCTTTGATTGTCCAGCTTGTTAAATTTATTGTTTCAGGACAAATATTTTTCAAAACGACATACTCATCATTTAGATTATTATTGTCATTTCCTTCTGCCTTGTAATGAAATTCCAAGACAATAATACAATCTTCATAATCAGAAGTTTTCCATATTCCTAATCCTTCTGATTTTGCCTCAGTTTCAGCTTCTTCAAATAAATCGGAATATTTAACATCTGGCGGATATTTGTAAGCTTCTGCATATCCTAATCTTATCATTTCTAAATTAACAAATAAGTCATCAACATAAATGTATCTAAGTAATCTGCCATACCTATCTACATTAGAAATATCCTCTTCTAATTTTATAATTTTTCCTTCAACAAGCTCTTTTAATTTATTTTTTGCTTCTGGATAATAATATTGTTTCACTTCTGGAGTATTAATTCCTATAAGCCTTATTTTTTCCCCACCCTGCAATTTTATAGTATCACCATCAATAATTTCAGATACAAAAGTAGATGTTGTAGGCACTGGTTCTGTTACTTCGTTTTTAGGCAAACATTTTCCGTCAATGCAACCATTACCACAATAAGACGTAGTTATCCATGAGCAATCTAATAGTTGATAACCTTTGTAATTTGTATCTTTACACTTCCATCCAGAGGAACAAGTAATAACCTTTTCTACTTCCGGTAATTTGGTCTCAACTAATTCTTTTTTTGCTTCTTGTCCAATTTCCTTTTTATTCTCAAATTTTTCTGTACTAGTTATTGCACAAAAACCAGTACAATCAGAATTTTTATATTGTGTAAATTCCCAAATTCCATTAGAAATATCGCATTTTCTATAAGAATAAAGCTGGTCGCCACAAGAACCTCCAGTTTTACAACAAGTCTGATTGCAAATTGAACCATCTGCATATAGACAAACCTTTATTTTTACAGTTTCTTTTATCGATTGTCCTGTAGTTTTATCCAAATTAGACTGGCTTGTTTTTTCAGTAGTGTTACAACCACTAATTACTAACGAGAGTAATAAAATTATAAGTAATAATAATTTTGATTTTTGTATTTTCATTTCATTCCAGCGCCTCCGCAAATCCAGTTGTCCACGCTTCTTTCAATTTTGAAATCGGCAAATCAATAATTTTTTTATTATTTTTTGTTATAGTAAGATTTTTACCTTTTGTTTTCCCCAGCTTAATCAAATTCATTCTGTAAAACTTAAACAAAACATTCAATTTCTCAATATTTTTATCCTCGACTTCAAAAACAAGTCCTGAGCTTTCTGAGAATAATGACTTGTCATTTCTTAAATCAGAAAAATCCAGATTAATTTCAGCTCCAAACTCGCCATCGGCATCTCCGCCCAAAATCATTTCTGAAACCGTGGTTGCCAGCCCGCCGTCGGAAATATCATGGCATGATAACAGCAAGCCCGAATTGATTGCATCTATAATGACATAAATCATATTTCTTTCTTTCTCAAAATCAATTATCGGAACGATAGCGCCTGTTTCATCATTTAAATCATAATAAACTGAGCCGCCCAATTCATCTTTTCTTTCTCCAATCAGAAATAAAGTTGAGTTTTCTTTCTTAATTTTCATCGTTATCGCCTTACTGTAATCTTTCAGAACTCCGATGCAAGCGATGACCGGCGAAGGGTCAACGGATTTTCCGGAAGCAGACTCATTGTAAAAGCTTACATTTCCAGAAATAACCGGCACAGGAAATTTTGTCCCCTTGAAATAAATATTTTTAGCAGCGTCCGCAATCCCTCTTACTCCCTCATAAAAATCATAAAACGCTTCCGGCTTTTCAGGATTGCCGTAATTCAGGCAGTCGGTTAACGCGCTTGGGACTGCGCCTACGGCAGCAACATTTCGCATTGACTCGGCTACAGCATTGACTGCCCCCCAGTACGGGTCAATCCTGCAGTATTTTGGATTTGAATCACATTTAAGCGCAACTCCGAAAGTTCCGTTCTCAACGGCTTTCATCACGCCGGCATCGGCATATCCGGTTTCTATCACTGCATTTCCCATGACGCTCGTGTCATAATGCTTGTAAGCTTTGGACTTGCTGGCGACATTTGGATGCCTTAAGGCAGACAAAATTAATTTATTATAATCGCCAGGCTCTTTCAGATTAGGCTCCTTGAAATTTCTTTTCTGGGATTTTTTCTCACGCTCGTATTTTATTCCTTCAGTCACAACTTTAATCGGGACATTGCACACAATTTTTCCCTCGTATCTGGAAATGTAATCCTGCTGCTGGGTAACTTTACCGATTACAAAAGCCCCTGCCCCCAGGCTGATATTGGGCAGCTCAAAATCCTCATTATAAATTTTCAACAATGTTTTTGTGAATGAAGGCGGGCAAATCCACGTGAATCTCTCCTGCGTTTCAGAATTTGCAATTATATGGGCAGGCAGGTTTTTCATTGAAACGTTTACTTTGCTCAAATCAATGTCCGCTCCAAAGCCGGAATCTGAGCATAATTCTGAAGTGCTGCACATTATTCCGCCGGCTCCCATGTCCTTGAAGCCAAGCTCGACCTTATTTTTTTTTGCTTCTTCAAAAACAGAATATGTTGCCCTTATAATTACATTTTTCAAAAATGGATCAGGAACCTGAACAGCCCCGCGGTTATTTTCACGGTCTTTCTCATCAAGGATTAAAGACGCAAAAGCCGCGCCTCCAAATCCTGAATTGTCCGTGCCTTTGCCCACAATTATTATGTCATAGCCTTCTGCATTTTTAGGGGCATAGCTGTGGATGATATCTTTTTCTTTCACAATTCCCAGGCAGACAACATTGACTAAACAGTTTTCGTCAAAAGAATCGTTGAAATAAATATCTCCGCAGATGTTTGGAATTCCGACTGCATCGCCGTAGCCCGCAATTCCGTTAATGACTTCGTTTGCAATATATTTAACACGATTTTTGTTTTTGCCGTTGGGATTTCCAAACCTTAAGGGGTCTGCTGTTGCAATTACTTTTGCGCCCATGCATAAAACATCTCTAATAATCCCACCAACTCCGGTTGCAGCGCCTTCATAAGGAACAACCTGCGACGGATGGTTATGGCTCTCGTGGCTCACAACAATCCCGTATCTTTCTCCGTTTAAATATCCAAGCTCTACAATCCCGGAATCTTCAACGGGGCCAAGAATCACATTTGGAGCCTGAGTAGGAAGCAGCGCTTTCAAAACGCTTCTGCTGCTTTTGTAAGAGCTGTGCTCGCTCCACTGCGTGTTAAAAATATAAAGCTCAGTTATTGTAGGGTTTCTTCCTATCAGTTCAGCAACTCTTCTTGCCTCAAAAGTGCTCAGAGAAATTGAATTTTTCCTCAGAAAATCCTGCAGAGCCGTATCAGACATGGATTTTATGTCGATGACATCAACTTCTACACCACCCATTTTATCACCATAATTTGAATAAGTTAGTGGTATAAATAAGTTTTGGTTAATCCTCAAATAGCCTCTCCAATCATATAAATCGAGCCGGTCACGACAATCAAGTCGCCATTTCCGGCATTTTTCTTAGCATAATTCAGGGCATTTTTTGGATTATCTATTAGTTTAATTTTAATTTTTTTATTGCAATTAATTTTATTGAAAATTCTCAATAATTCCTGTGGTTTGGAAGCTTTTGGATTACCAGATTTGGTGAATATTATTGAAGAAACAAGCGGATTGATTATCTTAAACATATCTTCAATATCTTTATTGGACTGCACTCCGACAACAAAAATAAAATTATTAATTTTCCTTTGTTTCTTGAATATATATAATTCTTTTTTCAAAACTTTAAATCCGTCAGGATTGTGCGCTCCGTCAATCAAAACATTTTTTGAGATAAAACCCATCCTGCCGGGCCATTCTGTTTTTTCAATTCCGGTTTTTATTTGATTTTCATTTAATTTAATTAAATCATTTTTTCTTAAAATTTCTATGGTCGTCAGAGCAATATCCTTATTCTCTTGCTGGAATGTACCATTTAAATGCTTGAAATTAACATCACTAAATTTTCCCGGCAAGGTTAACAGCGCATTTTTTTGCTTAGCAATTTTCTTAATAACTTTCAGGGCGCTTCCTTTCGCGCCCGTAACGACGGGAACATTTTGTTTTATTATTCCTGCCTTTTCAAAAGCAATTTTCTCGACTGTGTTTCCGAGCAAATCAGTATGTTCTAATCCAATATTTGTGATAACAGAAACTAGCGGAGTAACAACATTAGTTGCATCCAGTCTGCCTCCTAATCCAACCTCCAAAATAACATAATCAACATTGTTTTCCTTAAAATAAAGAAAGGCCATTGCAGTTGTGATTTCAAAAAAGCTTTGATTAGTTATGTGCGGCTTTACTTTCAGAAAATAATTGACAATTTCTTTGTCAGTTATAAAATGATTATCAACTCTCATTCTTTCGTTAAATTCTTTTAAATGCGGGCCGGTATACATTCCGACTTTATATCCCGCTCCCCTTAAAATATAGAACATCATTGCGCAAACACTTCCTTTTCCGTTTGTTCCGGCAACATGAATGCATTTCAGCCGCTTCTCAGGGTTTCCTATCCTGTCAAGCAGCGATTGCACTCTTTCTACTCCAAGCTTTACTTCAGGAGTTTCAAGGCTGTAAAGATATGCGAGTATTTTTTTATAATCCATAGCGAGTGCATAAATTAATAAATTAATAAATGTTGTCAATCGGTATGAATAAGAAATCTGAATTGCAGCAAATAGCAAAAGAAATTGAGAAATGCAAAATCTGCAGGCAGGGCAAGACCGGAAAAGCTGTCCCCGGGGAAGGAAATCCCAATGCCGAGCTTGTCTTTATAGGGGAAGCGCCGGGAAGAAACGAGGCAGAGGTCGGAAAGCCGTTTATCGGCAGGGCGGGAAAACTATTAAAATCAATAATAAAAGATATGGGGATTGATGAAAAAGAAGTTTTTATCACAAATCCGGTAAAATATCTGCCGCTGAAAGGCACGCCATCAACAGCCGATATAAAACACGGAAAAACGCATCTTGAAAAACAGCTAAAGATTATCAATCCGAAAATAATTGTCCTGCTTGGCAGAGTTGCCACTTTGGCTAATTTTGAAGAGCCGATATCCGTAAAAAAAGAGCACGGAAAAATAATTAAGAAAAACGAAATAAGCTATCTTATTACCTACCACCCTTCCGCAGCTTTGAGATTCCCACCATTAAAGAAAGTGCTGGCAGAAGATTTAAAAAAACTCAAAAAGCTGGTTAAAACTGTTAAAAATGAATAGTTTTTAACACATAAATTTTTATATAGCCTGATACCATCAGCCAATATGCAGTTTCTTAAAAAAGAGCATAAAAAATTCAGCAAAAGCGGTTACTCTGAGTTTATTTTAGGCGGGGATATAGGCGCAACCAACACACATCTCGGAATTTTTGGTGTAAAAAACAAATCCGCAGATCTGATTGTGTCTTACCATTTCAAAAATAAGGATTTAAGTTCAGTTTATAAAATAATCAATTTTGTTCTCAATTTAATTAAAAAAGACTATAAAATAAAAATAGAAAATGCGTCGCTTGGAATTGCAGGAGCTTTGTCTCCGGAAAAGGATACTGCAAAGATGACAAATATAAAATGGTCAATATCAAAAAAAGAATTGAAAAGCAGGACAAAATTAAAAAAAATAATATTAATAAATGATTTTGAAGCAATCGGTTACGCGATTAATTCATTAAAGAAAAGTAATGTTTCCATTATTAAAACAGCAGGAAAAGTGCAGAAGGCACCTATTTTAGTCATTGGCGCTGGAACAGGATTGGGAAAAGTCATATTATTGTACGATAAAAATAAAAATTCATATTTTCCGGTATCTTCAGAAGCGGGCAACAGTGATTTTGCGGCGCAGGATAATATGGATTTTGAATTAATAAATTTCATGCGCCAAAGAATAAAAGGGAATATAAGCTACGAGGATTTTTTATCAGGGAGGGGCATAGTAAACATCTTTAATTTTGTCAGAAATGGCAAAAGATTTAAGGAAACGGCTTGCACGAAAGAAATTAACGAGTCAAAAATCAAGCCGGAGTTAATATCAAGATACAGGAAAATTGACGGCACATGCAAAGAAACTTTCAGGATTTTCAAAAAAATTTATGCGGGATTTGCAAGAAATTCTGCGCTTGATGCGCTGCCTTACGGCGGAATTTACATTGCAGGCGGAATAGCGCCAAAGAATAAAGAAATTTTTGACAGGGAGTTTGTAAAAATGTTCGGGCAGAACAATAAATTATCGCATGTTTTAAATAAAATTCCCGTTTATTTAGTATTAAACTTAAACGTCGGATTGATTGGAGCTGGAGCTGCCGGAGCGGATATGCTGAAATGAAAGAATGCAACTGTATTTTCACTATTTTTGGAGCAACCGGAGACCTGGCAAACAGAAAACTGCTGCCTGCGCTCTACTTTCTCGAGCAGGAAAAGCAGCTGAAAGAAAATTTCAGAATAATCTGCATAGCAAGGAAAGAGAAAACGAATGAGCAGTACAAAGAAAGGGCTTCCAATTCAATAAAAAAATTCTCAAGGATAAAAGTCCAGGACGAAATTTTGAAAAAATTATTATCCAGGATAACCTATCTCAGGATGGACTTCGCAAATTTACCGGATTATGAATTGCTCAAGTCTTTGATTGAAAGCGCATCCTTTGAAAAATGCAGGAAGTGCGAAAGAATATTTTATCTTGCAGTTCCGTCAGCGCTGATAGGGGGGATTGTTGATAATCTTAAATCAGTTGGGCTGGCAGAACGGCAAACTGACGGCGGCCCTTACAGCAGGATCATGTTTGAGAAGCCATTCGGCTATGA
>ERZ1292633.3107-Hain-H41-02um-R1-3107-length-16456-cov-9_pt1 | contig 16456 bp, 16 predicted proteins | sample MGYA00564406_ERZ1292633 | MGnify/ENA primary metagenome ERZ1292633 (study PRJEB36523, sample SAMEA6512639) | groundwater metagenome | collected 2019-01-08 | study: AquaDiva: Metagenomics assemblies of 32 groundwater samples | reverse complement strand
GATTTGTTAAGTATTTATAACAATTTGATAATTACACGTACATTTTCAAAAACAGCAGGGTTGGCAGGGCTGAGAATTGGCTATGTAGTGGCAGACTCAAGTCTGGCAAAGCTCCTCTATCGATTCAGACCAATGTATGAGGTAAACTCTATAGCGGTTTTATTTGCTTTGGAGATTTTGGATAATTGGGAATTAGTTGATGAGTACATTCGTGCCACGGATGCGGGGAAGAAATATCTTCTCAAAGAATTTAAGGCCCTCTCATTTAAAACAATAGATACATACGCAAATTTTATCCATGTCGATTTTGGAATAAATAAAGATAATATTCTAAGCGGATTTCGGAGAGATGGAATTTTGATTAGGGGTGGCCTTGATGTGAAAGGTTTTGAGAACTATACCAGAATTTCTGTTGGTAATATTGAAGTGATGAAGAAGGTAATTGAGAGTATAAACAAAAACACGTTATAGATGACCAGATTAATTAAAAATTTTTTAATTTGGATATTGAAGACCCTGGGGTTTAGTCCGAAAGATTTTTTTGAAAGTTTCAGCAAACTATCGCTTAAGTTAGCGTTATTTGAAAATAGGTATGGAAAGTTAGTGAAAAAACTTCGTGAAATCGTGCCAGACATTTCAAATCAGGAATCAAGCGAAAAAGATACATTTAATGATTATTGGGAACTTAAGCGTCGTATATTACAAGCATTTCAATGCACAATGATGTTGAAATCCCTAGAACCCGGTCCTCCAGTAAATTTGACTGTAGTGGATATTGGAGACTCTGCAGGTACACATATGCTTTATCTAAAAGAACTAACCAAGAATAAATTTGATATTGATACTATCAGTGTGAATTTAGATCCGAGAGCTATAGAAAAGATTAATGCACGTGGTTTAAAGGCAATTCTTTGTCGTGCAGAGGATTTAGATCTAGGAGACAAAAATATAGATCTATTTACATCTTTCCAGATGGTTGAGCATCTTCACAATCCCGCAATTTTTTTCTACCGTTTAGCAAAAAAATCCTCTTGTAATAAAATTATAATAACAGTCCCATACCAGAAAAATAGTCGTGTAGGTTTGCACCATTTACGAAATAAAACAAATAAGATTATTTATGCCGAAGATGAGCATATATTTGAATTGAGTCCGGAAGATTGGTCATTACTAATCCTTCATTCTGGATGGAGGGTTATCTACAGTAAAATCTATTACCAGTATCCGAGAATGCTGCCGATTGTTAGTCCACTGCTGTCATGGTATTGGAGGAAGACAGATTTTGAAGGCTTCTGGGGAGCAATATTAGAAAAAAACACTACACTCGTAGATCATTACCAAGATTGGGATGATTAGAATAAGAGTAATCATAATAAAAAAGCAGGAGAATATGGATGTCTAAAGATTTTAAGGTACTTTTTATTTACCCTAATACTGAAATGGCTACTTTAGTACCAATAAACCTTTCATTGCTTACTCCCTGTTTAAAAGAAGCTGGATTTGAAGTCGAATTGTTTGATACTACTTACTATAAATGGGAAGACATAAATTTTGAGCAAAAAAAGGTTGAGTTGCTTCAATTAAAACCATTCAGCTATAAAGAAAAAGGTGTTTTTTACAAGGAAACTGATATGTATGAAGATCTTGTAAAAAAAGTTGGAACATACAAGCCAAATCTTATAGCTATTACACTTGTGGAAGACACGTATGGACTTGGAATGTCTCTTTTGGATGCAATAAAAGATTATGAAGTGCCTGTGATTGCAGGTGGGGTGTTTGTAACGTTCTCTCCTGAAGATGTTATTGGTAATGAAAATGTTGATATGATTTGTATTGGCGAAGGCGAGTATGCACTTGCGGAGCTTTGCGAAAAGATGTATCGAAGGGATGACTACTCAACAGTTAAAAATCTTTGGATAAAAAAGAGTGGACAGATAACAAAAAACCCGATGCGGGAACTGACCGATTTAAACAAACTTCCTTTTATAGATTATGATATCTTTGATAAAAAAAGGCTCTACAGGCCTATGCATGGCAAGATATATACGATGATACATGTCGAGATAGATAGGGGGTGTCCCTATAATTGCACATACTGTGAGGCCCCTCATCTCAGGAATTTATTTAAGGAAGAAGGCGCTGGTGTTTATTACAGACGCAAGAACATAGGCCGTGTAATTGATGAAATAAAACATCTTGCAAGGAAGTACAATCCTGATTATATAAACTTTAATGCAGAATCTTTTCTTGCTAAACCGGTATCAGAACTCATGGAGTTTGCTGAAAAATATAAAGAAATTGGACTTCCGTTCTGGTGTCAATCTAGGCCGGAGACTGTAACAGAGGAGAAGATAAAAATACTCAAGGATATGAACTGCCAGAATATGCAGTTTGGCATAGAACACGGGAATGAGGCATTTCGGTATAAAGTTTTAAATAGGCATTATACAAATAAGCAAATGATAGATGCTTTTAAAATTGTTGAAAAGTACGAAATAGCATATACGGTTAATAATATTATTGGGTTTCCTGATGAAACGCGAGCGTTGGTTTTTGATACTATTAATGTAAATAGGCAAATAAACCCAACAACGATGAATGTATATTTCTTTACTCCATACACGGGGACAACATTACATAAATACTGTGTCGAAAAAGGCTATCTTGATAAAAACGCCAAGGTTCATCAACTCCTTGATGGAGTTCCACTGAAAATGGATACGATAAGCTATCAGGAATTAAAAGGGTTGCAAAGGACATTTCCTCTCTATGCTAAAATGCCGGAGAATATGTTTGATCAAATAAGAATTGCTGAGAGATTTGATGACGAAGGTAATAAAATGTTTGAGGAGCTTAAAAGAAGGTATTATGAAAAGTACTTTCAGGCATCTCCAAGGTAGTTTCAGAAAATGAGAATTTTAATTGTATTTGACTCATCGCTGAGGATGGGTAAAGATGAGTTGCCGCCTTTTAATAAGGATGACACGGTTTATTTATTTCCTTTAACTTCTAAAACGTCCATAACAACTGATTTTGTGAAAAGGATAAAAATTACTGGGTGTGAAGTAGAATTCCTCCAGACCGCAGAAATAATCAATTCAGCAGCCGATAAGGTTAGGGATAAATATATACGTTTTATAGCGGAACTCCCCGAAAGAGTTCAGCACAGGGACAAAAGTCTGAAGAGTTTATTTGCTATAGATGATCATGCAACAATGTGGTGGTTTAGTCTTGTTGCAGAAAAAAATACATTTAAATCAGACGCATTTAATAGGCTTGTTCAATTAGACACTATTGTTAACACAGTCAGGTGTAAAAATATAGATAGAATAATGTTTGGTTGTGAAAATAGAAAATTGCAAAATGCATTATACGATTTTTCTCAGCATAATTCTATAAAGTTTGAAGTGTTGCCTGTCAGGCAGACAAAGGGTTTGAAGGAACGTATTGGAGAGTTTCAAGGTTTATTTTACCTTAAGCATATATTCTTGTTACTTTGTTTCGGTGGACAATTTTTTTTAAGAGCTTTTAAGATTAAAAAAAGACTTGGTAAATTGAATCGACCGCCAATTACTGATAAATCAATGACGATTATTACATACTATCCTAATATAGACATTGAAGCAGCAAAAGATGGTATATTCAAAAATAAATATTATGAATATTTGCAGGAGTCTATGGAGAGTTACGGACGGGATATTACTTGGATTGCCATGTACGTGATAAATAATTCTTTGTCTTTTAAAGAGTCTTTGGAATATGCTGAACAGCTTATAAAGAATGGATATAACATGTATTTTCTTGAAGAATTTATTTCAAGTGGTATGCAAATAAAGTGCTTGTTAATACTGCTAAGAATTAGCCTGAAATTTATAAGAATTAAAAAAAGTATTTGTTTAATGCATACTTTTGGCACTTATAACTTTTATAAAATATTCAGGGATGACTGGTACTCATCTTTTGTTGGAACTGTTGGATATATTGGACTTTTATATTACAGTATGTTTAAGTCTCTGTTATCCAGATTGGAAGCAAGTAAATGCTTGTATTATTGTGAGATGCATGCTTGGGAAAAAGCATTACTATCAGCGAAAGCTGCACTTGGAACAAAAATGTCTTTTTTGGGTTACCAACATGCAACGATATCAAAGATGCTGTTAAACTACTTTAATGACTCACATGAGATATCAGGGTGCGGAGATTATAAGATGCCTCAGCCCGACAAGATTGTTTGTAATGGTCAATTGCCTTATAATTACATGAGAGAATGTGGCTGGCCTGAAGAAAAATTGTGTATTGCTGAGGCCATAAGATATAATCATTTGAAGGAATATATGAGATCGAAATGTAAAAGAAAGCGGGACGTTATTCTTGTGGTACTTTCTATTAGTCCTTTGGAAAGCAGTTCGATTTTAAACATGATTAATGAATCGCTCCATAATGTTAAAGGTATAGAGGCTTGGGTAAAACCGCATCCTTTTCTGCGGATAGAGGAAGTATTTACGCTTTCGGGAATACAGCCTGATAATTGCTCATTTTTGATAAAGAATGAGCCAATTGAGAAATTACTTGCTGAGACAAGAATTGTCATAGTAGGTGAATCGAGTGTTTCAATAGAAGCCCTAGCGTTGGGTTGTGAAGTTGTAATTGTAAATGTTCCTGAATGGATTAATATGTCACCATTAAAAGATGTAAAAGCTGGGATGATTAGGATAGTTAGTTCTCAAGAAGAGTTGAGACAAACTATCCTGGATATTTTTAAAGAAAAATATAATCCAGAAAAATATGCAGCTGCATCCAGAAAAACAATAAATGATTTTTTTTATTTGGATGAAGAATCTAATGTCCCTAAAAAGTTCTTGGAATTACTAGGTAGTTCAAGTGTAAATGGGATAGATAATTTAACAAAAAGGTGCGAAAAGTGAACGTCATTGTTTTTGGTGGTTCAGGGTTCCTTGGAAGTCACGTAGCTGATGCGCTTAGTGAGGCAAGGCATAATGTGAGAATATACGATATAAGGAAATCCGAATATTTGAAACCGACCCAGGAGATGATTGTAGGTGACATTCTTGATGAGCAGAAAGTTAGAGAAGCTATAAAAGGAATGAACATTATATATAATTTTGCCGGTATTGCCGATATAGATGAAGCATCCAAAAAACCTATTGAAACAGTAAAATGCAATATACTTGGTAATACCATATTGCTTGAATCGGCTCTAAGAGAAAAAGTTAAACGATTTGTATATGCAAGCACTATCTATGTATATAGTGATTCTGGATCTTTTTATAGGTGTAGCAAGAGTGCTTGTGAACTTTACATAGAGACATACCAAAAACAATATGGATTAGACTATACAATATTACGTTATGGTACATTGTATGGCACAAGGGCAGACATAAACAATAGTGTATACAGATTTTTAACACAAGCAATGAGAGAGAAAAATATTATATATCCTGGCAACGGTAACGAGATCAGGGAATATATAAACGTATTTGATGCAGCACGGGCAAGTATTGAGATTCTTAGTGATGATTTTAGAAATGAACATGTTATATTTACCGGACACTATCCGATGAAGGTTGGCGAGCTTTTTACAATGATAAAGGAAATACTAAAAGAAGACATAAAAGTTGAATATGTAGAACCTAAATATAATAACTCAATGGGACATTATACGATAACGCCTTACACATTTATACCGAAAGTTGGTAAAAAATATGTAAAACATTATTATACAGATATGGGACAGGGCCTTTTATTATGTATGCAGGAGATATATGATAAAATACATCGTTGTCATAAAGAGAACGTATGAGAGGTAAAGGGGAGGTCACCGAAGTTAACATCATGAAAAGGATTCTTATATCTACATCCTCATTTGGGGAATATGATCACTGTCTACTTGATAATCTCAGGAAAAAGAAATGTGAAATTATTTTAAATCCTTATGGAAGGACATTAACTGAAAGTGAGATAAAAGAGCTATTAATTGATATTGATGGCCTTATTGCTGGTACTGAACCTTTGACTCAAAATGTTATCGGTAGCGCCAAAAACCTTAAAGTTATTTCCCGATGCGGTATTGGCATAGACAATATCGATATTGAGGCTGTAAATGTAAAAGGTATAAAATTATATCGAACCCCAGAAGGGCCAGCTATTGCCGTTGCTGAGCTTACGCTGGGGCTTATGCTTGATTCTTTACGAAAAATATCCTACCTGTCCAGGAAAATATGCTCTGGCGGTTGGGAAAAAAAAATGGGAAGGCTTCTTACGGGGAAAACCTTGGGAATCGTGGGAATGGGAACTATTGGGAAAAAACTAACTATTCTTTTAAGACCTTTTAACTGTACGATATTAGCCAAAGATATTTTTCCTGATAGTAAATTTTCAATAGACAATAATGTGCAATATGTTGATTTAGATGTATTATTAAGCAAATCTGATATTACTACCCTCCACCTACCACTAGATAATAATACTAGGGGGCTTTTTACTACAGACCTTTTTGCACAGATGAAAAGTGACGCAGTATTCATTAATACTTCCAGAGGAGAAATAGTGGATGAGGGTGCTTTATACGACGCTTTGAAAGAGGGATTGATTGGTCACGCATGTCTAGATGTTTATAGAAATGAACCCTATAATGGGAGGCTAAGAGAGATGGATAATGTCACTTTAACTTGTCATATAGGTTCTTATGCTAAAGAGGCGAGGATAGCAATGGAAAGACAGGCAGTGGAGAATCTTTTGAAAGGATTTAGGGATTGAGGGATTAGGGGATTATGAATTATAAAAGGTTTGAAGAGTTGCCATGCTGGCAGATAGCGAGGGAATTATGCAAAGCAGTATTTGAATTAATAAATACCAGTGGGATTAAAAGTGATTTTAGTTTGCGTGATCAAATGTGGAGAACATCTGGTTCAACTATGGACAATATTGCTGAGGGCTTTGATGACGGATCAACTCTTGAGTTTATTCGTTTTTTAGGTTACTCTCAAAGGTCATGTAGTGAAGTCCAATCTCAATTATATCGTGCTGTAGATTGCAAATATATCAATGATTCTCGATTTACAAAAGTATACGATCTTGCTTCAGAATGTCGTGAACAAGTTAAAGGTTTCAGAAAATATTTAAGAGACTATAAGTCTACAAATTCCGAAATTCCCAAATTTCTTAATTCCTTAAATATTTAATATGATAAAAGCAATTATTTTTGATTTTGATGGGGTACTGGTAGAATCGGTTGATATAAAAACTAAGGCTTTTGCAAAGCTATTTGAGTCAGAAGGGGAAGATATTGTTGAAAAGGTCGTTGATTATCATCTCAAAAATACAGGGGTATCGAGGTTTGAGAAGATTAGATACATTTATCAAAATATGCTTAAGAGGGATTTGTCAGAGGAAACCTTTGCTGATTTATGTCACCGGTTTTCTCATTTAGTTGTTGACGAAGTGGTAAACGCTCCGTACGTTAAAGGAGCTAAAGAATTCTTGGATAGTTATTATAATGAATATAGTTGTTTTGTAGCCTCTGCCACCCCGCAAGACGAGATGGAGGAAATAATCAAAAGAAGAAAAATACAGGATTGTTTTAAGGGAATTTATGGTTCTCCCAAAAAAAAGGGAGACATTGTCCGTGAAATACTTGTCGTTTATACTTCAACCCTCAGCCCTCAGTCCTCTGTTTATGTCGGCGATGCTATGAGTGACTATTTAGCTGCTAAAGATAATGCGGTAAATTTTATAGCAAGAATAAATAACAACGAATCTATATTTAATGATATAGATTGTATAAAAGTCAAAGATTTGCAAAATTTAGATATAGTGATTGAAAATATTTAATGTGCTTGATTTGAAATGAATAATAAGAAGAAAGCCATCCTGATTACTGGGGGCACGGGTTTACTCGGGAAAGGATTAGCGGAAAGCATTCTTCCTGATTTCAGACTAATAAGTACTCATTTGCGGGATTATTCAGTTCCTCGCAGTAATAATGTGGAATATATTGTGTTGGATGTGATCAATATAAGGTCTGTTAAAATATTATTTGAAAAATATGAATTTGATTGCGTAGTTCATGCAGCTGGAATTGCAAATGTAGATTATGTGGAAACTCATTACGAGGAAAGCTTCAGATCAAATGTCGAGAGCACACAAAATATCATTTCTGTATGTAGAGAATCCGGTTGTCACATGATTTATGTATCCACAAATGCTGTTTTTGATGGTACTGAAGCACCGTATAATGAAACTTCTAACCCTAATCCAATTAATAAATACGGTAAAATAAAGCTAGAATGCGAAAGAATAGTATCAGAGAGTCTTAAAAATTTTACTATTTTTAGACCCATTCTGATGTATGGCTGGCATTATCCTCAAAGCAGGCAAAATCCTGCAACTTGGATAATTGAAAAACTTTCTAAAGACCAAACAATAAATATGGTCACAGATATTTATGAAAATCCTCTCTACAATGTTCAATGTGGTGAAATATTATGGCAAATTATACTGAAAAAGCCGCTGGGAATAATACACGCCGCAGGAGGTGAAATTGTAAACCGTTATGAATTTGCTGTAAAACTTGCCGAAGTCTTCGGATTTTCCTCCTCTCTTATTCGTCCCGTTGATAGCTCTTTTTTCCCAGCAATAGCCCCACGGCCAAGGAATACCAGTCTTGAAACAAAACGCACCAGGGAAGAACTTGGCATTACGCCAATAGTTTTAAGGGAAGGCCTTGAAAAAATGAAGATGCAGGCCTCGAAACAATGAAAAGAACATTTCCTGTTTCCATTGTAATTCCAGCTTACAATGCTGCTCGTTTTATTACTAAAACGCTTGATTCTGTGAAAGCCCAAACTTTTAAAGAGTATGAAGTTATTGTGGTGGACGACGGGTCACTTGATAATACAGGGGAAATTGTTGGCAACTACATACGCATTCATGGTTTGGTAGGCCAGTGCATAAGGCAGGAAAATAAAAAAATTGCCGGAGCGAGAAACACGGGGATCAAATTCGCAAGAGGAGAATATATTGCCTTGCTGGATCATGATGATTTATGGTATCCGAATAAACTCCAAGTAGTATTGGATAAATTCAAACTTCATCCTGAAGTCGATTTGATCGGGCATAATTTATTTATGGTAAAAGGCGGCAAGAAAAAAGGTGTTTTGAAAACCGGTACCGCTTCATCCAACATGTATAAGAAGCTTCTTTTTACAAGAAGCTTTCTTTCTCCTTCCGCTGTGGTTTTTAAAAAGGAAAAAGCTTTGGAAATAGGTGGTTTTCGTGAGAACCACGAGTTTGTTACTGTAGAGGATTATGATTTTTGGATGCGGCTTAGCAAAGTAGCAAAATTTTATTTTATCAAGAAAATTCTTGGGGAATATATTATTGTTGAAACCGGGGCGTCAAAGAAAATTGAATATCATCATAAAAATATCGAATTTCTTTTAAGAGACCATTTTGCTTCCTACTTCGGAAATAACCCAGGACTTTTTGATAGGATGAGAATGAGAAGAAGGCTTTCGGTGGTTTATCGTTCTGCGCTTCATTTGACGATAAAGTACAAACAAGACTCCAGAAAACAGCAAGAATATTTTGTAAAAATGATGAAAGAATTTCCCTTTGATTTTAAGAACATGGCCGTGGCACTGTTTTGGATTGGAACTGTACTTTCAAAAAAACTTTCGGTCTAAACATTTCTTATTTAAAATGCGTATAGCGATAAATGCCTTATCTGCCGTTGCTGGAGGCGGTGTTACTTACTTAAATCAATTATTTAAACATCTATCAAAGATAGATTGTGAAAATGAATATATAATCATTACAACACAGATAGGGGAAAACATACTTCATGCAAACTATAAAAATTTTCAAGTCATTTCTTTTAGACCTCCAGGTTTTTCTCCGATTCTTCGTATTTTCTGGGAGCAATTGTGTCTTTGGTATGTATTAAAGAAAAATAAGGCTAGTATTCTGTATTCTCCTGCAAATATAGGTTTGATTTTTTTCTCCTTTCTTACCGTGTTCATGAATCAAACTATAGTAAAAATTACGAAACAGAGGTTAGTGAATGCATTGAAATGTTTGATTTTTGGAAAAATCAAGGAAATGTAATTGGATATGATATGAACAAATTGATATGTAGAGCCATAATAAATACATATTACAATGCATTTAAAAACGCATTGAGGAAAAGAAGGGATTTCAAAGGAGCAAAAAAATATTTTTTATCATTTCTTTATTGTTGGGTTAAAAGCATAGTTTTTAGAATTTGGTAAAGTATTTATTGTAAGTGCAAATGAACATTCTTTTTATATATTCATTGCAGGATGCCCAATCATCGGCTAAACCTCTGCGATCTTCTGCTCAAATGCAATTTGGCATCTCCTATATTTCGTCTTTTTTAAAAAAGCATGGTCATAGCACAAAGTTGATTGTATTAAGCAGGATGTTTAATAGTAAAAAAAAAGATATAATAAATGAATATCTAAGAGACTTTAATCCAAAATTAATTTGTTTTACGACTGTGAGTACAGAGTATCAATTCATTGTAGAAATAGCGCAATATATAAAAAACCACTATAGGGATATTTGTTTGCTTATTGGAGGTCCTCACGTTTCTTTAAATCCAGACAATATTTTATCTGATGGTTTTGATGCTTTATGTATAGGAGAAGGGGAACACCCCACATTGGAAATGGTTTCTCAGATGGAACATAATATTGTTCCTTCTAATATTCAAAATCTCTGGATTAGAAAGAGTTTAAATGATATTGAAAAAAACCAGCAACGTCCATTCATACAAAATTTAGACAGTCTGCCTTTTCCTGATAGAGAAATGTGGAAAGACTGGATAGATGAACATCACGGTTCTTTGGAGCCAGTTTTGTTAGGCCGAGGCTGTCCGTTTCAATGTACTTATTGCAGCAATCACGCCTTGCGAAAATTGTCCCCAGGTCATTATGTAAGATTAAGATCTACTGATAATATTATAGAAGAAATAAAAGAAATTATCGCTGTTTATCCAACAAAAAAAGACTTTTATCTTGAAGTGGAAACTGCGGGTATAAATAAAAAATGGGACTTAGAGTTGTGTACAAAACTTGAATTATTAAACAAAACCCTCAAACAACCTTTAAATTTTGGAATTAATCTAAGAGTTACGGCTAATGCCGACCTTGAAGTTTTTTTTGCTAGCATTAAGAAAAGCAATTTTAAATTTATAAATATTGGACTTGAGTCTGGAAGTGAGAAAGTACGCCGCGAAATACTTAAACGCAGTTATTCAAATAATGATATTATCAAAACAGTTACTTTAGCAAGAAAATATAGTTTGAAAGTAAACTTTTTTAACCTGATAGGTATTCCGGGAGAAACTTTGGCAGATTTCAGGGAAACAATTAAAATTAATCAAATTTGTCACCCCGATACTCAAATGCTCAGTATTTTTTATCCATACCCTGGAACAGATTTATATTCTTTGTGTAAAGAGCAAGGATTATTACAAGAGCCTTTAAGCACAGACATGGAAAGATCAAAGGCAGTTCTTAACTTACCAGGGTTTACAAAAAAACAAATTCAAAAAAATTACATTTGGTTTAATTATTATGTCTATAAAGGTCATAAACCAACATACAAAATATTAGCAAGTGTTATAGTACACAAAATACATTCAAATCACCGTCTTAACAAAATATATAGGTGGTTAACCAGTATTACAATTTTCAAAATGCTAAAGTACTTCTTAAAATGGTAAATAAATGCGTATAGCGATAAATGCCTTATCCGCTGTGGCGGGAGGAGGTGTTACTTATTTAAATCAATTATTTAAACACTTATCAGTGATCGATAGGGAAAATGAGTACCTTATTATTACTACAAGAAAAGGTGAAAAAATACTTCATACAAATTATAAAAATTTTCGAGTTATTTCTTTTAGATTTCCAGGTTTTTCCCCAATTCTTCGTGTCTTTTGGGAGCAATTATATCTTTGGTTTGTATTAAAGAAAAATATGGCAAATATTCTGTACTCTCCAGCAAATATTGGTTTGATATTTTCTCCATTTCCTACTATACTTATGATTCAAACAGTGGCACCTTTTGATTATGAAATGATTAAAAAACAAAATATTTATTACCGGTTAAAATTTAATCTTTTAAGGATATTAACTAGTTTATCTATAAAAAAAGCAAGAAATGTTATATTTATCTCGGGTAAGGCACGAAAAGAATTAAGTCAATACTACAAACTGCAAAAGGAGAATACTTCGCTTATATATCACGGCAGGAGTGAGATATTCAAGCCAAATTTAGATGGCAATTGTTTGGAAGAGGTTAAAAAAAAATATAACCTAGACAAGTTTATTCTCTATGTCTCAAATATATACAAATATAAAAACTTTTTTGAGTTAATTCATGCCTTTTCATTGATTAAAAATCAAATTAATCCTAATTTAAAACTTGCACTCGTTGGAAAAAATTTCGACGATCAATATACCGAGTCACTCAAGGCTCTTGTAAAAGAGAAAAAAATGGAAGACCGTATCGTCTTCTTTGGACATGTACCCAATGAGGAGTTGCCCTATTTTTATATGCTTTGCCAATTATTTGTTTATCCGTCAACATGCGAAAATTGTCCAAATATTCTGATTGAATCCATGGCTTGCGGGGCGCCGGTTTTATCATCAAATATAGAGCCGATGCCGGAAATATGTCAAGATGCGGCAATATACTTTGATCCTTTTAATCCACAAGATATTGCTGAAAAGATAAAAGCTGTATTATCTAATGATGGTTTGTTGGAGAAATTAAAACAAAACTCGATAAGAAGAGCAAATTGCTTTAGTTGGGAAGAGACTGCCATAAAAACATTGGGTATTATGGAAGAGTTAAATGGATAAAGAAAAAGTATTAATTATTAAGCCTGGTTATTCAGAAACCTTAGATGGTGAGATTGGTGTGATAACAAGCTTGGGGGACGTACTCAGGAGTACCGTGCTTTTGCATCTTTATAAAAATGCCCATGTTACATGGTTGGTGGACGAGAAGGCGTTTCCTTTGTTAAGAGGGAATCCATATATTCATAGAACAATTTTTTATGATCTTACCTCAGTATTGCAATTACAATCAGAACGATTTGATACTCTCATCAATCTTGAAAAGGTGCCTGGACTATGTGCCTTTTCAGATTCCATTAATGCTTGGCGTCGGTATGGATTTAGATTTGATCCTGAAAATGGAGCTGCACTTGCTTATGATGGTTCTCAACATGTATTGGAAATTTGTATGGATACCGAATATAAGAAAAAGACAAAGAGATATTGGGAAGAAATTCTATATGAGATGGTTGGTGGCGCTAAGTGGCAAGGTGAGTGTTGCATTTTGGGATACAAACCCAAATCTAACATTATTTATGATATAGGCTTTAATTATGACGTGGGTACAAAATGGCCTACTAAAGCTTGGCCTATGGAGTATTGGAAGGAACTTGAAAGGCTTATTGGCAATAAATATACAATTTCTTGGCAGCAAGGTTTGAAAAACCTTGAAGAATATTTTGAGTGGATAAATTCCTGCCAAGTTGTTGTAACTAATGATAGTTTAGGTTTGCATGTAGCTAATGCGCTACACAAAAAGATAATTGCATTTTTTGGTCCTACACTGGCCTCAGAAATTTGTATATCAAATGGCATAAAATTAGAATCAAATGCTGACTATAATTGTATACCGTGTTTGAGCCCAAAGTGTATTCAAACTAAATCATGTATGAATTATATAGAACCTAAAATGGTTTACGATGCAATTGAAAGTATTATGAAAAATGGATAAATATCGTATAGATAGTCACAAACTTTTATATCATGTCTCCAGGGTAAATGATTGGTTGAAAGGGGAAAATATTTATCCTATTTACGCTGAAATATCTCCGTCAGGCACTTGTAATCACCGATGTACTTATTGTGCTTTGGATTTTATGGAATATCAACCACGATTTCTAAATAAAGAGATGCTTAAGGGTCGGCTATCTGAAATGGCATTACTTGGTTTAAAGAGTATTATGTATGCTGGGGAAGGTGAGCCTCTTTTACATAAAGATATAGTTGAAATAATTAACCATACAAAGAAAGTTGGTATTGACGTTGCCATAACGACGAATGGGGTTCTTTTTAAAAAAGATATTATAGGGAACACTCTTGAAAATATTACCTGGATAAAAGTAAGTATTAATGGGGCAACGAAAGAAACCTATGCTAAAATTCATAAAACAAATCCTGATAACTTTGACAGGGTATTAGAGAATATGTCTTATGCTGTAGAGTTAAGACAAAATAAGGGATATAAATGTGCCCTGGGTATGCAGCTCATACTTTTACCTGAAAATTGGCATGAGGCAGAGCTTTTAGCTCAACAGGCTAAAGACATAGGTATGGATTACTTAGTTATAAAACCATATTCACAGCACCCGTTAAGCAGAACGACAAGGTATAGAGCTATAAAATATAGTGATTATCTTTATTTGGCCGATAAGTTAAGCACTTTTAATAATAACAACTTTAGCGTAATATTCCGTATTAACACAATGAAAAAATGGGATGAAGGGCAACGAAGTTACCGGCAGTGCCTCGCCCTTCCTTTCTGGTCTTACATAGATGCCGGTGGGGCTGTTTGGGGATGTAGCGCTTATCTCAGCGATGAACGGTTTGTTTATGGTAATATTTATAAAAATTCGTTTAAAGATATCTGGGAAGGTGAAGAGAGGGTTAAGTCAATTAGATGGGCAGAGAATGAGTTAGATATACACCAGTGCAGAGTAAATTGCAGGATGGATGAAATAAACCGGTATCTATCGGATTTAAAACATCCACCAGAGCATGTGAATTTTATCTAAATCTGTTACGAATGAATTATAAGCATTTAATCTTTGATTTTGACGGTGTATTAGTTGAATCTAATGAAATACGGCTTGATGGGTTCCGTTCTCTATTTTGCAACTACTCTTCCTATGAAGTTGAAAAGCTTATTCAGTTTTCCAGGACGAACGGAGGTTTATCCCGTTATAAGAAGATACGATATTTTTTTGAAGAAATTCTCAATGAACCAATTTCAGTTGATAACATTCAAGCCTTAGCCAAGCAATATTCCAATTTAGTCAAACAAAAAGTAATTAGCGCTGAACCGGTAATTGGTTCGCTGGAGTTTTTATCTTCTTATAAAGGCAAATGTGACTTTGCTATTGTCTCTGGCTCGGATCAGGAAGAGTTGCGGGAGGTCTGTCAGGTTCGAAGGATATCGGATTATTTTGTCGAAATACTGGGGTCTCCGGAGAGCAAAGAGTCTAATCTTTTACTATTGATAGCAAAAATGCACTGGGGGAAAGAATCATGTTTGTTTATTGGTGATTCTCTTAATGATTTAGATGCGGCACAAACGTGTGGAATTGATTTTATAGGAAGGGATTCAGGCTTAGTTAATTGGAGTACAATGAATAACATTCCTATTATTAAAGATATTTCTCGATTACCTTTGTATTTGAAGGAGCTTTAAATGAAGCGGGCGGTGATAATAACAGGACCTAATTTTCAGGATGAGGAATTTACCTATCCATATTACAGACTTTTAGAAGAGGGTTATAGTGTGGATGTAGCAACACCAGATAAGGTGGTAGTATATGGTAAATATGGTGTTCCTGCAAAGCCGACCATTGATACAAAGGATTTAAAAGCATCGAATTATGATTTAGTTATCTTGCCTGGTGGATTTGAGGCCCCAGACAGACTTCGCATAAGGAAAGAAGTGCTTAGCTTTGTAAAAGAAATGTATGAAAGCAATAAAGTTGTTGCTGCTATATGCCACGGCCCGTGGATATGTATTTCTGCTGGGATCATGAAAGGGAAGAAGGCAACTGGGTACATGTCTATTGCTGATGATATCAAAAATGCTGGGGCAACTTATCTTGAGGAAGACGTAGTGATTGATGGAAATCTTATTACCTCTCCACATTATAGGAATAATGGTGATTTTATGAAAGCTGTGATTAAAGTAGTGAATAGCAAACGAACATAGAAAATGAATTAGGACACAGATTTACACAGGTTTTCACAGATAATATTGATTTCTTTTTGATCTGCATTAATTTGTAATAATCTGTGTCCAATACTGAAATTTATGTTCATTGAACTATAGTATATAAGGTAAGTAGGACACATGATTTATAGAATCAACAATAAAGTAGCCAATAAAAATTATAAAACCGATGATAATAATCAAGATGTCCCACCTTTTGATTATTCTAATGTAATAGTCAAAAAGCCGTGGGGTTACGAATATTTAGTATTTAAAAATGATTTTGTTGCTATATGGATGTTACAGATAATTAGAAAACGAAAGACATCCATGCATGCCCATCCAAATAAAAAAACAGGGTTGGTTTTATTGTCTGGCAATG
>ERZ1292633.3106-Hain-H41-02um-R1-3106-length-16460-cov-6_pt1 | contig 16460 bp, 3 predicted proteins | sample MGYA00564406_ERZ1292633 | MGnify/ENA primary metagenome ERZ1292633 (study PRJEB36523, sample SAMEA6512639) | groundwater metagenome | collected 2019-01-08 | study: AquaDiva: Metagenomics assemblies of 32 groundwater samples | reverse complement strand
CCCCCCCCCCCCCCCCCCCCCCCCCCCCCCCCCCCCCCCCCCCCCCCCGCGCGCGGTTCGTCGTCGGCGACGTCGGATAGTGATGGCGACAATGCCCACGAAACCACGGCGGCCGCGGCGGCCCTCCGGCTGTTCCAGCCTAGCGAGCGACGGCGCTCGTCGACGGCTGCAATTCGCCGCTTTCTGGGCGGTGCCGGGCATCGATCGCTCGCCACGCTAACGGAGTCCTTCGGCGATCCCTCGGCGTTGTACGCGGAGCTCGATAGCGCGCAAACGACCATGACGAACTTGCGCCGCCAGCTCACAGCCCGTGACGTGGAGCTACACCATGCCATGCTGCGAGAGGACGTTCTCAAGGGGCAGCTGCTGCGCCGCGTGACGGCCGTCGCGGGGCTGAATAAGGACCTGCTCGCCGTGCGGCAGCAGCTGACGGGGATGTTGGACCATCAGTCGTCGAAGGCCCATTCCCACAAATCCATCATCATCGCAGGAGGAGGAGGATCTCATCGCTCTCATGCCGGAATGCAAATAGGGACTAAAGGGGGTGTGAGCCAACAGCGTTCGTCATCGGCGCTGGCCGAAGCGGAAACAGTCGTCGACACTGGCGGCGGCGGAGACGACGCCTCCGCGACGACGTCCGTCTCGTACCTCGAGTCCGTGCTGAAGGCACTGGCCGCGAACGACGATGACCGCTCTCAGGCTGGCCTCGCGGAGATGTCGCTGCTGCTCGCCGATATCTTGGAGAAGGAGCGACAGCTGCTGAAGAGTGTATGGGAGCAGCGGCTGGATCGTGCCAAGGCCACGGCGACGCTGCTCGAACGGGACGTGGATCGGCTGCGGGCGGAGGAAGTACGGCTGGCCACGCAGCTGCAACAGACGATCATGGAGGCGGACCGGCGACAGCGGGCGGCGCTGGCGGACCAAGCCATCGGCTTCCAGAACCGGCTCGCCGACCGGAGCCGCGCGTACGAGGAACAGCTGGATGCGAGCGAGGAGCGTATATCGGAACTCCAGCTGCTCCTCCGTGCTGAGCGTCAACAGCGGGAGAGCGGAGGAGGAGGAGGCGGCGGAAGCGCTGCGCACCGCCTGCCGTCGACGCCATTCGCGTCGGATGAGGACCACGACGCTGCGGCCGAGGTGGCCGCCACCAGAGCCGCGGCGGAGGTGATCGACAAGCTCAAGACGCTTCTCGCCGCCGCTAATCGAGAGCGCGTGGCCCTGCAAGACGCCGCCACCGATCTCAGTAGCAAGCTCAAGGAGCAGGTCGAATTGGCCGACGTTCGCGACCGCGACTGTCAGGCGCTCAATCAGCTGTTGTCGAAGGCCGAATCGGAAATGAACCGACTAGAGGAAGCACGCGCCACGGACACGAGGCACCACGAGGAGGACATGCAGCACCTGCAAGGGCAGCTGCTGCTCGCACAGGCATCCGCGAAAACGAGCCACAGCGTGGGTGGCAAAATCAGTGGCGCCGGTCGTGTGGCAGCGGGCTCTCGCAGCGGGCGCAAGGACGACGATGCTGTCGTGGACGACTCGATGCTTGATGCCCTCCGCCACAAGGACGTTGTGATTGAATCGCTAGAAAAGGACATCGCGCAATACGACGCGCAAGTGGAGACCCACCGGTCCCAGAATCGTCTGTTGCAGGCGGCGCTCGCCACGAAGGACACCGAGTTGATCGCCGCCAAGGAGCATGAGCGATCCGCGGCGGAGCAACGGGACGCTGCGATGGCGCAATGTGCCACGATGCGCTGCTGGACGGAGGTGACGGCTGCATTGATGGCCTCCGCGGCGGCGGAACTGACCCTGCCGACCCTGATGGCTGCCACCCGAGCGGCGGCGGAGGATGGCCCCCCTCCTCGTGGCAGCGACGACGTGGACGCGTGGATGGCAGACTGCACCCGCATGATTCACGCTTCCTCTCTCGTGCACGTCACGGCTCGGTTGCTCGCCGCGGCGTGCCTGGCCACCACGACCCATCCGGGGGCATCGTCTGGGAGGCGGAAGAGCGACGCTCGTGAGCCATCGGCGGCGACGATGGACGGCAGCCGAAAGAGACGCGAGTCCACGGCAGCAGTCGGCCTTCATCCGCCCATCAGCGTTGACGGCGTCGTGCCCACCGCCGCCGACGTGTTCGATTCGATGACGAAGCGCCTCCCTACGGCGACAGGGAAAAGCGGCAGCAGACACCCCGCCGAGGACCTCGCAGCTCGCCGGTCGTCAGCCGCCGCTGCTCTCGAGGACGGTCGGAGCCCGGAGCTCTTCGCGACGCTCCTATCTTGCTCTCGTCGAGCGGCGGACGATGTCGCTCGAAGCTTTCGAGCCGACGCGGCCGCCGCGGCGCTCCGCGTTGCGCGCAGGGAGTCCGTCGTGGTGGTCCACACGAACACCAAGCCGAGCCCCCATCGATCGTGGCCAGGAGAGGACGGCGGGAGGCTGCACTCACCATCCGAGGGGGGGCGAGCAGCGGAGGCGGAAGCGCCGGTCGTCGTGCCATCGCCATCTCCCATCGGTGAAATGGATGGATCAGCGCATCGGTCTCCCGTCGTGGTGGAGGCGGCTCTTCCGCGCTCGGGGCAGCCGCACGAGAGGCGGCAGCAGCGTTCTCCGGCTGATCGAAAGCAGAAGGCGTCTTCGCCGACCGACGGTCTGGGAGGGAAACTCCACAGCGCGAGTCGGGATGAACGGATTACGGACGGCTCCCGCCAACGGCGTCCTGCGAGGAATGACCGCGAGGCTGTCGATCCTGCGCCATCGGTATCGAACCCTGTCGCGACCGATTCGCGTGGCGACAACGCGCGAAACAGAAGCAATGGAATCGGACTGGGCGAGATGTCGGGAGAACGGGTAGCGGGCACTGGGAATGCCGCGGCGGCCGGACGCGGCGGGAGTCTTTCCTTCCCGCCCACGGAGCACGACGTGCGTGTGGCGTTGGCGTACCTCGAGGCGGCCGTGGGCCTAGCCTTGAGCGAAGTCGACATGCTCGCGTCGGCCGCAGCATTGAGAGCAATTACTGTCGAAGAGGAGCAAACTGAAGCGGGTGGAAGGATTGAAAGTGGCGGGGCAAATAGCCGCCCTTCCTCCGCGCTCGCCATGGTCGGGGACGGCATCACCGTCGGTCGTCGCTCGGAAGCGCCTCGAGGCGACGAGCTCACGACGGCCGAGGCCACGGTCGCCACCATTCTGTCACACTGGACATCCTGCTCTTCGGTGCGCGGCAGCAGCAGCTCCTCTGCAACGAAGCAACCAGTGGCCGCCACCGCCGTCGATGACCACGAAGACGACGCCGACGCCGAAAAGGTGGTGCGGGGTCCGGTGGCGGCGATAGCCCTCCTCCAGCAGATGGGCGCGGCGTTGGTGCCCAGGGTGTCGAGGCTGCGTGACGCCTCCACCGCACTGTCGGCCATTCGCTGGGAGTCGCTCGTCGCTGCGGCTATGCGGCCGCCATCGCGTGGACTATCCCACGAACGTCGTGAGCGCGACCAGGGGCCTCCGCAGGGTCGCCGGGATGGTGGCGCTGGGTCCATCGCGGAGCACCTGCGTGACCTGATCGCGGCCGCCAACGCGGACATGGCCGCTTCGGCGGAAGTAACGCCACTGGATGTCTCCTCCGGCTGCCGACGAGGTGCGGGGGGGTCCGTCGGTAGCGGCGCCGTGATTCGTGCGCCCAGCCGCACCCTTCACTCCGGCGGCGTGAGAACGGAGGAGCAGCAGATCTCCTCCTCCTCCTCCTCAGCGACCATCGGCGGCGCCGTCGTCGGCGGGGCCATCAGAATCGGGCCGCGCACTACGGGAGACGGCGGCGGAGGAGGAGGAGGAGGAGGAGGAGGAGAGCCCCTAGCGGCCGACATGTCAGTCGAAGAGCGTATGGTAGCTCGGATGCAACGGGCCGTGGCAGCTCGGCCGCAGTCCGCGCCGGCCGCACGGCTACCGTTGCCTCTCGCCTGGAAGCTTGACGAGGACGCAGCGAGCGAAGCCGTCGCACGACACCAGCCGCCTCCGCGGGATGGTGCGACGGAATGGTCGCAACGACACGCAGCGGCGGAAGCACCGTCGATGCGCGTCGTGTCGGTGAGCGCACCTGTCGACTGCTTTGTTCCGTCACCCGCGACGCGCGAGAGCCACGTCGGCCGAAATGGGGCCGTCGTCGTCGACAATCCCCACGTCGTGCTGCTCGTGCACCCTGCCGACCGGAACCCATCCCACCTTTCGCTGGGCAACCCTGCCATGGGTGCCAGTCGCGCGCCAGCCGTGGGGGCCGCCGATGCATCGCCCAGCACCGGCATCGCCGCGCGAACCACTGGCGACGTCGTCGTTCACGAACCTGTGGCGCGACGTGCTGCGGTGGCGGCAGCGGAGACGACGGCGGCGGCGATGGGAGCGCCACGCATCCGTGGCAACGTCGAGGGATTCCCCAAGCGACCTTGGTCGGCCCTATCACGGAGGGGTGCTGCAGCACGCACCGCGTCCGCGAAGGCAGCGATGGCGACGAGTGACGACACTGGTGGCACGGCCACGCACGACGAGCCCAACCGCGGAGAGACGAAGCGACGAGTTGCCACTCCGGCGGAGTTGAAAGACGACGATGCAAAACAGCAAGACCACATGACCCAGGACCCGAGGAGGTGGGCTGGTGCCGCGGGTGTGTCGAGGAGCATCGCGACGCATCGGGCCAACATGCGCGTCCGGGGCTTGCCTTCGACCTTTTAGTGTGAGAATACGCCCAACCGTGTAGAGTGGAGTGTAGGTGGGTACGGAGGGGGTGGGATAGGAATGTCGGGGTAAGAAACAATGGATCGTCCTCGCGCCGCTCGATGATTGGTTGTCACCTTGTGCCCCGCATAGGTCGAAGGAAAAATATTTTTCCGATGCCGCTTACGGGCCGTCGTGTCCGAACTGAGCACCTGGCCAGCATCTTGGCGGCGATGATCCTCCTCGTCGCATGGACGTCACCTCTTTGGTCCTCATCCCATATTGCCGCGTTCCGGCCCTTCGTCGCCGACGCCGCATTGATGCCGTGCCTCGAGGATAAGGTGGCGGCTGCTTCCGCCATCGGGGCCACAACGCTGACGATTGACAGTAGCGAGGCCGACGCGAGCACGGGCGGCGTCATCACACTCACGGGCTGCAGCTTCAATGGCGTCAACCTGAACATCACCAGCACTTCATCACCCGCCGCTGGTGCAGCGACCGTCGCGGTGGTGATGTCGCAAACCAGTTTGCGGAACGGATCGGTATTTCTGTGGCTCACGCAGCCGATGACGTCTGTCAGCGTCATGGCGGAGGACAGCATCCTACAATGCGGTCCGACAATGACGCCGTCGACCACCTCGTCCGCGGAGCCGTTCAACTACGTGCGCATGGACGCCAAGGCGGCGACGCTGTTTCCCTTGGAGTACACCGTCGGCTGCCACGCCCTGACCGTGTTCGTGCCCGTCAAAGGGTTGACGCTAGGTACCGTTGAAATGGCCGCCCGACGTTGCGCAATCTCCTTGTTTGTGCCAAGCGTCGTCGTCGGTGGCGGGCAACCGGCGGCGCCCGAATTGAGCGCAACGGCCCTTTCCATTGTGGGAGGCGGGTCGCTGCCCAACCCGGTAGTCCCTTGGGACCTTCTAGGTTATCGACGGGTACTCAACGTGTCCATGGCGTCCGTGGTGTTGGAGGACGCGAATCGTGTGTTGGTCGTGGCCGGCAGCCTTGTAGATGGCAGCGATGCCGATGACCGGTACATTGTGAAATCCTCGGACCAAAGCCCTCGGCTCCTCGCAATGGTCGCCTCCCTCGACGGGATCGATGTGCTGTCGAACACGGCATTGAAGATAGCTACGACGACGATTGTCGACGTCGCCGCGCGCTTGAACGCGTTCACCAATATCAGTGCGTTTGGAGAACCGAGAGCCGTGTCTCGTCTCCTGTGTGTGAACGACCCAAGTTCCGCGAGGAATATCACCTTCGAGTTACGCAACGACGTCATTGCGTCGTCGCGAGCGTACATCGCTCTCACCGTGAACGTCACCGGGAATCCACCCGAGAAAGCGACGGTCGAGTCAGCCATAATGCGAATGTCCGCTTCGACCGTGGACGGGCTGTGGATGCTCGCGACCGAGAACGCCTTGCTGTCCAATTCCATCATTGCTCCACTCAATTACAGCACCTCGCCCCTGGGACAGGTGTCTCCTGGTCTCACGACCATGTCATTCGTGTCGAGTCGCGATGCGGCGACGGTCAAAGATGTCGGGGTCTGGGTCACTGCCGGAAGTCGCCTGGAGGCCTCGGCAAACATCACGAGTGATGAGCTGCCTTTCCTGGTGATGGCGCTCGCCAACTGGCAGCCGGACAGTCCGACGTCGCTCAAGGCCGAGAACGTCACCTTTGTCATCGCTGGCGCGGCGTCAACGATACGCATTGTGGCAACCACGAGCGTGGACTTTCCGATGCTTATCGCGTCCGTGCTGGTCGTCAACAGCCGACGTAGCGTGGCGCTCACGCTTTCTGGGTTTCAGTTTCTCGTCGCCGACAGGGCGGTGGTGAATGTGCAATCGAGTGGGGACATCAACGTCGGGGTCGTTCAAGCGTTCCACTATGGTCAATCTGCGTGTAATGCCATGCTGACAAATCTAGAGTTCCTCGTCCTTGCAGCGGCGACACTGAACGTGACGTCGACAGGCGGCCACTCCGAGGTGCGGATGATGTCTGCCTACGCATGGAGTGGTCAGACACTCACTGCGGAGGTTCGTTCGGTGTTGATGCGAATCGCCAATGCCAGCGCTATCGATATCGTATGTCCCTATGTGGGCTACACTTTCGCGGTCAGTCTCGGTAACCAAGGGTTGACTATGTCCGCAGTGGTGTCGTCGTTGACCGCCATGGTCGTCGACTCGTCGCGGATCTCCTGCGTCGCGCAAAGCGTGTCCGTCCATAACATCGCGGTGATTGGGTACTATGGCCAGCGCATTGACATCCGCAACGTGTCGTCAAGCATCGCTGACGGGAGCAACGTGACCTTACTGTCCACGAGGCTGGCCTTTGGGTCGTCCGCTTACGTTCAGCGTGTGGTGGTCAACTTGGACCGGTCCGAACATGTGGCGATTACGATTCGCGACGTCAATCTGTCGGTGACGGACAGTGTGATCGACGCCTCGTCGCGCTTCGCGAGCAGTGTCATGGTCGTTGGGGGTCAACTGAGCGGCTTATCTGGCCGACGATACATCAACACGACGTTCAATGTCGATAACATTTCTATGGTCGTTCGCCGCAACAGCCGACTTGGATCGACCTGCCTCTCGGCGGATGCCTTGGCCGTCGCGGTGATGGTCCTGGCGGATAAATTCGTCGAGGCCGCGTTTCAAGTCGGCGACGTGACCATGACGATCGAACACAACAGTTCAGTCGAAGCCGCCGCGCCCAACTCCGCCAACGGGGAAGCCGTCGCGGCGACGGTGCGGTGCCAACTCTACACGGAACAGCTCAGTCCGAATGTGACTATCGACATTGCCGATGTCAATATCACCGTCGCCGCGCAGTCCAATGTCTCGGCGTGGACCCCGTCGACCGGTGTCACTGGCGTCGTAATGACCGTCGCCGCCTATGCAAGCGACGCGATTCAGAACGTGTCCAGCACGGTGCGCCGTGTGACGATGCTCCTCATTGGACACAGCAACGCTGTCGTCCGTTCCCCCGGCACACGGATGTTCAGCGTCTGCCTGACGACAGCGTACCACACCGTCCGGTCGATCGCCATCGCGATCGTCAACGGAAGCCAAGTGGCCGCGGTGGTTGGGGTTCAAACCCGAGTGACCTTCGCCGTTGGGATCCGCGCTTATGTGCGCAAGGGATCCAACATTGCCGATGTGGTCATGTCGATTACAGGACGTTCATCCGTGACGGTAGAGTCCTACGGAGCGGTGTACGCCGCAGTGCCAATTCTCATCGTCGAGCCCACTGACGATATGACGGTTGACCCCAACGAGACCGCGCCGCTCGTCACCACGGATCACGTGTTGCTCAACATTTCGGAGGGAAGCAACGTTTCGGCCAAGGCCGCGCCCTTTTTGGAAGCAGTCGTCGCCGCCCTCGTCGTGCGTCGCACCGCTCAGTGGCGCGTGAGCAACGTTGCGATCGATTTTTGGGATGCTGGCACGATTATCGCCTACGCCGTCTTGGGACCCGTCATCCTGGGCAGTATCGCTCAGTTAGATGAGGGTTTATTGACCGCGGCGAACGTGTCGTTGCGCGTCGTCAACGGTGGCTCGTTCGTCGCACAAGCCACGAATGCGAAGTCCGCAGTCGCAGTGCTCTCCATTTTTCTTACAAACACCGCCTCAATTTCGTATCCGCAGTCGAATCGATCCCTTGCGGGCAGCTCGGGTGGTGCCGTGAGCGTCGTCGATTCCTTTGTCACGGTGTTCAACGCGTCCCTCATCCGCGTCGTTTCGAGTTCAACGTTGTTTTATGTCATTGCTCGCGTGCTGTCGGTAACGTGCGATCTGACGCCGTCCGCGTTGACTTCATCTTGTTCGGTCCTCGTCGCGAATACCTCAGTGTCAGTTCGTCGCTGCACTCTCGATATCAACAACTTTGGCGCTCTTGAGGTGCTAAGCGTGACTTCGCACGCACAATCATGCACTTTAGCCGCGGCCATCAGCGCGTTCTGGATCGAGGAAGGCACGTCGCTGGCCGTGCGCTCCACGATGCTGCGGCCGACGACCACGGCAGCCTCCAACACGTCGCTCGTGTCCGCTCTAGTCGTTGGGTGTTTCCCAATGTCCGGGGCCGCGAACGAATCGTCGCTCCTTCTTGGACGTCAAAACGTACGCGTAGATCGACTGCTCCTGCGCGTGGCCGATCGCAGCTCGCTGATCGCGACGGCGTCGTCGATGCACGTGGCCGTGATGTGTGTCGCTCTTTCCGCCGGCGCCACGGTCAACACCTCGACCGTGTCACTCGATCAGGTCGTCATCGTGGCGAGCAACGGCAGTGTGGTGACGGCGAAGGCAGGGGAAACGTACGCGATTTCCACGGGCGAGGCGGCGGCCGTCGCTGTGTGTATGAGTGTCGTGCTTTCCGATGGCCTGCGGCTGTCGTTCGCAGTAGCGGGTGGAGGAGGAGGACAGGAGCCGAATGCCGCTGCTGGGTTCGTCACAATGCACCGAGTTCGGATTCTCATCGGATCGTCTTCAAATGTGTCCGCGTCAGGGCATCGGGCTGGGTTGGTGTTGGCGATTGAGGCAGCTTCCTTTGCGCTCGTGCCGCAACTTAGCCAGGTCACATTCGCCGTGCTCGGCACCCAGTCAGCGTTGGGACAGACATCGATGGTCCTCGGGGAGTGTTTGGGCACCAAACGGTGCGACGCACGTGCGATCGACTTGGCCACCGTAGTGTCAAACGTCACCGTGCTCGCCGCGGCTAGCGAAGTTGTTGTTGCTGCCGCTCTCTCCGACCTCCCGTCGGCTCTCTTGTTCCGACGGCCCGGAACCGCGGTCGAGTTCGTGCTGCTCCACGCCTCAGTCACAGCCCGCGGCGGCTCACGACCCCTCGCCGCCTCGCTTACGATCCTCGCCGCGGCACCCCAAGGCGGCGCCATGTCGACGACGACGACGTTTGGTCCCGTCATCCGCGCGAGCTGTCACTCCACGACGTCTGCCGTCGGCGGCAATTCGTATGGCAACACCACGGGCACGCTGCTGTCGCCGTCCAGCCTTCTGTTGTTACTGCAGAGCCGCGTCATTGGCACTCTCTGCAACACAGTGGCACCGTCCGTAGGAGGAGTCGGTAGCGATAGCAACAGCCACGTCGACGGGGACATATCCCTCAGTCTGGGCGTTGGGGCGCTGGTTGACGTCGATTTTCAATGTCAGTCGGTAGGATGGGGAGGAGCCGCCGCGTCGTTCGTAACCAATGATGCCCCCACCGTTGCCGCGAAGGCTTTCGGATGGAACGTGTCGTCGCAGCCACTCTCCGCCTTGGCGCCTTCGTCGTCCTGGTTGAACGTGTCGTTGCCGAGGAGCGTGCTCAACGACACGACTGACCCCACCGCCGCCCATCCCTCCAATGGGTTCCCCCTTTGTGTTCACTTCATCACGCCATCGCTTGCGGCGGATTTGCTGCGTGACGCGCCGCCGCCGGCGGAGGCGACAACCACACTCACGGCAACATTCACGGCGACGACGACCGAGACGGGTACCGTTTCGGCCCAACGGACACCTTCGGAGACGAATGCCGAGCCGAGTGAACGGGGGACGACGGCCATTTCACCCGCAGCGTCCTCCGGCGAGCTGTCCAGCGGGATGGCGTCTTCGTCGCTGGCGACGGCCGACACCGCGCCCAATGCGTCGTCGTCGTTTCTGCAACCGACCTCAACCACCGTGGTTGTGCCGTCCGCCGTCCCTCCGTCCACGATGACGACTACGGTCGCTGTGCTGCCGTCTCCGAATCGCACGACGCTGCTGCCGCCGCCGCCGTCATCTCCTTCGGCGATGGACGAAGCAGTGATTATGGAGATCGCCGTCTCGGACGTACTGCGCGCAGCGGTACCGGAGGACATATCGACCGCGTCGTCGTCGGCGAGTGTGGTGTCCAGTCTCTCGGCCCCTGGGGACGCCATGATGACCGCGCGTGTGTTCGCGGCGTTGCGTACAGGTGCCTGCCAACAACCATCGCCGCCGCAGCGACAGGTCGCTCCATCCTCCTCCTTGGCCTCGACGGGTCGTAACGCCTCCTCCTCGTCCGCTTCGTCGCCCAACGCGTCGTTGGAATCCAATAACGTCACCTCGATGCTGGGGCCGGTGGTTCTGTCGCTGCCGTTTCCCCGCACGGTGCTGCCGGTTGCGCTATTTGCCAACGACGCGATGGCAACGGCGGCCCTTGGAAATGCGGCGCTAGTGCTCCTGGCGGCCGTCGCTCCTTTGATCATTTCGACTGTGGCGATGAAACAGCCGCAAGCCTCATCGGGCGATGCCGTCGGTATGGCGAGCGGCGACGCCAACGTCTCTGGTGGTGCGGACGGCACTGAGGCTGTCGGCGGTCGCTACACGTTGTGGGCCAAGTTTCGCTTTCCCGCCGTGACACTCACGGTCGGCTATCTCATGCTGGACGGCACCGCATTCGCCGTCGCCGCAATGCTGATGAGCGTGGCGGTAGGGGACGGGACCTTGGGCGTCATCCGCGTTGTGGCCATTGCATTGGGATCGCTTCTGTGCGTTGCCGCCGTCGCGGTGGCGGTCGCGGTTCACGTCGTCAACCCTCTGTGCTTTTGCCCCATGCCGGAGCTGCCATGTAACAATACAGCTCTCAAACTCCTGCTGAGGAGACGGGGAGCGTGGTTCGCCGCCACGGACGGGCGGTGTTCGCCGCAACACGAACAGTGGACGGTGCGTTTTCAAGCCATGTTCCGCCCGGCCATCGATCCGGTTCGCGGCGGCGACGGGTTAGGGGCAAAAGCGGCCCGTTTCGGCGTCGCCGTCGATGCGGCGTTGACCGCCGCGTCGGCAGGTGTGGAGGTGTGGGGTCGGCTGCGCTGCGGCACGCCGGGACCCCTTCTCGGCAGCATTGTGATCTCAGCCACGGCGTTTCTGTACCTCATCGCGGCAGTTCCACATCCTTCGCCCGTCAAGGCGGCGCTGACGGCGGTCAATGCTGCTCTGTGCGTTGGTGTGGCCGTCGCTGTTTACGTCGCCCGGATGGCCGCCAGCTCTGTTGCGAGCGCGACGATCATCGCCCAAATCGCTGTCTACTTGGCTTGCGCCTCCGGTGCGGTGTCACTCGTGACCATCGGCGTGAGCGTGTTGAGTTGGCTGCTCGGGCGCCGTCTCTATCGCGCTGGCGCTGCTGGTAGTGGGGACGGCGCAAGTCCGCGGCGGCAGGGCGACGAGGAGGACGGGGACGTTCCCCTGTTGGCCCCGTCGCTGACCCTTGTCTCCCCGAAGAATCCTCTTGCCAGCCCGCGGCGTTCAAACTGAAGAAATTCACCTCCAGGCTCCCCCCTCCGTACCTCTCACCATTTTCCTTCCACACGTCGCTGGTGGCATTTGGACTCATTTCGCTCTCTCGACGATGGACGACTCACACGGATATTGTTTTCTCTCTTCGCACGCAAACATTTTGTGTTTCCCCCACAGTTTCACGAGCGAGGGCAACCCAACCGGAAGACCGACCACCGCTGTGGTTGCGGTTTGTTCGTACAACAAGAGGGCTTTTTGGTCGCGTCGTGCCACACACAGGTGATTTTGAGGCGTCGGTCAGAGTTCCTCGTCACCCCCCTGCTTTTGCCGGCTGCCATGCCCACGACGATCGTCGCGTCCGCCCATGGTGGTGCGGCATCGCCGACGTCAGCGGTTGCGGCGGATCACCGTCAGGAACGTCACGGTGGCGACGTGGGCATCTCCTCCTCCCATCTGCAGCATCCCGCGTCGTCGTCGCCGCCACCCCCTCCCGTGCTCGCAGGGACGCCTTGGGGCCTATCGCAGCTGACTGTCGCCCACTGTACGGTCTTGTGGCCGCCGATGCCAACGGATTTGAAATTATTCGCTGCCTTTACGGTGGGGCTTACGGTTCAGGAGTGCACACGTCACTGCATCGCAGAGCTGCAGCGACGCTGCTCGGAGGTGGAACACCACCAAGAAGAGAATGCCACTAGCCGGCGAAGGCGAGCAGCGGCTGCTGAGATGGACCCGTTTCACAGCCCCTTGCTGTTTCAGTCTCACGGCGGACGCGCCGCGCGGCTCCGTCGCGCTAACTCTCAAACATCCGTCGCAGGGGATGTCACCGCTGCGGCCGCAACGGGAGGAGGGGGCGCAAGTGGAAGTGCCGCCGTCGTCACTTCGGCTGCCCCCCAGAGCGATGTCGTGGCAGCGGCATCTTTCGCCAAACACACTCAACCGCCGTCTGCCGCGATGGAATCCACACCCTGTGCCGCTGGTAGCATCGTCGCAGCACCGGCACCGTTGCCATCCTCCTCATCGGCACTGCAAAGTGTGTCCTCGCCGACTTCGGCGAATGCCGCCGGTAGCTTGGCGGCCGTCGTAGCCACCGCCGGAGCGCTTCTCGGCAAGGCGGGGTCCTTCGTCATCGGCGGCGGCAGTGCGGGCAGCATGCACGACCTTCCCACGGCAGCAGCGGGGGCGGCGGCGACCCCCTCCGGTCGCGCGTTGCCCGTGGGAAGTCGCCTTGCGGTGGTGGGTGGCGTCCCAAAAATTAGTCGCAACAGTTCGGTCAACACCCTATCGGCTGTCACGCCGCCTCCACCGCGCAGCTCAGATGACGACGACGATGGCCACCCCTCCGGCACAAGCGCAAGCGATGAACTCGCGCATCCCATTCAAACGACGACGGCTGCCGATGACCAAGGGCTATCGGCGAGTGGAGAGGGTATGATTGCCCCTCAACTCGCCCTCGAAAAGTTATTCATGACCGGGGGTGGGCTGGCCGAGTGCGACGCCCGAGCTATCATGGCGCACGACGTGGAAGAGCAGTACTCCTTGTTCCACTGGCTGGAGTACGACCTGGCCGTGTTCGCGGACCCATATTCCTTCGTCGTGCGGCATACTTTGCCCTTCACCGTGGCCTCAAGGCGCGCGCTGGTGCACGATTACTACGTGCTCGACGATGGGATCGCACTGGCCTTCTTACGCGGCCCGTCGGATCTCACACTGCTTTCTGAGGGCCGTGATCGCGACGCGGCAGGTCCGCCTGGGTCACCCGGGCAAGGAGACGACGGCGAGGCGGCCGCCGCGGCGCTAGAATTCCTAGCCGCCAACATTGCCCCCGAGGACCGCGCATCTGTGGAGCCGCAGGACTGGTGGATGCTGCGCGAGCCGTATTTGGCGACCGTCCGGATGCGATCGCTGCGAAGGCAAGTGATGAACTGTCGGCGCATCTTCCGAACGGCGGGCATCGCCTCGCAGGAGCAAGCGGTACTGGAGACACCGGCCGCCTTATCGACGATGTCGATGACGATGACAGACCATGCTGCACGTGGTGGTGGTGCCTCGCCGATGCCGGCGCACCACGGAGGTAGCCACCACCCGCACCACGGCGGGCATGGCCATCATCATGGCGGCGGGACCCGCAGCCGCCGTGGCGACAAGCCCGCCGATTCCACCGCGACGACCTCCGCGATCGCGCCTGTTTGCGTCGCCATCGAAGAGCGGTATCAAATTTCCAGCGCCTGGGCGGAGACGTACGCAGTCGTCGTGTTCGCCTTGGAGCACCAACTCGCGAAGGGCTTGGGGGAGTACAACTTGTTCCGCGCCCTCCCTTGGATGCTCGCGAGCTCCGCCTGCATCGTCATCATGCAGCAGTGGTGCCATGGTAGCGCCATGGGCCTCCAGGTGACGGCGCACTTCGGGGCGCAACTGGCCGCGCTGTCGCGTGCGTTTACCGACAGCCGCGGCATCGCCGAGTTGCGCAACGCGGTGTGGCCCGCCGCCGGGGCGTCGGCGTCGGCGACAGCAACGCTCAACGCGTCCATCAGCGGCGCCGCTTCGGCGGCCCCCGTGGCGTCTCCGCCCCCGCCTGCGTCCGAGGGGGCCGGCAGCCACCGCGAGGCGGCCATTCGTGCCGTGAGCCCGGAGCTCGGCCAGATCATGAAGGTGCTCGGCCGCATGTGCGCGGTGTGCCCCCGCGACTTGGCGGGGGCTTTAGTCTTGTTCTACCGCCTTGTGACCGCGCTTGCAGCGGTCGGCGTCGCGAATAATAGCGCCGCCCCACTGTCGTCGTCCGTGGCCAACCCCTACGCCATGCCGCAATTCAACGTCGCGGTGTTGAGAGAGCTCGTGCACCTCTTCTCGGCGGCATCGGTGAAGTTCTCACACCCGGTAGGCAGCAGCAGCAGCAGCTTGCTTATGGCGACGGCCATTCACGGTGCCTCGCCGTCAGCGGATGGGTCCTCCTCCTCCGCCGCCGCGACGACGACAGCACCAAGCGCAGGGTCGATCTTGGCACATGGCGTGGATGGCAGCGCGGCCGAGCGGTTTTTCACGGTTCTCAAACTGCACTGTCAGTTGCTGATAGCGGCCGCGGAAACGGGGGTGGGCTGAACCACGGGAGACAAAGCGCTGGACGGCTGTTCACCAGTGCTAGTTTGGCGACGTGCTGGTTCGTGAGTCCATCCCTCCGAGGTGCTGCGTGTTACGTGTTTGCCCTCTGATGACAAACGGGTGTGTGTGTCTCTCTCTCTCTTAATCTCCCTTTCGTCCCTAAAAAAGACTACGTTTTTTGCCTTAGAAAGGAAGGAGGCGATGAACCTTGCGTCGTCAACGTCTTTTGGGACATCGGCGTCGACCTGCTTTGAGGAGTGCATTGGATTGCGAGAGCTTCGAGCACTGATGTGTTTCTTTGACACCACATCGCATCCATCCGTCGACGTCGCCATTGACGCCGCCGAGGAGCTCATGTCGGTGGCCTCGACGTCATCCGCCCCCCCAATGTTGACGGCGGCCGCCGGTGGTAACGGCACGTCGAAGGCCGATGACGCGTGGATGGCGATGCAAGCAATGATTGAGGCGGAGACCGCCCTCGCCAACGGAGGTTCCCGAGGCGGCTCCCGCCGGCACCCAGGGCTGGTGGCAAGGCAAATGTTCGCCAACCTCGCCGACTTCGCGGAGCTAGATTTGGAGCAGTTCACGGTAGCCGCCCAAACGATCGCTCCCCAGTGCGACACATCGGCGATTCGACGTTTCTTTTTCGACGTCGACACGGATCGCACGGGGGGCGTCTCGTGGAACGAGGTCTCCGCTTATCTACTATCCCGCGGACAGTTACGCTCCGTTGCCCAATGACGGAGAGACTATCAGCTCCACGCGGGTCCGCTGACGCTGGCCGCGGCGTCGAAGGGCACGGCGGTCGCGGGCGCCACGACGAAGACAGCTGGCCAGCAGTCGACATTGATGTCGCCAGCGATGGCTCCGCACGATGGACCGGCCACGAGTCTCGTGTTCAGCGCCCGACATGGCACGGCCGTTACCACAGGCTCGGACGGGCTCGTGAAAGCCTGGGACATGCTGACCCAGGCCCCGCTGGGCACGGTGCTAGCGACGCCCTCGTGGCTTTCCGCTGCCTGTTTCGTGCGCGGTGGGCACCGCCTCATGGTCGCCGGCCTGGATAAATCCGTGTACGTCCTCGACGCGAAGACGTTTGAGTGTCTGCGTTGTTACGCCGGGCGCGACATCGAAGGCGGGCAGTATGACGCACTCGCTAGTTTCGTGTCCGAACAGGTGGACCGAGTCTCCTTGCTGCCGGTGGCCGCGTACGGTCGTGCGAAACCGTCCACCGCGGTGGCAGGTGGGCCGACGTACGTGAAAACGTTGTACAACGTCGTGGAACGCGAGCAGGCCGCCCTCGTGAATGCTCTCTCTCCGAATCCTTCAGCGGGAAACGTCAAGTCCGCCGCGGCGGCGAAAAGCGTCAACGCCGCACCTGCCACTCCATCTCACGCCGTCGGCCATCACGGAACCACGAACGTC
>ERZ1292633.3105-Hain-H41-02um-R1-3105-length-16461-cov-20_pt1 | contig 16461 bp, 14 predicted proteins | sample MGYA00564406_ERZ1292633 | MGnify/ENA primary metagenome ERZ1292633 (study PRJEB36523, sample SAMEA6512639) | groundwater metagenome | collected 2019-01-08 | study: AquaDiva: Metagenomics assemblies of 32 groundwater samples | reverse complement strand
CCCGATTCAATTTTAATAATCGTGGCATGAGCTACATCACCAATCTTGAAAGTTTGTCTTGTGATAAACCCTTTTCTTTTCTGTATTTCTTTATATTTTTTGCAATAGTTGAAATTGTTTTTGGATTTCAAAAATCCCTTCAAAATCCTTGCCGAAGCCGAGCCCCGCCTTTGGCGGGGCGAGGCAATCCCGATGACTATCGGGACCCAAAAGTCGCAATCTGAAAATTGGCGGAGAGAGTGGGATTTGAACCCACGATTCGATAAATCGAATAACGGTGTTCGAGACCGTCGCTTTCAACCACTCAGCCATCTCTCCATAATTAGCTTGTAGCTTCTTAATTTTAATTAAAATCGAAAAACAAAAATTTCTCTTAATACTCTTTGCTCTGGTCTTGAATAAATAATAGAATTTTGCGAAGTAATTTTAATAACATTATTTTTAAATAATTCTTTTGGCAATTCTAAATCAATTTTCCATCCCTGTTTCTTTAGAGCGTCTAAAATAGGCAAAAATAAGAACTCATTTTTAAAGTTTTTAAACACAGGAAAAATAATTACTACCACTCCCTGTTTTTTTAAAATTTTTTTAAACTCTTCAAAACTTTTTAAATACAATTTTGACAATTCATAAATTGTATTTTTAATATTTTCTATATTTCTTATTGGTCCCAAATACGGTTCGGAGACTATCGCATCAACAGAATTAAAGGATATATTTTTGGATAAATTTGTCGCATTGCATTGAAAAATTTTAAATTTTAAATTTTGAATTTCAAATTTTTTTAAAAGCCACTCTAAATTTTTTTTGGTTGTTTCAACAGAATTTGAATCGATATCGCTACCAATGATATTTTTATATCCCATCAAAATTGCTTCTTGCAATACCGTTCCGGATCCGCAAAATGGATCTAAAATGACACAGTCTTTTTTAATTTGTCCCAAATTAATTATTATTTGGGACAATTTAGGGGGAAGCATTCCCTTCTGAATTTCGCGAATAGGTCGACAACAATCTCTTTCACTATATTTTTCAAATGATTGAACAGCTATAGTTTTGCCTAAATAAATTTTATTTTTATCGATTAAAATTAAAATTTCCGCGCCTTGTTTAATTAATTTATTTTTTTCAACAACAACACTAGAAAGATTTTTTTCTTGAGAAACTACCCAACGCGCTTTTAGTCCCTTTTCTTGCAATTCCCGTTTAATTATTAGGCCTAATTTTTTTAAATTTTCTTTTATTTTTAAAAAATGATCCGCATTTAAATTATAAAAACTTAAACCAAAATAAACTTTTTTATTTTCTTGAATTCTAAATAATTTCAAAATTTCTTCTATATTTAATTCATTAATATTTAAATATTTTTTTTCTATTTTCCCTATTTTAATTGTTCCTCCTAAACGAGAAAGAAAATTATCAATTAAAAACTCGCTTTCAATGTCTACTAAAAGTATCTCGTCAGAAAAAGAAATAATTTGAATTTTATTTTTAAACAATTTAAAAACACTCAATATTTCTAATATTGATAAAGTAGGATTGTTGCCGAGAATAAAACAATATTGCATATGATTTAAATTAAAATTAAAATTATAATTTTAGTCAAAAACCATAAGTTATGATTTATGATTTTGATTTATTAGGTTCATTTTTTTATAATAAAATAATTTAAACGTTTCTGTAAATACAAAATAAACAATAGCTATAGAAATAATAATAATTAAATATCCTGCTGTTGGTTTTTCAAATCCAAATATATTTGCTCCAAAAGGAATAAATGTTAAAATAACGGCAATAAAAGCGGCCAACAATGAAAGCCATAGAAGTGTGTTTGATGGACGTTTGCCTTTAAAAAATATTGTTTTTGTACGAATAGAAAAAATTAAAACTAATTCAGTTAATACGCTGGCAATAAACCAATTTGTTTGTAAAACGCTTGGGGATATTTTATAAAACAATCCAAAGAAAATAAAATCAAATATTGAGCTCACCCCCCCAAAAATTATTGAAAAAATAATAATATCTTTTACGTTATATTTTTTAGGCGACTGAAGTTCGGATTGCTCAACTGAATCAGTTGAAATGGCAATCATTGGAAAATCCGATAGCAAATTAAGTAATAAAATTTGTAATGGCAACATTGGTAAAAATGGAATTAGAAAAGAAGCAATAGCAACGGATAAAAAATTGCCAATATTTGAAATTAAAGTAATTTTTAAATACTTAATTGTATTAGTAAATACTCGACGGCCCTCTTCTATACCATTTAAAATAACCTTTAAATCTTTTGATAATAAAATAAAATCGGCTGATTCCTTTGAAATGTCAGACCCGCTTTCAACAACCAATGAAACCCCCGCAATTTTTAATACTGGCGCATCATTAATGCCCTCTCCCAAAAAACCCACTTCAAATTTTAATTGAAGCATTTTAATTAAGGCATATTTTTGTTCTGGTGAAAAACGACTAAAAACGCTATTTTCTATTGCCGCATTAATTTTTTCTTTTTCATTTAATTGATTCCATTTCTCGATAGTCATCACATTATCAAAAGTTTTTATTAATCCAATTTTATGAGCTACCGCGCCAGCTACTTCTGCATTGTCTCCAGTAATAATTTTAATTTTCACGCCTAATTTATCAGCTTGTTTAACAATTTCATAGGTACTTTTTTTAATTGTATCTTCAAAAGAAATTATACCCAAAAATTCAAAATCATTTTCTTTCTCTAAATCCAAATCATTTTTTTTGTTTTGTATATTTTTTTTCGCGATAGCCAGCACGCGATGTCCTTGTCTGCCTTCTTGAGAAATCCATTGCTTTATTTTATTTTGTTCTTGTTCATTTATGTTTGAACATATTTTGATTATTTCTTCTGGCGCGCCACGAGTAATTAAAATATGATTTAAATTATTTCCATTAGATAATAAAACAATGTTTCTTTTTGTTTCTGGATCAAATGGGATTTCCAATACTTTTTGATAATGATTTATTAATTCAATTTGTTCTTTATTAATTTTTTTCCAAAGCGCAATATCAAATGGCTCGATCTTTTTTTCTTGTTCAAAGGCCGCGGCTAAATTAGCATACAATAAAGTCTCTTGCGATTGTAATGAAAAAATTTCAGCTACCGCCAATTTATTTTCAGTTAAAGTTCCTGTTTTGTCCGAACATAAAATATCGATTCCTCCCAAATCCTCTATTGAAGAAAGTCTTTTTACAACGACTTTATCACGCGCTAAGCGTTTAGCCGATCGAGAAAGAGAAAAGGTTGTTACTAATGGCAACGCCTCCGGAATAATACTAATGGTCAGGGCGATACAAAAAACCAACAATTCTACTATATTTAATTTATCGCCTTTAATAAGAACATTGCCAAAAAAAACAATTACCAATGTTAAACTAACAAATTTTAAAATTAAATTAGCAAAGTGAGAAATATTTTTTTCAAAATTACTAACGCGTTTAACCTCGTTTGTTAACTTTGCAAGATTGCCAAAAGCAGTATTGTCGCCAATGGCTATTACTATTGCCTTGGCCATTCCCTTAATAATTGAAGTGCCGGAAAAGCCAATGTTCTGCGCTTCATAATAAGTGGAAACTTTTTGTGTTAATTTTTCAGTTTTTTTATAAACAGGTACTGATTCTCCTGTAAGCTCTGCTTCATTGACCAGCAAATCGTTGCTTTCAAGAAAACGAACATCGGCTGGAATTTTGTCGCCGGTTTCCAGAATAATTACATCGCCTAATGTTAGAAATTCAGAACAAATACTTTTTACTTTTTTATTGCGGATTACTTTCACATACGAAACAATGTATTGTTTTAATAATTGCATTGTTTTTTCTGAATGATATTCTTGAAAAAATCCCAACCCAGAATTAATTATAATAAAAAGCAAAATCATCAGTGAGTCAATGTATTCTCCCAAAGCAAATGTAATAATGCCAGCGGCAAATAATAGATAAACAAAACTGGATCTAAATTGACGAAATAAAATATTGTGCCATTTAATTCCGTTGGATTTTAAAATATTTTTTCCATATTTTTCAAGTCTATTTTTTGCTTCTTCATCGCTCAATCCATTTATTGCATCAACATCAAATTCCTTTATAATTTCTTTGCTGTCTTTAATTGCGTAATCAAATACATTCATAAAATCAAAATGGTTATAAATCGTAAGCTATATATTGAGATTTGTTTTTAAAAATTTTATTGCCTCTGATTTTGTTTTAACCATTCTTCCCAATTGAGCCTCTCTTAAAGTTTCAAGCAATTTGCCAATTTGTGGACCGGAATTTAAATTAAATTTTTTCATTATTTCATCCCCATTTAAAATTGATTGAGGCAATCTATTTTTTTCTTTATTTAATTTCTCTAAATCTTTAATTCGAAGTTGCATCTTATGAAAATTTTGTAAACTTACTTTGCCTTTTTGTGGCAGAGACGCATAAGCGTCAACAAAATCAAGTTTTAATAAATCTTGTCCAGAATATTTTTCATTAAAAAAATATTTTTCAATTGTTCTATTTTTCATTTTTTCAATTTTCTCATTAAGCATAATCATATGATTTTCTATCAACCATTTTGTTAGCGATGCGTTAAATTTTAAATTAGAAACACTGGAAAATTTACATCGTTGAGAAATTTTTTCAAATAATTCAGCGCCAACACAATCATGCCCATTAAATCTAACGCGATCAACGCCATCTTTTTGAGGTGTTTTGATCGTGTATGGCTTGCCAATGTCATGGAATAAAGTAGCGATAATTAATTCAATAGAATTTTTTTCTTTTCCAAATTGTTTTTGAAATTTTTTTGAATATAAATTTGAAAGGGCCAAGCGAGTATGTGTCCATACATCGCCTTCCATATGATATTTTTTGGGTTGTGGGCATTTTTTCATTTTCAAAATTTCTGGAATCAAATATTTGAAAATTCCGCTTTGATCACAAAGATCAATTGCTCGCAATGCCGAATGATAAAAAGATTTTAAAAATTCTTTGGCAATAGTTTCATATGGAACTGAACGTTCACCATTTAAAACATCATTGATGCGCGGCATTAATTTTTTTATTGTTTGCCAAGTTTTTTGTTCAATCTGAAAATTGAATTGACAGGCAAACCGTATTCCTCTCAACATTCTAGAATAATCTTCTTTGAATCGTTGGGTCGGATTGCCAACTGTTTGAATAATTTTTTTTCTTAAATCTTTCTGTCCGTCAAAAAAGTCTATTATTTTTTTAATTTTAAGTTTTGAATCTTGAATTTCAAGTTTTATTGCCATTGCGTTGATTGTAAAATCGCGTCGACTCAAATCTTCTTTGAGCGAGAGTTCAGGATTTGATTGAATGTTAAAATCAGTGCGCGCTCCAGAATTACCAGAATATTCTGTGCGTGGCAAAGCAATATCCCAAAAATCTTTTTGTTTTTTTGTTAATGCATTGGGTAGAAATTTAAAAACGCCAAATTGTTTCCCTACTAAATTTACTTTGCCTAATTTATTTAAAAAATTTTCTAACTCTTTGGCTTTAATTTTTCTAATTAAAAAATCGTAATCCATTTGGCTTGTTTGTTTTAACAAAATATCTCTCACGGTTCCTCCGACTAAAAAAACCTCCGCCGCTGGAAATTTTTTTGATATTTTTTTAACAAAAAAAGTAATTTCTTTTTCTTGTTCAATTTTATTGTAATCAATTTTCATTGTTTTTAAATTTTATTTTAAAATTTATTTTTTACATTTTTATTATAGCGTATTTTTAAAAAGATTAAAATTGTTCAAGTTTAGGAACATAATTATCGGAGTTGCGATCTCTGAAATGTTAATTATGTTCTTTGACTTGAACATTGCAACATGGACCAGTGCAGGGGTTGACACAAAAAAACAAAAAAATCGGAAGTCCGACTTCCGATAGTTAGAATAATAAAAATTAAAATTGTTGTTGTGGGGGCGCGGGTTGCCCGCGCCCATGGCGACCGCAACGGTCGCCCTTATTATGTTTAAAGTATCGTCGGAAGTCGGACTTCCGACAGAAACGTTTTGGATTTTAAAAATTTGAATTTGTGATTTATTTGGAATTTGGTGTTTTAAATTTTAGATTTCAGATTCATCTTGTACAATTCCAAAAAATTTGCTAAAGTTTAGTTGTATTAATAATAACATTGTTGTGTTAAATTATAGAGACCAAGTTATGTTTCTTTCTTTAAATTGGCTGAAGGATTTTGTTGATATTCCAAAATTTATAACGCCGGAACAAGTAGGTTTAAAATTAACAATATCGTCGGAAGTCGGACTTCCGACAGTTAGAATAATAAAAATAAAAAAATATCAAAATTATGATAAATATGAAAAAAGTCTTAATTACCGGAGGAACCGGTGCTTTAGGTAAAAAATTATTAGAAGTTTTATCTTCTAAAAATCAATATGATATATATTTTACATTTAATAATTCCAAAAAAGAAGCAAAAGTTTTAAGTGAGAAATATCACGCTCATTCAATCCATGTTGCTGGTTCAGATATTAGCCGAGTATTCAAGAATTTTGATATTGTGATTAATGCCGCTGGTCTTGGCGCTTTTAGCGGTCTGACTCATAGCGTTAATGACGAATTAATGCGAAAAGCATTTGAGGTAAATTTAATGCTCCCTTTTAAACTTTCTAAATTAGTTTTGCCTTATATGATGAAAAAAAATTGGGGTAGAATAATTAATATCTCCTCGATTTTAGGATTAATAGGGGGCGAATATACTGTTTCATATAATACCACCAAATTTGCTTTAAACGGTCTGACGAAAACAATGGCTAAAGAATATGCCAAATATAATATTACTTGCAATTCTATTTGCCCTGCCGCTATTGGTGGAGAGGGTATGGCTATTGATGCGGTTAAATTTTATTCTAAAAACGTTAAAGAATATAAAGAAGGAATTAAAGCTTATGAGCAATCCGCTCCGATTGGTCGAATGGCAAATTTGTCGGAAATAGTAAATGTCATTTTATTTTTTATGAGCGAAGAATCTAGCTATATAAATGGGGTTTGTCTCCCTGTTGATGGAGGAAAATTAGCTTAGATTATTTAAAACAGAAGGATCAACTGTTAATTTTCCGTTTTTATCTCTTGTTAAATAACCGCCAAAGCAATAATCTATTCCGCATTTTTTACAGACTTTGGGCAAATATTTTTTTGCCAAAATTTCTTTTGTTCTTAAATCATTTTTAATTTGTCTCATCAAATTATGAACAGCATAAATTGGCCTTCCATTAAGAAGAGCAAATTTTGGATTTATAACATCAAACGATTCTCCAAATAATCGGCATTTATAATCTATAGCCCAAAAAGAAATCCCTCTTTTATAGCTCTCTAAAAATTTATGGTATTTTTTTTCAACCATGCAGAAAGGCGGTGTTGAATCAAAGGATATTTCTGTTAAATTAAAATCTTTTTTGGCCGTAATTAATTGTTTTAAAATTAAATTAAAATCTTTTGGTTTTAGTGAAATTTCAGCCAAATCGCTTTGCAAAGCATTTCCATAAGGGAATATTCTTTGCAACCAAACTTTTGTTATATTAATCTTGTTTTTTAGTTTTTTGATTATTTTATAAATATCATTCTTGTTTTGTGGCACTACGTTTAAAATACAGGCAATAGAATGACCTTGTTGCGAAATTTTTTCTAAATTACTTATTAATATAGAAAAAGAACCAGTACAGCCACATATTTTGTCATGAGTTTTTGCGTCTCCTCCCCAAAAAGTGGCCGCTTTATCGTCAATATTCGCAAGAAATTTTTCTTTATTTTTTATAAATTTATTTTTATCAATAGCCCAGCTATTACTTAATAATTCCACCAAGATTCCCTTTGCTTTAATATATTCGACCGTTTCTTCAATAAATGGATCTAAAATAGGATTACCACCGCATAAAAATATTTCCTCGGTATTATTTTTTGCCAAAGTGTCTATCGCCTTTTTTCTAATATTTAAGGGAGCAATTGCTCCATTCTTTTTACCTACAAAACATTTTTGGCAGTTCTGGTCACAACCCAAATACCAAAAAGGACTGACCCATTTTAGCGATATTTTTTCTATTGATTTTTTCATATTTTAAGTGTAATATATTGATATAATACAATATTTTACTCAATAAAGCAATGAAATATAATATTCCTCAAGTTAAACAAATTAGCGATATTTCTTGTGCCTCGGCAGATTTTACGATGGTGGCGAATGCTTTAGGTTTCAATTATTCGATAGAAAATATTCTCAAAATTACTAAATCAGAAATTGGTTTTGCCCCCTTTTGGAGATTTTTAGCGGAAAATAAGAATATAGAAATTTTGGATTTTAGCAAAAATAATCTTAAAGTTTGGGCGGAAAAAGGATTCTCTAGCTTTGGAAAAGAAACAGGCGAAAAACCTTTTAATTTTTTAAAGGATAGAATAGCTAACCCTGATAAATATCAAGAGGATATTAAATATTTATTTAAAAGCAAGAATTTTAAATTTTATCATAAGAAACCAAACGTAAATTTATTAAAGAAATATTTCGTCAATGGATATGTTTGTGATGTTATGTTAGACCCTTGGGCTATATATGGTGAAGAGCCACCACGCTATTCATTGCACAGAGTAATTATTCTTGATATAAATGGCGATGAAATAATATTTCATGACCCTTCATTCGACGGTGAAGCATTTTATAAATCTGATACGGCTAAATTTGAAAAATCTTTTCAAATTGATGGCGCCGAATTGACTTGCTATAAACAGCGTAAAATTAGCTGATTTTGTCGGAAGTCGGACTTCCGAATATTACTTAAACATAACAATGGCGACCGCAACGGTCGCCCTGGGCGCGGGCAAGCCGCGCCCCTACAATATAATTACTTCACTCGCAAAGCGAGCCACGCCACGAGTGACAACAATTTTAATTTTTATTATTCTAACTATTGAAGTTGCGATCTATAAACATTGTCAGTGTTAATTATAACAAATTATAACATTGACCAGTGCATGCGCTTGACAAAAGCTGTTAATTATTATAATGTTTTATTATTAACATTTTAATTTTAAAATATGATCGAAGAAATTTTAAATGAAAAAATAAATATTGAGAATTTAAAACCAGGAATGACAATAAGAATATTCCAAAAATTAAAGAAATTTCCTCTAAAGGCGAAGAAAAAGAAAGAGTTCAGTATTATGAAGGCATGATTATAGCAAAAAAACATAGCAAAGAAGTTGGCGCTACAATTACAGTAAAAAAAATATCAAACGGCATTGGTGTGGAAAAAATTTTTCTCTTAAATCTCCCGACAATCACAAAGATTGAAATTAAAAAACAAGCAAAAGTAAAACGTGCTAAACTTTATTATTTTCGTAATTATAACAAAAAACTCAAAGAAAAAATTATCGCTAATTAAGTTTGTTTTTAGTGTTTGGCGTTTGGATTTAAATTCAACTCCTAACTTCTAATCTTAGGGATATAGTGAAATTGGTAGACACGCAAGCTTGAGGGGCTTGTGGGAGCAATCTTGTGAGAGTTCAAATCTCTCTATCCCAGAGCAAGATGCTCTACTCTTTTTTTTTGGGTAAATTTACTTTAATTATATGAAATTTTTATCAAATAAAAATGAAATAAACCAATTAATTGGAATTTTTCTTCTTTCTTTTTCTGTTTTGGCTTTTGAAATAACTATTACAAGAATTCTTTCTGTAATTTTTTATTATCATTTGGCTTTCATGGTAATTTCTTTAGCTATGCTTGGTTTGGGAGCAGGAGGAGTTTATATTTATTTTTCTATTAAAATAAAAGAGAAAGCCGATTTTTTTATTACTTTTTTTACGTTACTTTCCTCAATATCAATTATAGTTTCGCTAATTTTAATACTATCTTTTCCTTTTAAACCTTTTGTCTCAATAAAGACCTTTTTTGATTTCTGGTTTTTATATATTATTTTTGCTCTTCCTTTCTTTTTCGCTGGTCTTTCTTTTTCTCTTATTTTTTTTAAACTATCTAAACAAATCAGTAAAGTTTATTTTTTTGATTTAATTGGCGGTGGAATCGGAGCATTATTAATCGTTCCATTTTTATACGCGCTTGACGCGCCAACCATTGTTATTTTAATTGCCTTTTCAATGGCTCTTTCTTCTTTCTTATTTAGTTTAAATTGTCAAAATCGATTTAAAATAATTTCCGGGGTAGCAACAATTTTTTTATTATGTTTGGTATTTTTTAATTTTTATCATCAGATAATTAAAGTTTCTTTTCTAAAAGGAGAAAAAGAAACAAATTTAATTTATCAAAAATGGTCTCCGGTTGGAAGAGTAACGGTTTCTCCAATGAAAGAAAATACTATCCATGCATGGGGATTAAGCCAAAACTATAAACCTAAAAAATATCCGGAACAATTTCAAATAATGGTAGATGGCGCTGCCGGAACAAATTTAGAAAAAATCACTGACAATTTAGAAAAAGATTTGGAATATTTGAAATATGATATAACTTCCATGGCTTATTATATCGCTCCAAAATCAAGATCTTTAATAATTGGTTTTGGCGGAGGAAGAGATATTTTGACAAGTCTTTTGTTTAACTTTAAAAATATAGAAGGCGTAGAAATAAATCCAGTAATGAAAGAAATTATTTGCAAACGGTTCAAGGATTATTCTGGTAATATTTGCAAAATGAAAAATGTTAAATTGGTTATTGGCGAGGGAAGAAATTATGTAACTCAAAGTCAAACAAAGTATTCTCTTATTCAATTGTCTTTAATAGATAGTTGGGCTGCTACTGTCGCAGGTGCTTACACTTTATCCGAAAACGCTCTTTATACAAGAGAAGCATTTTTAGAATATTTTAAACACTTAGAAGAAAATGGAATATTAACTATTTCTCGGTTTGTTTTTGAACCGCCACAACAAACGTTAAGAGCTCTTTCTCTTTGTCGCGATGCATTGGAAAAAAATGGCGCGCAGAATTTTGGAAAAAATATAATGATATTTAAAACGCCGGTTTTTTACGATAAAAATTTATTTGTAAGTAATTTAATGTGTAAAAAATCTGCTTTTACCGATGAAGAAATTAAAAAAGCTGAAAATATAGCTAAAGAAATGGCTTTTGATATTATTTATACGCCGTTAAATCAAAAGGATAATTATTTTACAAAGTTTATCTTAACAACAGACACAAAACAGTTCTATAAGAATTATCCATTTAGAATTGAACCGCCGACAGACAATGAAGGATTCTTTTTTCACATGTTGAAGTTAAAGGATTTCTGGCGAGTTTTTAATTTTAAAAATATAGAAGGCGGACAATTGCATAATTATTATTCAATATTTATTTTAGTAACTATTTTAATTATCGCTTTTATTCTTTCTGTTTTTTTTATTTTTTTACCTTTATTTTTTCAAAAAGCCAAATTTTTAGTTTCAAAAAAAGAAGTTTTAAAATATATCTTGTATTTTGCATTTTTAGGATTGGGGTTTATGTTGATTGAAATTTCTTTAATTCAGCGATTTAGTATATTTTTAGGTCATCCGATTTATTCTATTGTTATTGCTTTATTCTCAATATTATTATTCAGTAGTATCGGAAGTTTTTTAACCGGAAAATTAAATATTAAAATTTCAAAAGCCATTTTTATTTTAATTTTGATTGGTGTAATTTTCTTAGCTGTCTCTTTTCCTTTCTTTAAAATTCAAGGACCTTTAATCTTAAAATCTTTTTTGTCTATTTTATTTTTAGCTCCGCTGGGTTTATTTATGGGGATGCCATTTCCTTTTGGAATTAGTCTTTTAGATAAAAAGGATCGCCAGCTTATTCCTTGGGCTTTTTGTATAAATTGCGTAACTTCAACAGTGGGTTCTATTCTAGCTCTCATTCTTTATATAAATTCTGGATTTAGAATAACATTTTTAGTTGCTTTGGTTTTTTATCTTTTTGCTATTTTTGTGATAAAAAAATTAAAATAAACTGTCAGAGGTCGAACCTCCGACAGTAAAATTTTGGGGACGTTAAACATAAAATTTCGCTAAAATTTTAATAGTTTTGTAAAGGTCGGATATTTATTTATAAATAAATAAATAAATAAATCTATCCTTTAAAAGGAGGAAATAAATTATAAAAATATGTTTAAAAAATTTTTATGTTTCTGTTTAGTTTTTTGTTTTATTTTTTCTTCGGCAATTATAGTCTCTCCTGTTTTAGCTGATAGCAAAGTTTTCTACAAAAATGTAACCTTGACTCTGCAACAGTACAATTTTTGACTTTTTGTGAAATGTGTGATATTTTATAAAATAATTTTATTTATTTTATTATTTTGATCTACAGGTGAATAGGCTGCGTAAGTTAAATCTTCGCAATCTAAAATTTGTAGACCAAAAGAAAGGAATTATATGTTTGAAGAAAAAAACTCTATTCAAAGTTTTGAATTAGAAGTGGGCGGAAAGAATTTAATTATTAAGATTGGCGAATTTGCCAATCAAGCAAATGGATCATGCACAGTTCAATGCGGAGGGACAGTTGTTTTGGCTACGGCCGTTTTAGGAAAAGTTAGAGAAGGAATGGATTACTTTCCTCTTTTGGTTGAATATGAAGAAAAATTTTATGCAGCTGGAAAAATTAAAGGTTCTCGATTTATTAAAAGAGAAGGTCGCGCTACAGATAGCGCTATCACTTCAGCGCGTCTAATTGATCGATCAATTAGACCTCTTTTTGATGAACGAATCAAAAATGATGTACAAATAATTTCTACTATACTTTCTTTTGATCAGGTTAACGACCCAGATGTTCTTTCTATTGTTGCTACTTCTGCAGCTCTTTCTATTTCAGATATTCCATGGAATGGTCCAATTGCTGGAGTACGAGTAGGAATGATAGATAATGAATTTATTATTAATCCTTCTTATGAAGATCGAAAAAAAAGTGAAATAGACATTGTTGTTGCAACTAGAGGGAATAGAGTAACTATGCTTGAAGGTGAAGCAAAAGAAGCAAAAGAAGCAAAAGTTATTAAAGCTATTCAATTTAGTCAAAAATATGTTTCTGAAATCAATCAATGCATTCAAACAATTCAAGAGAAAATAGGAAAACCAAAAAATATAGAAATTTTAAAAGAAGATGAAAGTAAAAAAGTTGAAAAAGAAGAATTACAACAAAAGGTGCAACTTTTTTTAGATAAAGAATTAGAAAATGCTCTTTTTGTGCAAACAATTGGAACGAAAGAGGGAAGAAAAGAAGCCATTGCTTTGTTGCGAAAAAAATTAGAGGAAGAATTGGATGCACAGGAGATTGGAAAAGAAAAGAAAAGTAAAGCGCTTGAAATGATAAAAAAAATGATTGAAATAGAAATCTCTAAAAGAATTTTAGAAAAAGAAGAAAGAGTGGATGGTAGAAAATTAACAGACATTCGATTATTAGAAACAAAAGTAAGTTTATTGCCTTATACTCATGGTTCAGGATTATTTAGAAGAGGACAGACAGAAGTTCTTTCGGTTGTTACGTTAGGCGCGCCTGGAGAGGAACAATTTTTTGATACTATGGAAGAAAAAGGCACAAGAAATTTTATGCATCATTATAATTTTCCTCCTTTTTCTGTTGGAGAAGTAGGTCCATTAAGAGGTCCCGGCCGGAGAGATATTGGACATGGAGCATTAGCCGAAAAAGCTCTTATCCCAGTTATTCCAACCAAAGAAGAATTTCCTTATACAATCAGAGTTGTTTCGGAAGTTCTTAGTTCAAATGGATCTTCTTCTATGGGATCTGTTTGTGGTTCTTCCTTGGCTTTAATGGACGCAGGAATTCCGATTAAAAAAGCGGTGGCTGGTATTGCCATGGGTTTAGCGTCAGAGGAAGAAAATGGTGAAATAAAAAAATATAAAATAATCACTGATTTGCAAGACTTAGAAGATGGAAAAGGCGGAATGGACTTTAAAGTTGCGGGAACAAAAGATGGGATTACAGCTATTCAAATGGATACAAAAACAATGGGATTGACACAAGAAATAATAGAAAAAACCTTTCAACAATCGCTGGAAGCGCGTTATAAAATTTTAGAAGTAATGAACAATAGTATTAATGTCTCTCGTTCAGATCTTTCTCCGCTTGCTCCTCGTGTTGTTTCTTTTAAAATTAATCCAGATAAAATTAAAGATGTTATTGGTTCTGGAGGGAAGATAATTAATGAAATTATTAAGGAAACCGGAGTTACTATTGATATTGAAGACGATGGGACAATATTTGTTTCTTCCGTAAGTAAAGAATCAATGGATAAAGCAATAAAATGGATCAAGGATTTAACACGCGAAGCTGAAGTGGGAGAAATTTTTCAAGGTAGAGTAACAAAGATTTTAGCCTTTGGCGCTTTTGTAGAAATTTTACCCAAAAAAGAAGGGTTAGTGCATATTTCCGAATTAGATAATCGCCGCGTTGAAAAAGTAGAAGATGTGGTTAAAGTAGGAGATGTTATTAAAGTAGAAGTTATTAATATTGATGATCAAGGTCGGATTAATCTCTCTCGTAGAAAAACATTAAATAAATAATTTTTAATTGCTTTATGTTGCAACAGAACAAAATAAAAAATGATAAAAATATTATTTTAAAAAAATTTAAAATTAATAAAATAAAACAAGAAATTAAAATGACAATGCCTAAAACAGAAATGATGGATTATATTAATGAAACGATAGACAAGAAATTAGAAAATTTTGAATTAAGATATATGGTTTTGTTGCGACAAATAAATAAAAAAATAAATAGAATAGCGGAACTTGGCTTAAAAAAAAAGGATGTTGAAGAAATTTATGAAATGGCGCCATTTGCAAAAATATCCAAAAAAAATATCCACAATCAATGTCGTGGATAAATAAAATAATGGTGGACGATGTAGGATTCGAACCTACGACCTCCTCGGTGTAAACGAGGCGCTCTAACCAGCTGAGCCAATCGTCCCAATTTAAATATTGTTTTCTAAGGATTAGAAATTGTTGCGATAAATTTAAAATTTGTTTGGTGGGCAGGGAGGGATTCGAACCCCCGAAGGCGAAGCCAACTGGTTTACAGCCAGTTCCATTTGACCGCTCTGGTACCTACCCATAAGTTTTATTAACTTAGCATAAAATTAATTTAAAAACAACCTGGGTAAAATTATTGTTGAATTTTTTTAAAAAATGATTAAAATAGAAAGTGTAATTTATCAAAAACTAAAGGTCGAATTCTTGATAAATTTTATTGATAAAAAAATATTTTTATTTTTTAGAAATTAAAAATTTATGAACAAAAAAACTTATCTTATAATTGGGATTGTATTAGCAATTATTATTGTAATTATTGCAATTTTCTCACTTCAAAAACCTAATGTTACAGCACCAACAACAGAAATTACAGTAACCCCAGAAATGATGCCAGTTCCACCAGCAATGGAAGTACCAACACCAGAAACAATGCCAGTTCCACCAGCAATGGAAGTACCAACACCAGAAATGATGCCAGTACCACCAGTAACAGAAGCTCCAGTAATTCCAGAAATGATGCCAGTTCCACCTGCAACAGAAGTTCCAGCACCAGCACCAGAAACAATGCCAGTTCCACCTGCAACAGAAGTTCCAGCACCAGAAAGCACCAGAAACTAATAGATAAATGTAGTTTGCATTGTAATCAAATAACGCTACGTTCTAACTTAGGGCGTAGCGTTATTTATATTTATGATTTATTCAAAAAAAGAAATTAAAAAAATTGAGGAAAGCGGAAAGATACTATCCGATGTTTTAAATTGCGTAGTCAGAGCTGTAAAAGCTGGAGTTTCAACAAAAGAATTAGACGAATTAGCTGAAAAAATGATTAGAAACAAGAAAGCGATCCCCGCATTTAAAGGATACGATGGATTTCCAGCCAGTCTTTGTGTTTCTATAAACGAAAATATTGTCCATGGAATTCCAACAAAAAATAAAATTTTAAAACAAGGGGATGTTGTTTGTTTAGATTTGGGGGTAAAGTATAATAATTATTTTTCAGATATGGCAACCACTGTAGCGGTCGGCAATGTTCATTCACAAGTAAAAAAAATGATTGAAATAACAAAAAAATCTTTAGTTATGGGAATCAATCAGGCAAAAGAAGGAAATTGTATTGGAGATATTGGTAGAGCGATTCAATCATATGTAGAAAAAAATGGGTTTTCAGTAATTAGACAATTGGTTGGGCATGGCGTAGGGAAAAGTGTTCACGAAGATCCAAAAATTCCAAATTTTATTCCGTCTCCTTGGCAAAATATAAAGTTAAAGGAGGGAATGGTATTAGCTATTGAACCAATGGTCGCTATGGGCGATTTTAAAATAAAAACATTAGATGATGGTTGGACGATAGCCATGGCTGACAAAAGTCTCTCCGCTCATTTTGAGCATACGATTGTAGTAACAAAAAAAGGCGGGAAAATACTGACAAAGTAGTTATTTTAATTTACT
>ERZ1292633.3104-Hain-H41-02um-R1-3104-length-16462-cov-4_pt1 | contig 16462 bp, 13 predicted proteins | sample MGYA00564406_ERZ1292633 | MGnify/ENA primary metagenome ERZ1292633 (study PRJEB36523, sample SAMEA6512639) | groundwater metagenome | collected 2019-01-08 | study: AquaDiva: Metagenomics assemblies of 32 groundwater samples | reverse complement strand
TTGGCCGCAGAAATTGGAGTTCGCTACAGCAGCGATCGTGATGGTTTAGACACGGATTATGGCGCAATTGGCCTGGCGGCAATTAACAACAACTCGTCGCGGGTCAGCATTCCAATGTCAGTTAAGCTAAACGCAGTATTCTAATTGCAAAAATTGACCAATTGGCTTGATAAAACCGCAAGCGGGCCGCGCTTAATTGCGGTGATAATTGCCAATTGCTTTATCGTGCTTTGGCTCATTCCATGGTCATTGGCGCATTGGATGCCAGGGCACGCCAATAATTTATTGGACTTGAAATTTGCCTATAGTGCCGATGATGCCGCAGCCACAATTGCCAGTTTTGGCGATGCCGCGCGCGCGGGCTATCGCCGCTTCGCGCTAAGTGTCGATTTGATTTGGCCAATTGGTTATGGCCTTCAATTTGCCTGGATTATCGCATTATTGAAGCGAAAAGCCCGACACGCTATGGCGGCTTGCCCGTTTTATCCGATAATAACGATGTTCGTTTTGGATTTATTAGAAAACTCCACTGTCGCGCTTTTGGTAACAATATTTCCGACCCAACCAGAAATATTGGGCTGGGCCGTAAGCGCATTCACAACAACAAAATGGCTTGCTTTTGGTGCAACATTTATTGTGATTTTTTGGTTGAGTTTAGTGGTAATATCTCAAGGCCGCTCAATGAAAAAGCCGCCCCCCTAAATTTAGGGGGGCTGTCGAACGCCCCGTCCGCCAGAGCGCGGAGCGCGGCGGCGGAAGTGAGACTGGGGGGTATTATCGCTTTACGCCCCAACCCTAACTAAACTTCCCAGTCTTGGAAAAACCACGCGGAACCATTCTCCCGACGCTGGCCCTTCTGCCAACATAATCGCGCCATTCTGGCATTTCACGGGTGCGGCCTGCACTATCAAGCCACGTTAGGCCCTGTGTCTCATTGAATGTCGTGACATCCAATAAATTGCAATCACGATAGCTTTGCAATTTCACGCCCTTGCCACGCGACATTATTGGCAAATCCTCAATTTTGAAAACTAGAAGTTTTCGGTTTTCGCCAATGATCGCTGCATATTCGCCGTGCGCAGCCACGCAAATACTGGCCTTTTGTTTAGCATCCATAGGCATTACAACTCGCCCGCCGCGTTTTTGTGACAATAAATCGCTTTCATCGACAATAAAACCATAGCCTTTTTGCGAAGATATCAGCCTTTGTTTGCCCTCGCATGGGACAAACATCGCCAATATATCGTGGCTATCTTCCAACTCCACCATAAGCCGCAAAGGTTCACCCAAACCGCGACCAGTTGGCAATTTGTCACCCATTAGCGTGAACGCCCGACCATCAGTTGCAAATATCACTATTTTATCCGTAGTTTGCGCTTGCAAGCTAAGATGCATTTCGTCTTCATCTTTGAATTTCACGCTCGACAAATCGTCAATTTTGCCTTTCATGGCGCGTATCCAACCGCGCTTTGACAATATTATTGTGATTGGTTCTTTGACGATAAAAGCTTCTTTTGAAAGCACTTGAGTTTTGGACGGCGCATCGGCGAATGTTGAACGGCGTTTTGCCATTTTTTCGTCTTTAGCAAAGATTTCGCGCGTATCGGCCAATTCCTTCCCAACTTTTTTCCATAGCAAGTTTTGGCTCGCTAGCAATTTATCAAGCCCGTCCAATTCTCTTTTCAATTCGCCATCTTCTTTGACGATCGCCATTTCCTCAAGTTTACGCAAATTGCGTAAGCGAGTATCCAAAATCGCATTCGCCTGCACTTCGCTAAGCGCAAAACGCGCCATCAATACTTGTTTTGGTTCGTCTTCCTCACGGATTATTTGGATAATTTCGTCCAAGTTCAAAAAGGCAATCAAAAGCGCGGCAAGGATTTCTAGCCGCAATAATATTTTGCTCCGCCGCCAAATTGCGCGCTTGGTTACGATTTCGCGCTTATATTCCAAAAACGCCTTCAAACAATCAATCAGTCCCATTAATTTTGGCACGCCATGCGCGTCCAAAACATTGAGATTGATTGAAAAACGGCTTTCGAGTTCAGTTAAATGGAACAGGCTTTCCATCAATTGATCGGCTTCAATGGTTCGGGTTTTAGGCTCCAAGACAAGCCTAATATCCTCGGCGCTTTCATCGCGCACATCGCCCAAAAATGGTGCTTTTTTAAGCTCAATTAATTCCGCGAGTTTTTCCACGAGACGTGATTTTTGCACTTGAAATGGCAATTCGGTAACAATTATTTGCCACTGCCCGCGCCCCAAGTCCTCGGTGTGCCAACGCGCACGTGAACGCACCGAACCTTTGCCAGTTTCATAAGCGGCTTTAATGCTTTCGCTCGGCTCAATAATTATGCCACCAGTGGGAAAATCTGGCCCTGGCACATAGTCCATAATCGCTTCAATGCTTAGGTCTTTATCGTCAATTAAAGCCAAGCACGCATCTATAAGTTCAATTGCATTATGGGGCGGAATTGATGTTGCCATGCCAACCGCAATCCCCATTGCGCCATTGGCCAAAAGGTTTGGGAAACTTGCTGGCAAAACACTGGGTTCAAAATCTTCACCCGAATATGTAGGGCGAAAAGCCACACAATCTTGATCTATACCTTCCAACAACAAAGTACCGGTATTGGTGAGGCGTGCTTCTGTATAACGATATGCGGCGGCACTATCGCCATCAATATTGCCAAAATTGCCTTGACCATCAATTAAAGGATAACGAACCGAAAAATCCTGCGCCAAGCGCACCATAGTGTCATAAATCGCGCTATCGCCATGGGGGTGAAACTTACCCATAACATCGCCCACAATTTTGGCGCATTTCTTAAACCGGGCATCGGCATCCAGCCCCAATTCACCCATGGCATGCACAATACGGCGCTGCACAGGCTTAAGGCCGTCACGCACATCGGGCAAAGCGCGGCTGGTGATTGTTGAAAGCGCATAAATAAGATAACGGCTTTCAAGCGCCCTATCAAAAGGCTCATCAATTATCCGCCCGCCTAAATCGGGGGTGTCAGTGTCTATAGTGTCGGTCATATCGATGTTTTGCTATGATTTGCAGCAATGTGACAAGTGGCAAAGCTGCCGTGAGCGCAGGTTATGATTTGAGCTGTGGCGAAGCTAATGCCATTTTATAATACCTTCAAATTGATAATTATTCGCAAGCTGAAATCTGACCTAGTAATTGATCCTTATTCCAATTTTCTTCGCGCAAGCGGCATATATATCCTCGGTTTCATACGGATAATCTAACGAATATCTTCTAGCCAAGAAAGTTCGACGGACACCACTATCATCTGATTGATAAAGAATCGCTCGTTTATCGGATGTGAAAATCCCAACATGGAGCCTACTGTGCAATGGCGACACGCCACCATCTGGCCTATAGCCTTCATGTATTGCGTAGCCAGAAAATTCTGACGAATTCAAGCAAACCATTCCGTTGCTTTGGTCATATTTTAAGAACAAATCAATATATTTGGGCGCTGCGCCTTCGGAATAGACTTCATTATAAGTCGAATACATCGTACCGGGGATTAGACCACCGTCAAAGACATCAACTCTGCCGTCTTCATAAGTTACGCCATTTTCATCGACGCTGGCATTAGTTAGAAAGTCTGTGTAGTATCTGCCTTCTGTCGAAAGTTTGTTTTCCACAAATTTGTATTTGACGTTCAAGCGTTCTTCAGCTCTTTGGACTAAGTTTCCAGCTTCGCCTTCTTTAATTTCTTCCTTAAGAAAGGTCATTATATTGTCTATTATGCTCTGCTGCTGCAATAATGATTCCAGATTTGCAGGGCGCGTGGCCACATTGTTTGACATAATTTCCGCCTTTTTATCAACGACTTTAGTTGCTTTCACATGGCTATTTTGAACTTGGGCACAATTCGCAATCGACAATGCCACAAACAACAGGCAGGCGAATCTCGGAAGCAATACAGAAATCAAATTTATTATTGGCATAAATCCTCCAAAAAACTATCGCTCAAAAAAGCGAGGACAAGATTTGAATCCATTTTGCTTTGATAAGCCATGAAATAAGTCGGAAACGAGCCCTGACGACATGGTCAACATCAAGTCCACATTTTCCAATTCACATCTCATATCTCACTTGCAAATTGAAGGGAGGTTCAAATCCGCTTCGGTTTGAGATTTTATTTTATCGAAAAAGGCCTTCGCATCAGGGGTAAAATTACTAGTGTTGTATATTTTTAGAAAACACAAAACATAAGATATTCTTTGCGTTTCGAAATGAGTTTCCCCAGCATTTTTTTGTTCAAAATATAAATTCGTTAAACTACCGTCGCCAAGAATTAGTGGGTTCTCGTTAGGTTCGAAATCTCTATTACGCTGTGGGGTTGGGAATTTAGACTCTGAAAGCGCAATTCTGGCAATGTAATAGCGCAAACTTTCGAAGTAATCACTTGGATCTCGTTCAAACTGGTCTTCCGATGGCTTTGCGCTCGGATAATAAATAGAGTAATCATCTGTTACATAATGCCAATATTTGACATCAAATCCCTTTAAGCGCCTTGAGTCTATTTTAAGATCAAGGCAAGCCAGTGCAGGAGCCGCAAGAAATAAATAGGATACAAAATAGTCACTTGCTGGCGGATCATTTTCAATCGCCCTATAAATTCTAGTCAAAAAATTGCTATACTTTCCCCGCAAGTGATAATCAATATTATCCAAATCACATTTATTTAACAAATGTGTATAACTTAAAGCCTGAAGACTATATCCTATCTCAACCGCATTGCTATAGCACCAGGAAATTTCACCATTGGTTTCATAGCCCCAATTTTTGCAAACATCGATACCAAAAAATCGCAGCTTTTCATTGACTTCATCGATTGAAGGCGCGCCATAATTGTCCGCTGCGCTTGCTAGTAACAAACCACGATTCGCAGTTGAACAAGATGCCTGCATTAGCGACGCAAACGCTGCAAAAAACAACGCAACGTGTTTCTTATTTCGTCGTTGGTTTTTTAACTTTCCTAACAACGGCTTTAACAAAATGCTTATCCTTTCCGTAGTCTTGAGGACAAAAAGGGATTTAGGGAACATGACAGCATTTTATTCAATCAAAATAAACCCCCAACATACAAAAAACGCCAATCAAAGTAATTGGTGCCCAGCCGACGTGCTTCCATTTCGTAACAACGCCATCATAAAGGCCAGCTGCAACATGCAACAGGCCAATCATGACAACTAAATCAGCATCGCCATTTATGCCCGATACCCCCGTTTTCACCAGAAAATAAGCAATCATCAGCCACAAAACACTTGTCATGTGCCACGCAAATCTTATGACGGGCCGCGCAACTTCATGTTTTACCAAATCAAGATCCGACGCTAACAGTGGGGCAATCAGCCGCTTTTCACCTATTATTGAATGAAGCCCAGCAGTAAAAACAATCAAAATTCCAGAAATAATTAGATACATAAATCGCTCCAAATCCACAATTGAAACGTCAATGAAGCATGGTTTCGACCAAAGCGTCAATCCAATTCAAAATCACGCTAGTTTACGATTGCAAAAGGGAATCAGATAGAATTGCCTGTTGTTGCGGCAATCCCAACTTGACGCACGAAGCAAAGCGCCTGCTTGTAAAAGCATATTAAAAAAATTTTGAGGAATAAATGGCAAATCCTGCCCAAAACTTATTTGGCGATGACCTTGCGCAGCAACCGCAAAAAGCGGCAACCAAAACTGCACCCACTACTTCGGTTGAAACCCAAAATTATTCGGCTTCATCAATTGAAGTTCTCGAAGGGCTGGAGCCTGTTCGTAAGCGCCCCGGTATGTATATTGGCGGCACCGATAGCCGCGCTTTGCATCACCTTTTCGCAGAAGTTCTCGATAATTCCATGGACGAAGCTGTGGCAGGTTTTGCCACGCGCATTGAAGTGACATTGGAGGCCGATGGCTCACTTGTGGTTACTGATAATGGTCGCGGCATTCCAATTGATGCGCACCCCAAATATAAAGATAAATCGGCGCTGGAAGTCGTTCTAACCGTGCTTCATGCAGGTGGGAAATTTTCCGACAAGACCTATCAAACTTCGGGCGGCTTGCACGGGGTTGGGGTTTCGGTGGTTAACGCCTTATCAGATTTGCTTGAAGTTGAAGTCGCGCGCGATCGCAAGCTCTATGCGATGACGTTTTCACGCGGCATTGCGCAAACTCCACTTCGGGATTTGGGCGCGGTGCATAATCGGCGCGGCACATTGGTGCGTTTTCACCCCGACCCTGAAATTTTTGGTGAAAATCTGCATTTTGACCCTGCACGGCTTTATTCCATGTCACGCTCAAAGGCTTATTTGTTTGCAGGCGTTGAAATCCGCTTCAAATGCGCACCTGAACGGATAAAAGCAGGTTCAAACACCCCCACAGAAGAAGTATTGTGCTTCCCTGGCGGCCTTGCCGATTATTTGGCAACCGCAACCGCAAATGCCCCCACTGTCACCCCTGCCCCATTTGCGGGCCGCACCGATAAGGAAAAGGGTCACGGCACAGTGGAATGGGCGATTCATTGGGGCATACGCGGCTTTGGCGATGTTGACGGCTTTATGCGCAGCTATTGCAACACTATACCGACCCATGAAGGCGGCACTCATGAGGCTGGCTTTCGCGCGGCAGTAACCAAGGCTCTGCGCGCTTATGGCGAATTAGTGAACGATAAAAAAGCGGCGATAATAACTGCCGAGGATGTTTTTGAATCCGCGGCTGGCCTGATTTCAGTTTTCATCCGCGAACCCGAATTTGTCGGACAGACCAAGGACCGCCTGTCATCACCCGAAGCAGCCCGCATTGTCGAAGCCGCCGTGCGTGACAGGTTTGATCATTGGCTTGCGGCATCACCAAAAGACGCGCGTTTTTTGCTCGATTGGGTCATTCAAAAAGCTGATGAGCGTCTAAAACGCCGCAAGGAAAAGGAAGTTTCGCGCCAATCCGCGACCCGCAAATTACGCTTACCCGGTAAACTTGCAGATTGTTCACGCCAAGACGCCGAAGGGACTGAACTTTTCATCGTTGAGGGTGACAGTGCGGGTGGCAGCGCCAAACAAGCGCGTAATCGCCAAACCCAAGCCATTTTGCCCTTGCGCGGCAAGATTTTGAATGTGGCGTCGGCAGGTGGTGAAAAGCTCGCGGGCAATATCGAACTTTCCGATTTGGCACTCGCGCTGGGGGTTTCAATTGGTTCCAAATTTGTTTTGAAAGATTTGCGCTATGAACGCATAATCATCATGACCGATGCTGATGTTGATGGCGCACATATTGCCGCACTTTTGGCGACTTTTTTCTTTCGCTCCATGCCGCAATTGGTGCATGCTGGGCGGCTTTATATGGCATTGCCACCGCTTTATCGGCTTAGCCACGGCGCCAAAAGTGTATATGCGCGTGATGATGCCCACAAAGACGAACTATTGAAGACTGCCTTCCGTGCCAATGCCAAGGTCGAAATTGGCCGCTTTAAGGGCTTGGGCGAAATGATGCCAGCCCAACTTAAAGAAACCACCATGAACCCCGCAACCCGCACTCTAGCGCGGGTAATAATCCCTGATGGCGACTTGCCACTGATAGAGGATTTGGTTGAGACTTTGATGGGGAAGAAGGCGGAACTGCGCTATAATTGGATAACCCAAAACGCGAAGTATGCGGAGGAATTGGATGTATGACATTCAAAAGCCCACCTTCGGCCTTCGGCCTCACTCAGGCTTTTGGAACTAAGCGGACAAGAAAATAGGAAAAAACGTGGTTTTTGAGGCAATTAATGTGCGGTGTGTTGGCATAACCATTATACGCAATTTCCTTGAAATACGTTACAACTTAAAGGCTTACGCAATTGATAATCTGTCCCTGTTGCTTATCTTGGGCGGTTCGCTTTCATAAAAGCGTCAGCATATTTCAACGCGTCAGACATATTGCGGAAAGAAACTGCGTCTGCGTCTCGCAACAAGTTCCTGCCAGTGCACGCATAGTTTACCAAACCAGCGCCAATGGTGCTGCCGCTGACTGGTACAAAATTATCTGGGAAAGTTTCACGGGCATCGGGATACGCTTGCATGGCACCAAAACTGTCTATGATTATTGTTAGTGGCGCGCGCGATTTCATGTTAAGCGCCATCGGATTACACGTAACTTCCGACCATGCTATACTAATTTCACTATACCGTCTTGGCATCAGCCATAGCGCGGTTATACCCTTTTTGTTGGCGCCCAAATTCCTAATATCATCAGTTTTGAGGATCACCAAAGCTGCCTCGTTTGCGGTAACAAGTTTTGATACGACCATCCATGTATCAGCATGCGCCATTGACGATGTGAAACATGCAGCTAAAAATGAAAAGACTGCAATTTGAATTTTCTTCTTGCTGAACATTTTTCGTAAGTCCCTTCCCTTAATCTATAAAAACTCACTTCTTAATGCCGTGCGCAAATCGCCCAACTACCTGGGGCGGTTTTCGGCAAGACCTTGTGCAATTGCACGATTCAATGCCCACGCGCCTGTAAGAACTAAAGAGCGAAACACATCTGGGTCAACTTGATAGCGATAGCCAGCCATAGCGTAACCGTTTGGCCCTGAACCAGGTCCTTGAACCCCCAATGCGGCGGAGGAGTTCCACAATGCAACTTCGGCGGCATTATTTCGGTTTCTAGTTTCAATCATCTGACCAGCATCACCAAGGCGAACCCGCTTTTGCAGACCGCTTCGATTGCCGCCCCCCGCCATTGCATTTCGGCCAAAGTGAAATAACCCGCCCGATAAAAAGTCAGAAATAAACAATCCAGGTCTTGCCGATGTGCTGGCATGACCCGCAAATGCGCCGCCGCCCGAGCGTGTCAATTCTGCAAAATCGATTACAAGCGTTGGAGTGGCGGAAATTGCGCCAAGCGCTGCACATATTTTGTTGAAGGCGCGAACATTGGTTAGCCCAAAAGCGCCTTGATCATTTGGGGTGTCAAGATTTATGAAGAAGAGGTCGTGATTGTTTGGGGCAACATAAGCCATGGTTCGGGCGTCAGTTGGCAACCGCCCCCTCCAAGGAATCGATGCCAACTTCAAGTCTCGATAGGCTGGCGAGGCTTTAACTTCTGAAGCGCCGACAATTCTGCGGCCAGTTCCGCGAACTTGTTCTATGAAATCCGCCATTGCTTCGTCGGCAATTGAACGCGCAAATGCAAGGTCAAGACCACCCAATTCGACATCGGTTTGCGAGCTGGCACGGCCACCAGTCGTGATAGCATTAATGCCGTTACGCACGACAAAACCTAAACGGTAACTCGGAATTGCAACCGCATCGGCTTGGTTCAATATCCCTGAAACCGCGCGCCTATCAAAATCCGCCCAACTTAAGGCATTTGCCGCAACATAGCTTTGTGCATTTGCAGAAGTTGAACCCAATGAACCCGCTAGCGCGAATGCCGCTGCGCCTTGGGTCAATCCGCGTCGTGTCATTTCCATTTGCTTCTCCTATTTTACAAGTATTGTAGCGCGACAAACGATTCCTTCGACCTCAATCGGTTCGCCTTCGCCAATTTCCGCATTGTAAAATGGGATTATGGCAAAAAATCGACAACATTAAGAATAATTTAGATTGCTTAGGGTCAAGATCCAAATATAATATTGGCGGCTTTTCGTCTATGTTAATGAGTCCTGCCCCTAAATCCCCTTGTGCCACAATTCCCACACTCGCGTGCTAAAATTGCCAGGCCCTTTAAGAATCCTTGACTTTGCTTGCCCTTTGCTGCACTGCACAAGCGATTAAACAAAAAGAGAATATATTTGCCAAATACCGAAGCACTAAGTGCTACCCCCGAAGGAGTTACCTTCAATGATTTGGGGTTATCCCCTACCCTTTTAAGCGCCGTGAATGATGCGGGCTATACTATCCCAACCCCTATTCAATGGCGTGCAATTCCCGAAGTGTTAAAAGGGCGCGACATATTGGGTATTGCCCAAACTGGCACCGGCAAAACCGCGAGTTTTGTTTTGCCTTTAATCGAAATTTTATCGCAAGGCCGCGCCAAAGCGCGTATGCCGCGCACGATTATCCTCGAGCCGACGCGCGAACTTGCGGCGCAAGTTGCCGAGAATTTTGAGAAATATGGCAAAAACCATAAATTAAGCATGGCGCTTTTAATTGGCGGCGTGGCTTTTGGCGATCAGGACGCTGCATTGATGCGCGGTGTCGATGTGTTAATTGCGACTCCGGGCCGATTGCTGGATCAATATGAACGCGGCAAGATTTTAATGTCGGGCGTGCAATTATTGGTTATCGATGAAGCCGATAGAATGCTCGATATGGGATTTATTCCTGATATTGAAAAAATCGTGAAATTAACGCCCTTCACGCGGCAAACTTTGTTTTTCTCGGCCACCATGCCGCCAGAAATTGAAGTTTTATCGGGGCAGTTTTTGCACAACCCAACCCGCATTGAAGTTGCCCGCCCCAATCAAACTGCAACCAATATCGAGCAGTTTTTGGTCAAATGCCCTTATAATGACGCGAGCAATAAGCGCGCGATTTTACGCAATATTATTGAACATGAAATGCCAGAAATCAAAAACGGCATTATTTTTTGCAATCGCAAGCGCGATGTCGATATTGTCGCGAAATCGCTCCATAAACATGGTTTTGAGGCTGCGCCAATTCATGGCGATTTGCAACAAGCCCAACGTACGGCTACTTTGGATAGGTTCAGGGCCGGTGATTTGAAAATTTTAGTGGCATCCGACGTTGCCGCGCGCGGGCTTGATGTGCCAGATGTAAGCCATGTTTTCAATTTCGACGTGCCTTCGCATTCCGAAGATTATGTTCACCGCATTGGGCGAACCGGCCGTGCGGGCCGCGCTGGCAAGACTTTTATGATTGCAACGCCAATTGATGAAAAGCATTTGGTCTCGGTTGAAGCTTTGATAAAAAACTCAATCCCGATTTTGGAGCTTGATGTGGGCCAATCGTCTGAGCCTTCACATGCGACGCGCGCGCGGCCCGAACGGTCACCGCATAAATCAGCGCCTAAGCGTGAATATGATAAACGTAGCAAAATTCATGAGAAGGCAATTGTCAAAACTGACGAAGCCGCGATAGCCGAGCCGAGTGTTGCGAAAGAAAAGCCAGTTCACAAACCAAAATTTGCAAAAGCTCAAGCTGCAAACAAGCCTAGCCAGCCACAAATTGAAGATAATGTGTTTGGGTTTGGTAGTGATGCGCCGGCTTTTATGTTTATCAAAGCAGTTCTACCGATTGATGATGAGACGCCGCCAGTTGCGGTTGCAACAGATAACATCGAAACAATTATGGTGAAAAAGAAACGCCCTGCCCGCAAACCAAAAACTAAGATTTCAGAGAGCATGGATTAGACGCTAGCTAATCGACTTTGCAGTTAATTGCAGATTTTCTTTAGGCGTTCAAAATCAGCGGCACTGATTGGGTTTTCGCCAGTTTTTGCGAGGCTTTTTGCTTCCGCCGCGCGTTTTCCGCTATTGGGGTGGGAAGATAAAAAAACCGCCCAATCGCCAAGGCCCATGGCTTTTTCTAATTTTTCGAGTCTTTCAAAAAAGACGGCCATGCCAGTTGAAGCAATATTGGCCTTTTCCAACAACTCTAATCCGCGGCGATCTGAACGTGCTTCGACTTCACGCGAATTTTTCAAATCGGTTAGATTTGCGCCCCATAACACCAATTGTTGGCCCGCGCCACTGCCACCGCCGACGACAGCGTCTAAAATAATGCCAAACCCCATGGCGCGATAAATCGATACCAGCACGTCACGATTTTCGACATGGGCAATTTCATGTGCCAAAACCGCGGCGATTTCATTGCCGTTTTTGGCATATTGAAAAAGACCGCGGGTTATCCAAATTTTCCCGGCTGGCATAGCAAAAGCATTGGGCATCGACATGTCAATGACACCAACTTTTATCGGAAAATTTAAATTTGCATTATTTGATATACGGTTGGCAAGACCTTGAAGAATCGCCTCTGATTGTGGGTCAATATAACAAAAATCCATTCCCACATCCAATTGCGATTCCACCGATTCAGATAATTGCAATTCAAAACTTGGTGGCGTCATTCTTGCCAATGGCCCTGCCGCAATTGGCACTCCAAAAAATACAATTGCCGATATTGCAATGCCAGACGCCGCGAGTTTTGCGATTAGTGACAAGGATTTTGCGCGCTCAGCACTAGCGCTAAGGTGAGGCGCATGGATTTGCAAGTTTGAGAAAATGTCCTCATCCAGAACTAACCTTGCATCCAAGTCATCTTTATAGCTAAGTTTTCTATGGAGGCGATCTATCAATAGGAGTTTATCGAAATTCCAAATATAGCGATTTTCGCCAGTCACGAAAGAAAGGTCATCACTGTTTATATCGGGCGAAACCGCAACGGATCTAGCCGTCTTTCCATCGTTAAATTGGCAAGTCATGTGACTTTAGATAATACCAATATCAAACGCATCTGACAAACCTTCGGCTTGATTGGGCCCTGCTTCGCCTTGTTCGGCCATGGCAAAATCTACTTGACCATCAGCTTTGAGATGCTCGATTATGAACCGCGCCGCCCGCGCTTGCGCTACTGGGGCAAGTATCCCGAATGAGAAAACTAGAATTAAGGTATTCACAAACCAGAGCCCTAATAATTGCAACCAAGTCACTTCAAGCCTGAATGTTGCATTATCAAGGCTAATACAGCTCGCAATAGCGCGCATCATCGCAGCACGATAGGGCATGAAGGCGACTAATATTAATGCCAAAAACCCGAATAATGAAAGATAAATAAGGCCAATAAGGTTGAGGCCGTGCATTATATCCTCGGGGTTACCAGATTTCATGGAGCTTTCAAACGCCATAAAATCGCCAGCAAATAAAGAAACTAAGGTAATTTCGCCAATGATTAGAATGGCCCAACCAAGCGCAAATAGTGGATATAGTTTTGCGTCTTTGGCGCGCTGTTCGTCAAAGTTAAAAGGTAAATCGCCGTAATACATCTCGCCCCAAAGCCATTTGGCAATTGTTATTTCCATTTTGGGAGACCACCAACCAATAGTTATGAGGTTTAACATCAGTTGACCGAAATACATTAAAGAGAAATCTTTTGGGTGGCCTTTGAGTGAAAATCTTATTCCGCGCCAAACTGTCCGGCTCGCAAGATAACGAAATGCAAGCCAAATCGCCGCGCCAATTATCAGATAAATGAAAAGCACAAATGCAAAAATAATTATTCCACCAATGAGCGGTGGCATCATTTGCGCGCTAAAAATTATTATTAAATACGGCACTGTAATAACGGCAGTTGCGATTAGGAATCCCTTAAAAAGGTCACCACCCGTTCCTGTGTATTCAAACGGTTCATTATTCATATAGATTGAGCGCCAAATTTGCTTTCTTACATTCGTCCGTGCCCAAAAGCGGTATAGTGTCAGTGTCACTATTCCTAAAAGCGTATTTATGAAACCCAATCCGACAAAATCGCCGCCACTAATTTTGTGGCCAAAAACCAAGTTTTCGCTAGTATCCGTGCTTGGTTTATCTTGACTCAAAGCACTAGTTTCATTTGTTTCTTCGCTCATTAGTGGCTCCGTTTTCTAACCATTATTTAATTAAGCAGGTTTTCGAAGCATCGCGCAAGTTGAAAATAGTCATCGGCTGTAATTAAGCCTTAATCTGTGTTTTCAAATATGCCATTATTGCCTTACCATAAGGCGGACGAATGGTTTTTAGTGGGCCGATATCGCTTTTTAGTTGTTTGTATATTGACCTAGCATGGCTAAACTCGCGGAAGCCTTCAATGCCGTGATATGCCCCAAAACCCGACGCTCCGACCCCGCCAAATGGCATTTCTTCCATCGCAATATGGAACAACACATCGTTTATCGTTACACCGCCGGAATTAGTTGAATTAATTACTTGTTCTTGCTCACTTTCGTCTTCACCAAAATAATAAAGCGCCAAGGGCCGCTCGTGCGCGTTTACATACCCAATGACTTCGCCAATATTATTGTATGTTTTTATGGGCAAAATCGGGCCAAAAATCTCATCCTGCATGACTTTCAAGTCTTCATCGGGGTTGATAATCAAAGTCGGCGGGAATTTACGGCCATTTTGCTTGCTAAAATCCTCATCATCTGGGTTTATTTCAATTATTTCGGAATTTTTCGATTTCGCCTCATCAATATATGAACTAAGTCTAGCGAAATGACGCTCGTTGACAATTGCCGTATAATCTTGGTTGGCAATGATTTTAGGGAACATTTCACTGACTGCGATTTTAATTTCACTGGTCAATTCGGCCAATTTTTCTTGCGGCACAAAAACATAATCGGGCGCCAAACATATTTGCCCTGCATTCAATAACTTGCCTGCCATAATGCGTTTTGCAGCATCTTTAATATTCGCGGTTTTAGAAATAATGGTCGGGCTTTTACCGCCAAGTTCCAAAGTCAGCGGCACCAGATTTTTAGCGGCTGCCGCCATAATGTGGCGACCAACGGCGGTTCCGCCTGTGAATAGCAAATGATCAAACGGCAATTGCGCAAATTCCGCGCCAATTTGGGCGTCACCAGTCACAACCGCAATGTCTTCGATTGCAAATTTGCTCTCAATCATTTTTTTGATAAGTGCCGAAGTATGCGGCGTATATTCTGATGGTTTAATCATCACCCGATTTCCCGCAGCCAAAATCTGCCCCAACGGCCCAAATGTAAGGAAAATCGGGAAGTTCCACGGGCTTATCACCCCAACAATTCCTTTTGGCTGATAGCGAACTTGGGCTTTGGCACCAAGGAAGGACAATAATCTCGGCGTAGTTGGGCGGTTTTGGACTTTGGTCCATTTGTGGATATTGGCTTTGGCGTATTTCAAACTGCCAATTGCGGCGGCAACATCGGCAAATAATGAAACTTCTTTGGGCCTTGCGGAAAAATCCTGGGCAATTGCTTCGCAAATTTCGTCCTGATGTTCGATTAACAGCGCGATGCAATCATCTATCAATGAAATCCGCTTAGCAATGAATGGCCATGGCTCCCGGTCCATTGCTGATTTTTGGGCATTAAACGCTGTTTGCATGGTTTTTCCTCACTTTGTGTCAAAACATACTGAAAACCCAAAAAAAGCGAAACTTGTTTACTTTATCGCTACTAGTTTGGTCTAGAAATATCAAAACATATAAGAATCATTACGAGGCCCTCAGTGAAAAATCAATCAAAAGTATTCGATAGCTGGCAACCTGCTCGCAGCGCAGTCGAAGCAATGCAAAAATATGGGATAAAACCAGAAGAAAAAAACTATGCGGTTTGGTTAGCATATTACACTGAATCCAACGCCAATTTGAAATTGGACTTGGATAATTTAATTAAAAAAGACAAACACATAGACGAACATGCCTGCTATAGCCTGTATGAGCGGTATATTGAGCGTGAGGCGCTTTCGGAAAAAATTATCAATGCTGGTTCATCAGTTGCCAATGAAATTCGTGACATAATGAACGACATCGAAACTGTTGAGGAAAAAACCCGAAACTTCGGCATTCAATTGGCTGCGGCAAGGGTGGAACTAGATAGTGCCGAGCAACCAAGCCAAATAAAATCAATTGTCGGCAATTTGTCGGTGGCGACTGAAGACATGGAAGATAATTCCAAAGCGCTTGAAGTTCGCCTTGTTCAGTCGCGCAACGAAATTGAAGCTTTGCGAATGGAATTGGAGCAAGTGCGCACCGAAGCCGCAACTGACGCGCTCACTGGCGTCGCTAATCGCAAAACATTTGAAGTCTTTATGCATGATCAAACCGAAAAAGCCAAGAAAACCCGTAAGCCGCTTTCAATTATTTTGGCTGATATTGACCACTTCAAACGTGTGAATGACACTTGGGGTCATCAAACTGGTGACCAAGTGATTTGTTTTGTAGCTGGCGTAATGCAACGCGAGATGCCGCGAAATGCCCTTGTTGCGAGGATTGGCGGCGAAGAATTTGCGCTTATTGCGCCAGATTTGGATGCCCGCAAAGCCAAAGCCTTAGCTGAGAAAATTCGCAATACAGTTGCCAATAAGAAACTAATCCGTCGTTCTTCAAAAGAAGATTTAGGGCAAATCGCGGTTTCGCTTGGGGTTGCTGAATATAATAGTTCTGAAAAGCAATCGGATTTAGTGGCTCGCGCCGATAAAGCGCTTTATCATTCCAAAAACCATGGACGCAACCAAACTACATTGTTTGATGATGTGAAATCATTGGCGGCTTAAGCTATAATTTCCCGGTCCGACCGAGTGCGTAAATAAGCCGCGCGCGAGTTTCGGGCATGTTTAAGTGGCCCTGCCCTAATACATCGCGTTCCAAAAACCAACCAGTTAAAGCCAAACCATCAGCAATATCGCCTTTTTCGATAACTGTGTTTGCGTCAATCAAGAATTGTGGAAGCGCCAGTAATTTGTCTTTGAAAGGCTCACCA
>ERZ1292633.3103-Hain-H41-02um-R1-3103-length-16462-cov-5_pt1 | contig 16462 bp, 13 predicted proteins | sample MGYA00564406_ERZ1292633 | MGnify/ENA primary metagenome ERZ1292633 (study PRJEB36523, sample SAMEA6512639) | groundwater metagenome | collected 2019-01-08 | study: AquaDiva: Metagenomics assemblies of 32 groundwater samples | reverse complement strand
GTTGTTCCCCAACGATCCACGCGTGGCGCTCGATCGCGCCCTCGCACTCGCCGGGGAAGCGCGCTTGGTTGCCTTGCGTGAGATGACGAAGAAGTTCCCGGACCACGTCGCTTCCAAGTATTGGCTCGCGTACTATCTCGCGCTGCCCATTCAGCCGAGGGCACCAAAGGCCGTGCTCGACGAGGCTCTCGCCGTCGCGCAGGAGGGTGTGCGCCAGGCGCCGAACGCGGGCGCCTCGCATACCGCGCTGGCGTTCGTGCTGGAACGGCTGGAGCGCGAGGATGAGGCGCTGGAACACTTGAAGGCCGCGACGTCGCTGCCGGATCCCACGAACTTCCCTTTCGAGGTGCGCGCCGAGATCCTGGTGCACAAGAACCGGATTGCCGAGGCACGCGCGGCGCTGGACAGCGCCATTCTGCTCACCGACAACATGGGTGGCCACGTCACGTACCAGGTCACCCGCGCGCTCACCTTCTTGCACAAAGGTAACCTGGCGGCCGCGATGGCTTCCGTGGAGGACGCGGCCAAAGAAGCGATGGTGAACGAGCAGCGAGGCGCCGAGGCGCAGGCGCACGTCACGATGGCCATGATGCTGGCCGCGGCAGACAACGTCCCGGCCGTGAATGAGCACCTGGCCATCGCCAGGCGGCTCGGAGCGACTCCCGCGACGCTGAATGACGCGATGGTGATCTCGTACGGCCTCACGAAACAGGGCGCGGCGGCCCGCAAGGCGCTCGAGGCGTACATCGTGACGGCGCAGGCACAGGCACCGGCGGTGCGAGAACTGAACGTGCACCGCATGACGGGCATGGCGCTGCTTGCCGAGGGGAAGCCGGCGGAGGCCATCGCGGAATTCAGGCAAGGCGGAACGAACCCGTACGCCCAGGTCGGCATCATCGAGGCGTACCTGCAGATGGGAAAGAAGAAGGAGGCCAGCGCCGAGCGCGCGGCACTATTTGCGCGCACCGATTTCAGCGTGGGATCCACGGCCCTGGCGGGCGCGAGGTATCGATCGCTCAGGAAGTGACGATTGCTGCAGGTCCCGAACGCCACTGCCGCACCATGAGGCTGACGCCTCGTGGTGCGGCTGGTGTGGTTTGGAGAGCGCCTCCGCTCAGCTCCCTTGGGAGGATCCGACGTGCGATTGCCGCGTATATTGTCCGGTACCCTCGCGCTATTCGGACCTCACCCGATCCTCCACGAAAAGGACCCGACCGTGAAACGAACATGGTACGTGACGCTGGGCGTGCTCTCCTTGTGCTTTGCCGCAACGCCGCTCGCCGCGCAGAAGAAGGACGCCGCGAACTGCACGGACCACGCGCTCCTCACTCGCCTTCCGGACTACTGGATCCAGGCGTGCACGCTGAAACAGTTCGATGCCTATGCGTTCGCCGTCGGCAAGGGGAAGACGACGGTGGAGGGTCAGTTCACGGAGATCCGGTACCAGCCGCCCACCGGCCTCGCGACCAAGCCGAGCACGCTGCAGGTGCTGCGTAACGTCGAAAACGCCGTGAAGAAGATCGGCGGCGTCGTGCTGGCGACCGACCAGAGCAAGGAAACCCTGAAGCTCACGAAGGACGGCAAGGAACTGTGGATCGAAGCCTGGGCCGACTTCACGGGTCAGTACATCCTGACGATCGTGGAGAAGGCGGCGATGGTGCAGGAACTGGTGGCCAACGCAGCGGCGTTCGCCGAAGGCCTCAAGGCGACCGGCCACATCGCCGTGGAGGGGATCTTGTTCGAGACCGGCAAGTCCGAGCTCAAGCCCGAATCGGCGCCGGCGATCGCCGAGGTGGCGAAGTTGCTGAAGGAAGTCGCGGGTTTGAAGCTCTTCGTCGTCGGCCACACCGACAACGTGGGCGCGCTGGAGGGAAACATGAAGCTCTCGCAGGACCGCGCCCAGGCGGTGGTGCAGGCGCTCATTCGCACCCACGGCATCGCTGCGACGCGCCTCAGGGCCTTCGGCAGTGGTCCGTACGCTCCGGTGGCTTCGAACGACGCCGAGGAGGGACGGGCGAAGAACCGACGTGTCGAGCTGGTGAAGCAGTAACCATGAGGCGCTTCGCGTGGTCCTGGATGATGCTGGGCGTGGCCTTCGCCAGCGAGTTGCTGGCACAGACTCCCAAGCGACTCCCGGTCATCGCCGGCAACGGTCTGGTCCACGTGCTCGTGGAACTCGACGGCACGGTGAGGACTTGGGGAGATCCGAAGCGGATGGCGACCAGCCCTTCGCTGGGGGACGGCACCAAGCCCGGCGCCAAGGTCGAGGAACCTCGACTGCTCGCCGGCGTGCGCGACGTCGTCGACGCCGTCGCAGGAGACACCCAGGTCTTGCTCCTGAAGCGGGACGGCACGGTGCTCGCCTGGGGGTTCAACAGCGAGTGCGAGGTGGGCACCGGCGACGGCAAGACGACGCTGGCGCCGGTGCCCATCGCCGGACTGCGCAACGTCAGGCAGATTGCGGCCGGCAACAACGTGTCGGGCGCGGTGCTCGAGGACGGCTCGGTCTGGTTGTGGGGGTGGGGAAAGAAAGGACAGCTCGCCAACGGGCTCTGGGGCTACCTCACTCCCTGCGCCAGGGTGCCCACGAAGGTCGAGGGACTCTCCGGCGTGAAGCAGATCTCGCTCGGCGACCTCTCGGCGGTGGCGGTGAAGGACGACGGCACCGTCTGGGGGTGGGGCACCAACGCGAACGGCGAGCTGTGCGACGGCACCAGCGAGCATCGTCCGCGTCCCGTGCAGATGAAGGGGATCACGAACGCCGTCGCCGCGGTGGTCACGGGCAACTCGATCATTGTGCTGGCCGACGGCACGGTGCGCATGTGCGGCTCCAACGACTCCTTTGCCCTGGGCGATCCCTCGGAGGACGGCCAGACGCACGCGATGCCGTTCCGGGTGCCCGGTGTAACGTCCGCGCGGTCTGCTCGCATGAGCGGCGCGACGACCATCGTGCAGCTCGCCGACGGCACGCTGCGCGGCTGGGGCTCGGGCTACTACGGCGCGCTCGGCGATGGCCGCTACGCTGATTTTCGGCGAAACCACATCCCCCCACCGGCCTCGGTCCGGTGCTGGTGCATTACATGTCCGGCGGATCGAGCTACGCCATCCGATCGGACGGCACCGTGATGGCGTGGTGCGTCCCCGCGGCGAGCGGCAAGTCAGATTTCGTCCTCGTGCCAACCCCGGTGTTCACGGTCAAGCTGAACGACTGAGCGCTCCCTATCGGATGGTCGGCGGCAGTCGTCGCGCCGCACCCCCTCCGGAGCATTTCTCATCTCGTGCGGGCGCTGGTGACTGATGCCGCTTTGTGGTATATCACCCTCAAACTCAACCCAGGTGGACGCCATGCGCGCGACGGTACGGATGACTGGCATCATGTTCGCCCTGATCGCGCTCTGCGCCCTGCCGGCGCAGGCGCAGCTTGGTGGTTTCATCAAGAAAGCGGCCAAGAAGGCGGCCGAGAACAAAGTCGAGGACAAGGTGGAGTCAGCGACGGCCAAGCCCCTCGGCGGCGATCCGGTGACCGCTGAGACGCTCGACGCGCTGCTCCGCGGCTTGTCGCTCGAACTGGAGACGAAGGACAAGACGAAGCAGCTGTGGACGGCCATCGAGGCCAAGGCGAAGGAGGTCACCGAGGCCGAGCGCGCCGCCGGAAACGAGCCCGATGCGTGGCACAAGGCCAGCCGCGACGTCGAGCGCTGCCTAAGCAACTCGCTCGACAAGAGCAACAAGCAGCACGAGCAGGAAATGCCGCAGAAGATGATGACGGTCATGTCGTCGGCCAACGCCAATCCCGCCGTGGTCGAGAAGATCCAGGCGGCAGGCAAGGCGATGTCCGACGCGCAGGCCAAGGGTGACATGCCGGCCTATGTGCGCGCATACAACAACTACATCAAGATGTTCGGCTTCGACGTCGCCAAGGATTCCGCAGTGGCGTTCGCCGCGTGCGGGAAGCTCCCGCCGAAGCCGGCGTCCATGATCAAGCTCGAGCGGTTGCAGGCGGAAGTTGCCCGGCTCAGCGACGAGCGGCGCGACGCGGAAACGGAGAGCGATGCGCGGGCGGCGAAAGCCGCGGGGATGCCGGCCGACAAGTACGCCCTGGCACGCGAACGGTTGTGGGCATGGGCAGCCGCGCGGAAGCAGAAGCAGGCCACGCGCGCGCTGACGAAGGATGAAGACGCGCTCTTCTCGGCACGGGCGAGCGACATCAAGAAGATCGAGAGCATGCTTCGGTGATCCCTCCCCTGTTGCTCGGCCGCGTCGCGCTGGTGGTCGCGTGCCTGGGGTCGGCAGAGGGAACCAAGCTCGCGCTGCCATCCTCACGGCTCGCCGTCAGGGAGGGCACGGTCTGGCGCGAGTGGTGGAACAGTGCCAGTGCCCCGGAGCGCTACGCCGACGCGCGAGCCACGCTCGCGCGTCGGCTGCGCTGGCGCGACGGAGCCGCCGGGACGGCGTGGGGCGAACTCGCGCTGGCCGGCGTGGGCGAGGCGTGGCGGACGCGCCTCATCGTGGTGCGCGTGGACCCCCGCCGCGTGCGCCTGACACTCGACACGGCCTTCGTCGATGGAAACGCCGCCTGGTCACTCGACCGCGCGGGCGCTACTGCAGTGGCAGCGGTCAACGCCGGCCAGTTCGTGCGCTCGATGCCGTGGGGGTGGGTATTGCTGGACGGTGCGCAGTTCCTTCGCCCGTCGGTGGCGCCGCTCGTTTCGACGTTCACGGTCACCGCTGGTGGTGCCGTGCGGCTCGCCCACGCGACCGTGCCCGATTCGGCCGGTGTGCGATGGGCCTTCCAGTCGTATCCCACGCTGCTCAACGCCGGCAGCGTGCCGCATCAACTGCGCGAGGCCGGCTGCGGCGTGGACGTCGCGCATCGCGATGCGCGCCTGGCGCTCGGACTCGACGGCGAGGGCCGGTTGCTCATCGCGATGACCCGGTTCGACGCCATCGGCAGTGCGTTCGACCGCGTGCCGTTCGGGCTCACGACGCCGGAGATGGCCGCCGTGATGGGCGCCCTTGGCGCCGTGGACGCGGTGTTGCTGGATGGCGGCATTTCTGCGCAACTTCTCGTGCGCGATGCGGCAGGCAATGCGCATCGGTGGCCGGGCGTGCGAAACGTGCCGCTCGCCCTGGTTGCCCACCAGCGCCCACGCGCCGCGCCTACGGTGCCCTGAACCGCAGCACGTGTCCGCGCGCGATCCCGTCGCCGACGGTGACCTTCGCCGTGCTGAACTTCTCCAGCACCTTGTCGATGACGATCGTGCCGACCTGACGCTCGGGAGCGCCCAGCGACTTGCCGGTTTCCGGATCGACGAGCGCCGGCTCCATCTCGAACACCAGGAGCTCGAGCCCGGGCTTCATGCCGTCCACGGCCGTGGCGTTCACATACACCACGCCTTCGCGCACGTCGATCACGCGTCCGGTCCAGGCAATCTTCGGCATTCCCACCATCAGCGCCTTGACGGCGCTGGCCAGGGCGTCGCGCGACGCCTGGCCCAGGGGCGTCGACGTGCTGCCACCGGCGCTCCATGACTTGTCATCCCTGGTGAGGTCGGTGGCGACGCCGGTTTGGCTCGCCTTGCCCTCCCCCTTCGCCGAGTAGATCAGCTCGCTGGTGGACGGATCCACCAGGCGCAGGTCGATGATGACCTCGGCGGTCACTCGTTCCGACGAGATCGTGACCCCCTTGAGCACGTTCGCCATCTTGCCACCGATGCTCGACTTGGCATACGCGAAACCCGTGATGTCGCCGGTGATCATCAGTTGCGCGCCGAGAATGGCGCCGGTCTTCGCGCCGGTTTCCTTGGTGGTCTTTCCGGCAGCGGCGAGCGCCTGCTCCTGATCGATCTGCATCATGGCGGCGCGCTCGAGCACGACAAAGCGGCCTGTCTTGACGAGCACGGTGCCGAGCATCTCGGTGAGCCCGCGTGCAAACTCGGCAGGCGCCGGGAGGGCGATGGTGGTCGTCGTCTGCACGCCCGGCATGCCACCACCGAGTCCCGACGTGGCCTGCTGCATCTTGAGCGCCGATCCTGAGAGGTCCATCACCGCGACGCGGAGCTTCTGCGTGGCGGGCTGCTGGGCGAGCGCCGCCGTGGAGCCGATGACGAGCGCCAGTGCGAGCACGGGCCGTGAGTGTCTCATGACGGGCAACTCCTTGAATGCGCGACGACGATCAGGGCGTGCGGGAAGATCGGTCATTCCCGGAGCGGCCGCAATGGGACGGCGGCGATGGGCCCTTGTCACGCTCACCCGCTGGCGGTGGCCGGCGTTTGCGCTCAATATAGCTGCGTCCTTCGAGACGCCCCTCTCACTCTGCGGAGAGCCAACGTGACCACGCCCAACGACTCACCCGGCGGCGGCTCCACCGCCACCGGCCTTTCACAGAACCTGGCCGGCGCCCTGGCCTACCTGCTGGGACCGATCACCGGCATCCTCTTTCTCGTCGTCGAAAAAGAGAATCGCTTCGTGCGCTTCCACGCGATGCAGTCGACGGTCCTGTGCATCGCCTGGATCATCGTCTCCTTCGGCCTCTCGTTCTTCTCGTCGGTGCCCATGCTGGGGTGGATCATCGGCATCGTGACCAGTCTCGTGCTGGGGCTGGGCGGTTTCATCCTCTGGCTCTGGCTCATGTGGCAGGCTTTCCAGGGCAATGAATTCGAGATACCCGGCATCGGCGCGTTTGCGCGGAAGCAGCTTGGTGGTGCCGTGTGAGGTAGTTCTCACTCGTGACCGGTACCGACGCACGAACCGCGGCGACCCGGGTGGGTCGTCGCGGTTCGTGTTTGGGTAGCTCAGGGTTTCAGGTAGAAGGGAATTCCCTGGAGCAGCCCCTGCCGCACGGGTGCGCCCGGCATACTCGCCCAGATAGTGAACGTCAAGTCGGGGTGCGGCTGGAAGAGCGGACCCGTCGAGCAGTTCGCCTGCACCGGCGCGGTGTTCGCCGGGTCGCCGATGCGAAACACAATGCGGTTCGCCGTGTGTTCCAGCACCTGCAACACCATATTGCAGGCCGTATTTGCTGCCGTCGCATCGAGTATGATGGTGCTCGCGGCGAAGAGGTACTTCAACCCGGTGACGCTCGGCGGCGGCAGGAGGTTCAGCCCCTCAATCGTGTAGCTGGTGCGCAGCGCGAGCGGCATCGGCGGCGTCCGCGAGATCACCGGCCCGCCGAAGATCTCCGGGGACTTGATGCAGCCAGTCTGGGCGCCTTGGGTTGCGCAGATCTGGCCGCTCGAGGCATTCAAGGGAATCAAGAACCCGGTGGATACATCCGTCTTTCCGGAGAAGGAGTTGATGTCCATTGGCCCGAGCCGGAAACTGGCCCATTGGAGATTCACTCCCTCGACGAAGACCATCGGGCTGAAGTCGCGGGTGCTGGCCGTCGGCAGGAGCACGAAGGGATCACGTGTCCCGAGGAGCCTTCCGAATGCCCTGGTGATGCGGGGAACCGGGGGATGCCAGGTCAGCGACGGTCCGAGAACCCACCGGCCAACTCCACTGAGATTGACGGTGAGGGCGCCGGTGAGCGAGGCGGGAACGTCGGCAAAGGACGCCGCGAGATCCGTAATACCAGCCGGCGTGCTGCAACTCGCCCGGCCGTTGCAGGTGCGCGCTGTCGTATAGACATACCCCGCCTGAAACGTAATCCGGTCACCCGCGGGGGAAACCGACGGATTCACGATTTCCAGCCAGTCTCGACCAATACGAACGAATTTGCCGTTGGCCTTCGTGACGGTACTCAGGTTCGGTACGCCGGTTACGGGAAACGGCGAATAAATGTCGTCGAAGAACGCGTCGAAGAGACTGGTGCCACAGATGGTGACGACATCGCTGGGGCCGAAGGAAGTCGGCACCACGCGCGTGATGTACGGCGTCGGATCGTACACGAGGTACGCGCTCTCCAGGGTCCTCGGCTGTCCGTTCGTGTTGTACACGATGAGCGGGCTCGCGTCCGAGGCATCCGTGACGCGAAACCGGATTTCCGACGCCGACTGCGTCGTCGGCGCGAGCAGCGATCCCGCGAGCATCGCGACGAACTGTCCCGGCACGAGACCGCGCCCCTGGATGATCAGCTCGGTCCCCATCGGGATCTTGCCGCGCGGCTTCCAGTCGGTGACGTCGGGAATCGGGCCGGCACCGGAGCCGGGGTACAGGCTCGTGCCGCGGGCGGCGCCGACCGTCCCGACATCGATCGCCCTTCCGGCGCGAGTCGGGGCGGCGGCCGGCGCGGCCATGCGACCTTTCATCGCCTTCTGCGGAGCGGCCCCGGCACAAACGTCCTGGGCTCCGGCAGAACTCGTGGTGAGTGCAAAAGCAAGAATGATCGCGGTCGCGCAACGCATAAGTCCCGCCTCCTGAACGTGGTCACCTGTGTACGGGAACATCTCACACGAACCATCGGGCAATCTCTGGCAGTGAGCAAGGGGACGAACCCTCACAGCGAACCCGGTGGAGCCCAGGTGCTGCGATCGACGCCGACACGATGCCGCACGGCACATTGGTGGCCGCGAATCAGAGCCGCGCCAGCGTCGCCCTGGCCACCGTCGTGAGGCCCGCCAGCGCGGTGTCCGTGTTCAGCCCGGCGGCCGTCGCGCTGAAGACGAGCCAGAGCCTCTTGCCTTTGAGGACGTTCAGCTGGACGATCGGTCGCACGCTGCTTCCCATGTTGACCCAGTAGGCGGCGTTGCCCAGCCCCGGCACATCGACGGGCGTCATGTTGAGCGTGACGGCGCCGGCCTTGGCTGCCGCGACGGTGACCCCGCTCTGGTCGCTCGGTGCGCGCCTCGCGAGAACGCCGACCGTCAGCAGGTCTCGCAGCGAAGCGCCGCGCGACGTGTACGTGCAACTCGCCACCGTCGCCAGCTTGGCCGTGCCGACGAAGTCGCCCCGCCCTTTCTCGCCCTCTCGAAACACGCGCGGCGCGAACGCGGCATCGACGTCAGACTTCAGCATCAGCGCACAGGCATCGAGCCGCCCCGGCGTCTGCGCGGCGACGCCCGTCGCGTTGCCAGCGACCAGCAGCAGGACGAGCAGAGTCGTGCGTCGCATCACGGATTCCCTCCTGAGAGGTGGAAAGGCACGCGGGCAGTATGGACCGCGCCGCAGCGCTCGGCAATGCTGATCGCACGTTTGTGCTGATCGCACGTTTGGATCGCACGTTTGGCGGGCAACGTCTGTCTCAGGTTCGGTGGACGCCGGCAATCGTCCGCGTCCATTCGCATGACGATGATGACCTGAATACGAAGGGCGCCCGCTCGACGGGTGCCCGTCGTACGTTCGGCAATGCTGCGATCCTCGAAGGCGCAGGGCCCTGGACACCGCGGCGCCCTGCCCGCCGCGTGCGGCTACGGGGCCGCCGGCACCCTCACTTCGACGCCGGGGCATGCGTCGCCGAGCGGAATGCGCGCACAGACCATGTAGGTGTACGTGACACCCCGCTGGACCACCGCATCTTCGAACCTCGTGCCGGTGAAGTTCATCGGGTTGCCGGCGGCATCGCGCACGAAGTCCATCGTGAGCCCCGCGCTCGTCACCGCGCCCTTCTGCACCCGATAGGGTGCCGTGCCGAACGGGTTCCACTCGATGACGACGCGATCGCCCGCGAGTGGAATGGTGCCCCGCACGATGAACTGGGGAACGCTCACGGGAATCGGCGGGCTACGATAGATCTCCCCACTCGCCGTGCTGGCCGTCAACTGGTACTGGTAGGATCTGTCGGGTGTCAGGTCGAGTCCAAGCGACTTCGCCGAGATCTTCGTCGTACCGGGCAGCGACCCCGGGGGGCGGGTCCATTGCAGGCCCGCGGTGATCTCGCTCTTCGCGCCGCCGCGACCATCGTCGCGATACAGCCTGAACGTCAGCGGTTCAGCGGTTGTGTGATAGAAGGAGAGGCTCACTGCCGTGCTGGCCAGCTCGACGCTCACACTGGCGCTCACCGGCGAAAACGGCAACACGAGGAGACTGGCCGAGGGCAGGCCGGGCGTATTGGCGACGCCGAGATATTCACTAGACACGGTGAACGTGTTCGTGCCAGCCGCCAGGCCGGTGGCCCGATACGTGGGGAGGCTGCCCATTGGTGGGCTGACGACGGCGCCGGCGGCTGGCATGGGCGGTGGCCCGAAGACCCGATACTGCGTGACGCCCGGGACGGGGTTCCAGCTGAGGATCGCCTCCCGAAACAAGCCGGCGCGCACCTCCAGTGCCGCTGGCGCCGCCGGACGCGTGGCGGCCACGACGCTGGCTGCACGGTCCGGGGTCGTTCCAGGAACGCGCGCGGCGCCCGGTTGCTTGGCAATCGGAGGCGGTGGTGTCTTCTGCTGCGCCGTCAGCAGCTGGAGTGGCAGGGCGGCGAGCGAGATTGCAGCGACCACGAACGCGACCAGCGGGTGAGTCTTCACGTGGATATCCCCCCTCGATTCGGGTTGTGCGTGCTCTGATCGAACCGATCAACGTCGTTGCCCCGACCGGCGGGTTCGGCGGCGAAGCGATACGGTAATGTACGCCCAGTCCCGCGATCCGCACGCACATCGGCCGGTTTCCGGTCGAAACAGCGAAACAGCGGCGCCCCTTCGGACGCCGCTGTTTCTCCTTCGCATTCGAACCAGTGGAGGCGGGGAGAGTCGAACTCCCGTCTTGCAGAGGATCATTCACAGCGTCTACGTGCGTAGCTCACCGATTGATGTTTCCGGCGGCTGGGTGGTGAGCGCCCGACCGACAGATGAGCCTTCTAGAGTTTCGCGCCTCCGCCGAAGGCGTACGGATGCGCTATCCCGGATTTGCGATACCTGACGAGCCGCCCCGGGAGGGCTGCCCACCAGGCACTGCTGGGGTAAAGCCTAAGCCTTACGCAGCAAGAGCGAAGTTGTTGTTCGCAGATAACGTTTCCCAGGCGGTTTTACGAGGAACCCGAGGACCTCGGCACGCAGCTACGAAGCCACCTTCACAATCGAAACCAGGTCGCCCCCATGACTACCCTTGTAACATAGCGGGTTTCCTCGCGAACCGGAACTCGGATGGCGGAACTGGAAGGCGATTCCGGAATTCGAACCGGATCGCGGAAGGGGCTGCGCCCGCGGATCCGCTCTTCCGGTTCCCTACGACTCCACCCGGTTCCGTCCGCCATTCTTGGCCAGGTACAGCTTCTCGTCCGCCCGCTTGAACAGCTGCGCCTTCCCCGCCTCGCCCACCCGGTACGTCGCCACGCCCATGCTCGCGGTCACGCGCAGCGTCACGCCGTCGTGCGGCACGACCAGTGACTCGATGCGCTGCCGCAGACGGTCGGCCAGTTCCACCGCCCCCTCCAGCGACGTCTGTGGCAGGATCACGGCCAGTTCCTCGCCGCCGATCCGCGCGCAGACATCCACCGTGCGCACCGCCTCGCGCAGCGCCTCCGCCACCTGCACCAGCACGGCGTCACCGGCCTCGTGACCGTAGGTGTCGTTGACCTTCTTGAAGAAGTCGATGTCGCAGATCACCAGCGCGCACGAGCCGCCAAACCGGTCGGTCTCGGCCAGCACCCGCTCCAACTGCTCGTCGAAGTGCCGCCGGTTCCAGAGGCCGGTGAGCGCGTCGGTGCGCGATCGCAGGCTCGTCTCCGCCAGTTCCCATGCGGCCTCGAGCGCGTTCACCGCCAGCGCACAAAGCACGCTGCCGTTGCGGATCTCGAGCGCCCGCAGCACGCCGGGCCGCTCGGCGCCGACCACCAGCGCGCCAATGGCATGGCCGCCTCGCAGCAATGGCAGCACCGCGAACGAACCCGCGACAAAACCGCCGTCATCGTCGCGCAGCACGCCCCCGCGCTCCATCAGGAAGCGTGCATCCTCCCAGAACGCGGCACTGCCGTCGGCGCAGGCTGCACCCACCAGGGAACTCGCCGTCACCGCCCCTTCGCGCAGCAAGTCAGGGGCATCGCTGGTGCACGCGGCGACGCGGCCTACCTGCGCCGCGGCGTCCCAGCGTACCAGCGCGGCGAAATCGCCGCCGGTGACCTCGCAGGCGTAGTTGCACAACGCGAGTTTCAGCGTCCTCGGTTCGTGCACGCGCTGGAGGTCGCGGGCAATCCGCAGCAGCGCGCGCGTGAACCGGCTTTGCCGCGCCACTTCGTTGCGCGTCGTGAACAGGCTCACGTGGCGCCCCACCTGTGCGGCGTGTCGCGGCATCCAGTCGCGCAATGCGTCGCGCGACGTGGCGAACTTCTCCTCGGCGCGAAACACGATGGCGCCCGTCGGCTCACCGGAGGCGAACTTCACGGGACAGATGGCCACCGTGGGCTCTCCGTCGCGGCGCTCGAAACCGACCATCTGCTCCGTGGCCGACCACTCCACCAGCGCACGCTCCGCGGCATTGCCCCAGCCGACTGCGGCGGGTCGAGGCCCTTCCCCGGACCACGCCACGATCTCGTACCGTCCGACGTCACCGACGGCGTGCCGCCAGAGCGTCACCTCGATCGCGCCATGCTGGCGCGCCACGTCGTGAAGGAATGGGCGCAGTTCGTCCACCAGCTCGTGGGCGTCGCGATCGGTGTTCGTCGCCATGCTGCCGCCGCGCAGCACGCGCGCCGGATTGTGTTCCGGCCGCCGGATCGGTGTCACTTCGACTGGTGGGCGATCGCCCTCCCCGCGGCGCCAACGCACCAGCCGCAATCCACCGGCGAGACCGGCCACGCACCCCAGCAGGAAGAACGCGACCGCGATGGCCACGAGCTACGGCGCCAGCGAGAGAATGCGCGTTGCGGCGACCGCGGCCCCGAACCCGTTGTCGATGTTGCATACCACCACGCCCGCGGCGCAGGAGTTGAGCATCGTCAGCAGCGCCGACAGCCCCTGGAAACTCGCGCCGTACCCGATGCTGGTCGGCACCGCGATCACCGGAACACGCACCATGCCGCCGACGACCGACGGCAGGGCGCCATCCATCCCGGCCACCACCACGACCACGCGAGCAGAGCGCAGCGTCTCCTGCTGGGCCAGGACCCGGTGAATGCCAGCCACGCCAACGTCGGCCACGCGCCGGGCAGCGTGGCCGAAGGCGCTCAGGGCAACGACACACTCCTGCGCGACGGGCAGGTCTCCGGTGCCCGCCGTCACCACCAGCGCCCCGGTATCCAACGGCGGCGTCGCCGAGGCCGCGCGCAGGAGCACGGTGCGCCCCAGTGCGTCGATCTCGGCGCCGGGATACTCCGCAGCCAGCGCGGCGCGCGTGGACTCGCTGGAACGCGTCACCAGAAAGCCGTCGCCGCGCGCGGCCAGCCGCTCGCAGATCAGCATCGTCTGCTCGGGGGTCTTTCCTTCACCGAAGACGACCTCGGGATACCCCTGGCGCAGGGCCCGATGGTGATCGATCTGCGCGAAAAGCAGGTCCTCGACCGGCGCCGCGTCGAGGTGTGCCAGTGCATCCTCCACCGTGCGCTTCCCCGCCGCCACCTCGGCGAGCAGCGCGCGCACGCGTTCGCGTGTCACGCCAGCCATCCCGCAGCGGCGGCCGCCTCGCCCTGCGCCAGCGCCTGCATCCAGTCGCTCGCCAGATAGTCGCTGAAGATCCCCGCGACTTCATCGAACGAGTTGACCGCATGCAGCCGGCGCCGCAGGTCGGCCGACCCCGGCAGTCCCTTCACGTACCAACCCAGGTGCTTGCGGAACTCGAGTGCCGCGCCCACGAGGTCGGCTTCGTACTCCTGCACCATCCTCGCATGTTCGAGCGCGGAGGCAAACCGCTCCGGCACGGTGGGCGTACGCGGCACCGGCGTGCCATCAATCAGCGCACGCGCCTCGCGGAAGATCCACGGCTGGCCGTACGAACCGCGGGCGATCATCACGCCGGCGCAGTTGGTCTGCGTCCACATGCGGTGAGCATCGGCCGCCGTCTTGATGTCGCCGTTCCCAAGCACCGGAATGTCGAGCGCGTCGACCACGCGGGCGATCTCGTCCCAGTTGGCCGAACCGGTGTACATCTGCGTGCGCGTGCGCGCGTGCAGCGCGAGCATGCGCGCACCAGCGTCCTGGCAGCGCAATGCGATCCCCACCGGGTCACGCAGGTCCTCGCTCCACCCGCTGCGGATCTTCACCGTGACCGGCAGGTGCGTGCCCGAGACCACGGCGCGGATCACCGCCTGAACCAGGTCGAGGTCCTTGAGACATCCCGATCCGCCGTTGCGGCGAACGACTTTCTTCACCGGACAGCCGAAATTGATGTCGATGTAATCCGGCTGGAAGACGTCGGTCACCAGGCGCGTGGCCTCGCCCATCGCCTCGGGCTCGGCACCGAAGATCTGGACACCGATCGGCCGTTCGTCGGGTCCGAAGCGCAGCTTGCTCAGCGTCGCTTCGTTCTCCCGGCGAATCCCCTCAGCGGAGAGAAACTCCGTCACGACGACGTCCGCGCCATATCGGCGGCAGAGGCGCCGGAACGGCGACTCCGACACCCCCGCCATTGGCGCCAGAAAAACGGGCACCGCGGTGGAGACCGGGAAGGGGAAAATGGGCATCCTCCGCAACCTAAGCGGAACGCCAAGTCCGTGCAACAACACGATTTGACTTCACTCGTGCCGCACAGTAAAATTGTATCACGATCGATCATTTCCGCGTTACTGGGGCCCTGTATGGAACTGCGCGAATTTTTCTCCGAAGATGCCGTTCAGCTCGAACTGGCCGGGACGACCAAGGACGATATCCTCAAGGAACTGATCGGCCTGCTCAAGCTCGATGACAAGAACGAGCAGATGCTGTTCAAGATGCTCAAACGCCGCGAGAATCTGGGTTCCACCGGCATCGGTCGCGGCATTGCCATTCCTCACTGCCGCTCACTCGTTGTCGACAAGCTGCGCGTGGCCTTCGGCCGCAAGCGCGATGGCGTCGACTTCAAGGCGATGGACGGCCAGTCGGTGCACTTCTTCTTTCTCATTGTCGCGCCGCCCCTGGAAGTGTCGAACCAGTACCTCCCGGTGCTCGGCAAGATTGCCCAGTTCTCCAAGGAGCCCGATCTCCCCGCGCGCCTGAATGCGCTCGCCGATCCGGCGCAGTTCATGAAACTGCTCGAGGAAAAGGGCATCTAGCGCGGCCTTCCGCGCGTAGGTCGGCACCGTCAGGCGAAGCGCCGTTGCGCTTCGCCTGTTTCGTGTTCAGACCCCGGCCGCCGGATGCTCCACGACCACTCGCGAGATGTCGAGCCTCAGGCGGCGGTGCACACGCCACGATTGCAGCATCGCCGCGACGATGAGGCCTGCCGTGAGCCCCCACCAGATGCCCGCGCCTCCCAGGTTCGTCCCGAAACCGAGCAGCGCCGACAGCGGTATGCCGATCGCCCAGAATCCGCACAGGTGCAGGAGCATCGGCACCTTGGTGTCGCCGGTGCCTCGCGCGAGGCCGCCCGCCACCGCCTGCGTGCCGTCGAAGACCTGGAAGACACCGGCAATCGGTATCAGCGACGCCGCCACCGCGATGACCGCCGGATCCTGCGTGAACCACTGCGCGATGGCGCGGGGAAAGGCGAGCATCAGCAGTCCGCTGACGGCCATGAAGCCGACGCCCAGTACCCAGGCGCCGGCGGCGTGGCGCCGAGCCGACGGCATGTCGCGACGTCCCACCGCGTTGCCGACCAGCGCCGCCGCGGCGCTCGAGAACCCGACCGGCACCATGAACGTGAGTGACGCCAGGCTCAACGCCACCTCATGTCCCGCCAGCGGAACCAGGCCGAGCCAGCCGAACATCAGGGTGGCCATGGCAAACGCGCCGGCCTCGAAGAACCACTGCAGGCCGATCGGCAGTCCCAGGCGCAGCGTACGCCATAACGGCCCCACTGCAGCGGCTGCGCGCCACGAGCCCTTGAGGTGCGGCCGCAGCGTCGGCCAACCGGCGACCAGGAGGACGGCCAGCATCACCCAGCGGGCAAACACCGTCGACCAGGCGGACCCGGCCACACCCATGGGTGGGGCGCCCAAGTGCCCGAAGATCAGCGCCCAGTTGGCGAAGAGATTGACCCCGTTGCCGATGAGCATCGCCAGCAGCAGGGGTCGCACCGTGAGCATGGCCTGCAGCGACTGTCGCAGGACGACGAACACGAAGAACGGCGGCAATCCTGCGATGCTCAATTGCACGAAGTCGCGGGCGAGCGGCACCACCGCGTCGGGCTGCCGCAGCAGGCGAAATGCCGCGCCACTGCCGAGGAACGCGAGGCCGGTCACCAGGCTCACGGCCAGTGCCAGCAGCACGCCGCGCTGGACGCCACGGCGCGCTCCGGCGTGGTCACCGGCGCCCAGTGCCTGCGACACCACCGGATCGAGCGCCATCAGCGTGCCCATGCCGAAGATGGCGAGGTTGAAGAAGTAGAAGTTGCCGAGCGCCACGGCGGCCAGCGCATCGGCCGACACGCGGCCGACCATCAGCGTGTCGATGAAGCCCATGAGCTGCAGTCCCACCTGCACGACCACCACCGGCGCGGCCAGCCCGAGCATCTCGCGCAGCTC
>ERZ1292633.3100-Hain-H41-02um-R1-3100-length-16468-cov-5_pt1 | contig 16468 bp, 15 predicted proteins | sample MGYA00564406_ERZ1292633 | MGnify/ENA primary metagenome ERZ1292633 (study PRJEB36523, sample SAMEA6512639) | groundwater metagenome | collected 2019-01-08 | study: AquaDiva: Metagenomics assemblies of 32 groundwater samples | reverse complement strand
TGAGTTAACTCCTTATCGTCTGGGATTTTATCCATCACGCCCAACCCGAAGGGATTCCCGGGGGCCCGGGCCGTGGATCAGCAGCCGGGAGCCTGGTCAGTTACTTACTAGGTATTACCGACTTAGACCCTCTTAAATACGGCTTGCTCTTTGAGCGATTTTTAAATCCTGAACGTATGGGCCTGCCGGATATAGATATCGATTTTTGTTACGAAAGGAGGCAGGAAGTTATCAGCTATGTGACGAAAAAATATGGACAGGAGAATGTCGCCCAGATTATTACTTTCGGGACGATGCAGGCGCGCGCGGTTCTGCGCGACGTAGGAAGGGTAATGGGGGTAAGCTATGCCGATGTCGACAGAATCGCTAAAATGATTCCGGCGGAATTGGATATGAGTTTAAAAAAAGCACTAGATAGCGAACCGGAACTTAATAATCTTTATAAAAATGATCCCCAGATAAATAAACTTATTACCACCGCTTTATCCCTAGAAGGGCTTAACCGTCATGCGTCGGTGCACGCGGCAGGTGTAGTTATCGCGGATAAACCCTTGAATAACTACAGCCCGTTATTCAAAACTAGCGACGATCAAATTACTACCGGTTTTAGCATGGGAATTCTGGAAAAGATCGGATTGCTTAAAGTTGATTTTTTAGGTTTAAGAACACTCACCGTAATCGACCAGGCGATAAAAATAATTAAAAAGACCCGCGGCAAAGATATCGATATAGATAAGCTTCCACTGGACGACCCTAATACCTATAAACTTCTCACCTCTGCCCAAACCATCGGAATATTCCAGATTGAAAGTTCGGGGATGCGTGATTTGTTAAAAAAACTTGAGCCGGAAAGATTCGAGGATCTAATCGCGCTTCTGGCTTTATACCGCCCGGGACCGATTGGCTCGGGAATGCTCGATGATTTCATCAAACGCAAACACAATCTTATCCCGATTAAATATGAACACCCGAAATTAGAAACTATCCTTAAAGAAACCTACGGCATCATGGTTTACCAGGAACAAATAATGCAAGCCGCTTCAATTCTAGCCGGCTTCAGCCTGGCGCAAGCGGATATTTTGCGCAAAGCTATGGGCAAAAAAATCCCTGAAGTTATGGAAAAACAAAGGAGCAATTTTATCCATGGTTGTGTCAAAAATGCCATTAAGGAATCCACCGCCACTAAAATTTTCGATTTAATCGAATATTTCTCCGGTTACGGCTTCAATAAATCACATTCAACCGCCTACGCGCTTATCTCTTACCGCACCGCTTATCTAAAAGCTAACTTTCCGGTTGAATTTATGACCGCTCTGTTAACCTCTGAACGCGATAATACGGATAAGATCGTTGAATATGTTAATGAAGCCCAACGAATGGGGATAACCGTTCTGCCTCCGGATATTAACGAAAGCGAAGGCCTCTTCAAGGTTATCGACGAAAAAACCATAAGATTCGGAATTTTAGCGGTTAAAAATGTGGGGCATGGAGCGGTGGATTCAATAGTGGAAGCCAGGAGATCAGACGGAAATTTCATCTCCCTGGAAAACCTTTGTCAACGCATTGATCTACGCTTAACTAATCGAAAAGTTCTAGAGAGCCTGATTAAGTGCGGAGCAATGGACTCTTTCGGAATGTCGCGTGCCCAAATGTTTTCCGCACTAGATATAATTTTAGAATCCGCTGCCCGCACCCAGAAAGAAAAGGCCAAGGGCCAACTTTCTTTTTTCGATTCAGGCCTGGCGCAAGGTACTTTCAAAGAATCAATAAATAATATTCCGCACGTCAAAGAATGGCCGGAACCGCAGCTGCTTTCTTTCGAAAAAGATATGCTGGGATTTTACATCAGCGGCCATCCTCTGGCCCGCTATGCCCAACAGTTAAAACGATTTGTTTCAGCATCAATTGGCAATCTTAACGAACACAAAGACGAAGATGAGGTGAAAATTGTCGGATTAATCGCGAAGATAAAAAATACTACTACTCGCGCCAAGCAGGAGAAGATGGCAATATTAAAGCTTGAAGACCTTAATGGCTCGGTAGAACTTCTGGTCTTCCCCCGGTCTTACCAGAAAATATCGCGCTATATCCAGCCAAACTCTGTGGTTTTAGTAAAAGGTACGCTTAATTTAAAAGAAGATACTCCTAAAATTATAGTCAATGACCTTTTCCCGTTTGAAGAGATCTATAAGCTTATAACCGCTATGAGCATAAATCTTTCCGGATTAAGAGAGAATGTTTTTGCCACGCTTAAGGATATACTGGCGGTTTCACGCGGAGAGACACCGGTTTATCTCAATTTAGAAACACAGACAAAAGCTCGAACCCAAGATAACGCATTTCAGCAAACCAGGATCCAGATGGTAGTAGGAGAGAACTTCTACGTTTCGCCATCGGAAAAACTTATTCAGGATATCGAAGGCCTCTTAGGAGAAGAAAGACTCAAATTGCACTTGACATTGTAACTTTCTGCTGTTATTATAGTTAGCAAATAAGCCTGCCTATCGGTAGGAGAACTTGCCTGACTTATAGGCAGAGAGGAATGAAAAAATGACTAAAAAAGATATAATTTTAAAAGTAGCTGATGAAACCGGATTAAAACAGATAGATGTAAAATTAGTAATACAGAGAACCTTTGACTGCATTATTGAAGCTTTAGTTAGAGGAGAGAAGATAGAACTGCGTAATTTCGGAGTTTTCAAGGTAAAACAAAGGAAGAGCCGAACAGGAAGGAATCCACGCACTAACCAAGTCATCCCCGTCCCGCCAAGAAAAGTAGTAGTCTTTAAATCCGGGTTAGAGATGAAGCAAAAGGTAAAATAACTCCTAATCAAAACTCAAAATTTATGTTTAAGAGAGTATCAGGGACAAAAGATATCCTGCCTGAAGAAGCAAGTATTTGGCAGGAGTTAGAAGAAACGAGCCGCAAGGTTTTTTCTCTTTATAATTTTAAAGAGATCCGGCCTCCGCTAGTCGAGGATTTAGCTTTATTTAACCGGTCGCTAGGCGAATCCACGGAAATAGTCCAGAAACAGATGTTTCTTATTAATAACAAAAACGAGACCTACGCACTACGTCCTGAAGGCACCGCTTCAATCGTCCGGGCTTATATTGAGAACAATATCGATAAAACCTCCAGATTTTCTAAATTTTATTACCTCGGCCCGATGTTTAGGTTAGAACGTCCGCAAAAAGGCCGCTTAAGACAATTTAATCATATTGGCTGTGAAGCTATCGGCTCCTATGATTCTTCACTAGATATTGAAATAATTTCTCTCGCGGATAGTTTGTTACGGAATTTTTCTATAAGCGGATATAAAATTAAATTAAACAGCTTAGGTTGCCCTAAAGATAAGGCCAAACTTATCGAGAACTTGCACCAAGAATTAAACCACAAAACGGATAGCCTTTGCGAAGATTGCCGGGAAAGAGTAAAGAAAAATGTCCTAAGAGTATTGGATTGCAAAAACGAATCCTGCAAGAAAATAGTTAAAACCTTAAATATCCAGGATAAATATCTCTGCCCAGACTGCGATACCCATTTTAATGAAGTTAGATCCGGGTTGGATGCTTTAAAGATCACCTACGAAGTATCCCCTCATCTGGTTCGCGGTTTGGATTACTACACCCAAACCGTATTTGAAATAACTCATGACGAACTTGGCGCCCAAGATGCGATTGGAGCCGGAGGTAGATATAATAATTTGGTTCAGGAATTAGGTGGGCCGGAATTAGGGGCAATCGGATTCGCCTTAGGAGTGGAGAGATTACTTTTAGCGCAAACGATCCAAGAAAAAACAAAAACCGATAACCTTATTTATGTTATTACTCTAGGGGCAGAGGCAAAGAATAAAGGAATAGAGATCTTGCATCACTTACGCCAAAATGAAATTCCCGCGGATATGGACTACGAAGGCAGGTCCATTAAAGGAGCAATGCGCAAAGCCTCTGATTTAAAAGTAAAATTCGCCCTGATCATCGGAGAAGATGAATTAAAGAAAAATACAGTTATGCTCAAAGATATGAACTCTGGCGAGCAAAAAGAAATCAAAAATTCAGACTTAATACCTGCCTGCCGGCAAGCAGGAAGGAAATAAAATGCTAAGAACTCACACCTGCGGTGGATTAAAAACATCTGATATGGATAAAGAAGTCACGCTCTGCGGATGGGTTGCCCGCCGGCGCGATCACGGAAAATTGATATTCATCGACCTTAGGGACCGCTACGGATTCACCCAAGTTGTTTTTATCCCCAAAGAATCCGGAGAAGCCTATAAATTAGCCCAAGACTTAAGAAGTGAATTTGTAGTTAAATTAAAAGGTAAAGTAAATAAGCGCCCCCAGGGAACGATTAATTCCAAGATACCTACCGGGGAGATAGAAATACTAGCCAAAGAACTTGAGATACTGAACCCGAGCGCAAACCCGCCTTTCGAGATAACTGACGAGTTAAAGGTCACTGAAGAAATAAGGCTTAAATACCGCTACCTGGATCTAAGGCGCGAAAAAGTATTTAAAAATTTATCTTTGCGCAGTTCTCTTTACCGAATCATCCGCGATTGTCTAGACCATAAAGATTTTCTTGAGTGTGAAACTCCGATACTTACCAAATCTACGCCTGAAGGAGCGCGTGATTATCTCGTGCCCTCCAGATTGAACCCCGGGCAATTTTATGCCTTACCGCAATCACCGCAATTATTTAAGCAGATACTAATGGTTTCCGGGATCGAAAAATATTACCAGATCGCCAAATGTTTCCGGGATGAAGACCTGCGAGCTGACCGCCAGCCGGAATTTACTCAATTGGATTTAGAGATGTCTTTTATAAATGAAGAGGACATATATTCGATAATCGAAGAGCTTATGTTTAAAATATTTAAAGAATTAAAGGGTATAGAACTAAAACTACCTTTCCCGCGGATTAGTTTCGCGGAGGCTCAAGATAAATATAAAAGCGATAAACCGGATATGCGCAAAGACTTAAATAATGAATTTGCTTTTGTCTGGGTAGTAGATTTTCCGTTATTCAAATTCAATAAAGATGAAAACAGATGGGAGAGCGAGCATCATCCTTTCACTGCCCCGGCGGATTCCGATCTGAACAATTTAGAAAACGCGCCGGATAAGGTAAAATCGCGTTCTTATGACCTGGTTTTAAACGGCACCGAACTGGGATCAGGATCAATAAGAATACACAATCAGGATTTACAGAAAAAAATATTTAAAATTATCGGCATATCCGATGAAGAAGCGCAAAACCGGTTCGGATTTTTGCTCGAAGCCTTTCAATTCGGGGCTCCCCCGCACGGAGGATTTGCCTTTGGTATCGACAGATTGCTGACAATTTTATCCGGTGAATCAAGCATAAGAGAAGTAATTACTTTTCCTAAAACGAGCGCGGGCCTCTGCCCACTAACTAACGCGCCTTCGGATGTAGACGAAAAACAATTGCGAGAATTAAACTTAACCATAAGGAAGTCACCCGGCCTTATTTGAGAGGCCGGTGTGCACTTTCTGTGCAAGGAGGAGAAGAAATGAAGAAACTATTTTTGCTGCTTTTAGGGACAACATTTGTTTTATCCGGCTGTGTCGCGAGAACCTATCCTTTAACCAGGGACAGAATCGATCAACAACTTACCGAAGGAAACAGAGGATACTTAATGGGTAAGCCATCGGGTGAAGAAAAGGCCAGAAAAGATACCCGCGAAGTGCGCGTTTTCGAAATTGAAATCGGTTCACCTTATAAAACTAAGAATAAGGGAATGGTCAACACCACTACACAAAATACCCCGGCATCTTTTGAATCTAACAACACTTTCACTAGCGCGTCTTTAGAACAGTCAGAGCTAACCAGTGGTAATTTCCAAAGATATACCGTAGAAAAGAATGATACCTTACAAAAAATATCCCAGAAATTCTACGGCACTACTAAAAAATGGACTAAAATTTATAACGCCAACAGAGATACCTTAAAAACTCCGGACAGAGTTTATCCCGGAAAGATATTAAATATCCCCGAAGAAGGAATGGCTTCTTCACCAGCTAAGACGCTATTAAAAGAGCCAAGAGAGAATTTAAAATAGTTCACTAAAATACAGTAGGGGCAGGTTTAAAACCTGCCCCTACGTTAGTTAAAAATTAAAAATGGACAAAATCATAAAACTCCAGAGCCATAATGAAGCGCATCTTCTTTGCGGAATGCATGACGCTAATTTTCGGCTGATCGAAAAAGAATATAAAGTAAAACTTAATTTACGTGGAGAGCATCTTAAAATCACTGGCTCTCTTCCTAATATTAAAAAAGCTACCTTACTTATCGAATATATTCTAGGCTCATCCCGTTCAGGCGAAGATAAAATAGGAACAATAGATTTATCCTATCTCATCGCCAATTTTAAAAAACCGAAAAAAATAGGTTCGCTTGAAATACCGGAGATATTACCCAGAGCGATTTACCACAAGGCAAACCTATCGGACTCTTACAAGCGCAGGATATATTAAATAAGATCGAAGGCATTAAATTTATTTACTTTAGCGGATCTGATGTGGTGAGACACGCTTTAGTGCAAAGAATTATCGAAGCCTATGATAATACAAGTAGAAAAAATTAAACCGAAGCTTCTCTTGTTGGGCCTAGCGCTTTTTATCTTCGGCTACATTGCCGGAATAAGCATAGTGATCCCGGCGTTTCTGTTAATTATTTACCTTTATTTAAAATCCCGCCGGCTATTGGTAAAAAACTGTAACCTGCTTAATTTAACCCTGTTATTTTTAATCGCTTTCGTGAGTAGCTATTTTATCTCCGCCTACCGATTACCTTTATATTACATACCATTTTCTTTTATCCCGATGCTTTCAATGCTTCTTTTCGGAAGCCTTGAAGTAACCTTATTAATTACACTGGCCGCGGCCATATCTACCGCTACGGTTAGCCAATACCCTTTACAATTAATACTATTATTCCTTACCAGCGCGATTTTAAGCGCCATAATGGTAAGAGGGGCGCGTAAACGCAACACGGTTATATTCGCGGGGATTATTACCGGATTAGGCCAGCTCCTAATATTAATTCTTACCAAATCATTTAGCGGAGGAATTTCTTGGGGCGCGTTTTATTTTATACTTAATGGTTTCGTGACCAGCATTATTGTTTTAGGGATTTCTCCGGTCTTCGAATATTTTTTCGGAACACTAACCAATATCAGCCTGTTGGAACTAGCTGATTTCCATCATCCGCTCTTAGAGCTACTAATACAAGAGGCCCCCGGAACATATCATCATAGTTTAATCGTGGGCAATCTCTCTGAAAGCGCGGCAAAAGCAATCGGGGCTAACGCTCTTTTAAGCCGGGTAGGCGCTTATTACCATGATATCGGAAAACTGCAGAAACCGGAATACTTTAGCGAAAATCAAGATCGAACTAACAATAAACATGACACTCTATCGCCAGAGATGAGCAAGCTAGTTATTATGAACCATGTCCGGGAGGGATCAGAACTAGCTAAGAAATATAAACTTAATCCGTTATTAATCGATTTTATCGAGCAGCATCACGGAAATAGCCTGGTTTATTATTTCTACCGCCGCGCCCTGGAGAGTCCCAAAGAAGATCAGGAAGTAAAAGAAGAGGGATTTCGCTACCCCGGGCCGAAACCCAATTCCAAAGAAACCGCGATCGTTCTTCTCGCTGATTCAGTAGAGGCGGCAGCCAGGTCGATAAAAGAACCGAACTCGACTAAAATAGAAGACTTAGTGCATAAAGTTATAAATAATAAATTTATCGACAGACAACTGGATGAATGTGACTTAACTTTAAAAGATCTGGAAAAGATTTCCGCGGTATTTATCAAACTTCTCTGCGGCATATATCATAGCCGTGCAAGTTATCCCGACAATAGAAACAATCAAGCCTAAAATGGTGAGGATAACCATACTCGACCTGCAAAAGAAAATTTTAATTAATCCGGGAAGAATAAAAAGAATAGTAAATAATGTTTTAAAGCTGGAAAAGGCAAAGAGCAAGGGCGAATTAACTATTTCTTTTACCACTGACGCTTTAATACAGAAACTTAATAAAAAATACCTGAAGAAAAACGCTCCTACTGATGTGCTAGCTTTTGATATAACTACTCCTAAGGAAAAGAAAGAACTAATCGCTGATATAGTTGTATCGACCGACACGGCTTTACGTAACGCTAAAGTATTCAATACTACTCCTTTTTATGAACTTAACCTTTATTCCATTCACGGCCTATTACATCTTCTAGGTTACGATGACCATTCTTCAAAAAACCGGAAATTGATGCGTAAAAAAGAATTAAAATATGTCCATCCATAAAACCGAAGCCATAGTTTTAAGACGAATGGATTTCAGGGAAACCTCGCTAATCGTAGACTTTTATACCCGCGATTTCGGCAAGATAAGCGGGATACTAAAAGGCATCCGCTTGGAACCAGATAAATTTGCCTCTACGGTTGAACTTTCATCTCACAATGATATTGTTTTTTATAAAAAAATAAATACCACTTTGCACCTGGTAAGCGCCTGCGATTTAAGGGATAAATTCTTCAATTTGCGCAGCAGTATTATGAAAGCCGGAATAAGTTCATTTATGATGGAACTGATTTCGGCGATTATGCAACCGGAAGATCGAAACGAAGAAATCTTCGACCTGACAATAAATTCACTTAAAGAATTGGAAAAAACAAATAATCCAGAAAAAATCGCGGCGATATTTAAGATTAAAATGCTCGCTCTTTCCGGATTTAAGCCGCATTTCGATTCTTGCGTTTCTTGTTCCGATAGAATTCTGGGCCAATCCAAGTTCAGCTTAAGCTTAGGCGGATTACTCTGCTCTAAATGTTATTTTAAAGATTTAAGTGCGCGTTCTATTTTCCAGGGCACAATATCATCGATACTTTATATTGAAAGAAATGATTTTAAAACCAATCTGAACCTGGGGCTTAATCCTCAAATTAAAAAAGAACTAGAAGTAATACTAAACGCTTTCTTTAACTTTCACCTTGATCGAGAATTGAAATCGCAAAAGATGATGAATAAAATGGCGGTTTTAGTCTAGGAAAACCTTAAAGTAGCGGACGTTTAAACGTCCGCTACAGCTCTGGAGGTTAATATGAAAATAGTTATTGTCGGACCGGGGGCAATGGGATGTTTGCTAGCGGCGTTTTTATCTAAATCCCTGCCTGCCGGCAGGCAGGGAAGGGAAGAGATCTGGTTATTAGATTATAAGAAAGACCGGGCGGAGAAAATTGCCCAATCAGGCATAACTTTAGAAGGAGCACCGGGCAATCTTCAAGCCAAGCCAAAATGCACCTCTACCCCAAGTGAAATAGGGGGAGTTGATCTGGTGATCCTTTGCGTTAAATCATATGACACAAAAAAAGCCATACTTGGCGCTAAAACATTAATATTAGAGGATACTTCGGTCTTGACATTACAGAACGGCATAGGAAATATTGAAATAATCGCGGAGGTAGTGGGTAACGATAAAGTTATCGCGGGAATAACCAATCTCGGAGTAACTCTACTTGAAGTTGGAAAAGCAAAACTTGCCGGGAAAGGAGAAACAGTAATCGGCAGGTTTGATGGTAAGATGACCACGATGATGCGCAGCGTCCGGGAAATTTTTAATAAATGCGGATTAGAGACCAAGATTTCACGCGACATAAAAGGATTGCTCTGGTCGAAACTTATTACTAACGTCGGAATTAACGCCCTTACCGCGATAACCCGCCTGAATAACGGAAGACTCATGGAATTTGAAGGAACACGCAGAATAATGCGTGAAGCCGTAACCGAAGCTATACGCGTAGCTAAAAGAAAACGCATTAAACTCACCTCTGACGATCCTCTGGCTAAAGTTGAAGCTGTATCCGAAGCCACCGCAACCAATATTTCCTCCATGCTCCAGGATATTTTAAATAAAAAACGCACCGAGATAGATTTTATTAACGGGGTCATTGTCCGGCAGGGGCAAGAACTAAGAATTCCCGTGCCGGTCAATCAGATGCTCGTTGATTTGGTTAAGACCATTGAATGCACGACAACCTAACAAATTTGGATAACTATCAACAGTAGGGGAGGTTTAAACCTCCCCTACTGTTATTGAAAATATGCGCAAATACTTAGCCATAGCATTAATAATCGGGTGGGCTGCGACCATAGCTTATTTTTTTATTCAAAAAAATAGTTCAGGAAAAAAGCTTTATCAAGAAAAACGCGTGATGATGGGGACATTCGTTGAAGTTATCTCTCCCCAAAAAGAAGCAGCTAAAATTGTCTTTGATGAAATCAGCCGCATTGAAGGGCTCTTAAGTAAATATAATCCTGCAAGCGAAGTTTCCAGATTAAATAAATTCGGAATTCTCAAAGCCAGCCCGGAAACCTTCTTTATTATAAAAAAATCCGAAGAATTTTATTCTCTAAGCAATGGCGCGTTTGACATTACCATCGCTCCCCTAATGGACCTTTGGGGATTTACCAACAGAGAATATTCCGTACCTTCTAAAGAAAGAATTAAGGAAACTTTAAAGTTAATCGGCTCGGATAAAATTATTTTGCGCGATAGAGATTTTATGATACAATTTAAAACTCCGGGAATGAAAGTTGACTTAGGCGCTATTGCCAAAGGCTACGCCGTAGATTGCGCGGTAAAAAAAATAAGGGAACACGGAATAAAAAGCTGCCTAATCAACGCCGGCGGACAAATTTCTTGCTTAGGGGACAAATTCGGTAAACCCTGGAAAGTAGCAATTAAAGATCCGCGAGCAGATGGCTCAATTAGCTATCTAACATTAAAGAATCAAGCGGTATCAACTTCCGGGGATTACGAGCAATATTTTGTTAACGAAAAAAAGAGATACGCTCATATTATTAACCCTAAGACAGGATATCCCGCAGAAAGTTCAATAGCATCAGTAACAGTTATAGCTACGGATGGTTTAACCGCGGATGCTTTATCAACCTCAATCTTTGTATTAGGTAAGAAAGAAGGAGAAGCATTAGCTTCCCGATTTAAAGATGTACAAATTAAAATAATCGAGAAAATATAATGACCGAACAAGATATAATAATCAACCAGCTTACCACCAGCAAGATGTTCGTATATTTCTCGCAATTAATCGACCGTCCGGTTATAGACAAAAACGGAATCGTTGTTGGGGAGATATACGACATTATCCTTAAATCCAGCCAAGTTTATCCTCAATCTGCCGCGCTTATTATTCGTAAAGGATTTCCTAACCGTAAATACACGGTGGTTAACTGGAAAGATGTTTCCGAACTTGATGCTGATACCAGAGAGGTAAAACTTAGCATTGCAAGAAAAATACTCATCTTCAAAGAAAAACACGATAACAAAGAAGAGCTTACCCTGCGACGGGATATATTAGACCAACAGGTAGTAGATACTCACAACCACAAAGTAATCCGTATTAACGATATTCATATGCTTTTCGTGGAACATGCCCTAATGGTCGCGCACGTTGATATAAGCGCCAAGGGACTCATCCGCAGGCTTGGTTTTGAGAAACCAGTTAATTTCCTGGTTAAGTTGTTGAATAAAGATTCCGACTATTTAAAAACAGAACATCTCTTGTCCTGGAAATATATCCATCCGCTATCGATTAATCCGGCAAGCATGACGATCAAGGTAAATGTTCCGGAAAAACAATTTAGCAGTATTCCCGCGGCTGACTTAGGAGAAATATTTCTCGATCTGAATATTAACCAAAAAATCACATTATTTAAATCTCTGGATGTCAAAACACAAGCCAGAATCTTTACAAATATTGATTTTAAGACCCAGAAATCTTTAGTTGAAGATTTAGAACCACAACAGGCAGCGAACCTATTGAATAATATGCCTTCTGACGAGGCAACAGACTTTCTAGATAAACTACCCCGAGAGATAGCTGAACACCTACTTAGCCTGATTGAGAGCAAATATGCCAAAAAATTATCCCAATTATTAGGTTACTCCAGCGATTCTGCCGGCGGATTGATGACTGCCGAATATATTTCTTTTGTCAAAGATAGCACCGTAGAATCGGTTTTAAAACAGATTAAAGTCCGCACCTTCAAAGTCGAACCGGCGCAATATGTTTATGTTATTGACGAAAACAACCGACTTTTAGGAACTACAAATTTCCGCCGTTTAATACTTGCTGATCCGCAAGAGTTGATTCAAAATGTTACCTTTCCTAAAAGTTATTTTGTAAATCTTAACTCCAGCGTTAAAGAAGTAGCCTATCTTATGGAGAAATACAAATACTATACCATTCCCGTAGTAGATGAACACCATGTATTGCAGGGAATTATTACGGTTGATGATATCCTAAGCCAGCTTATCGCTTTTGCCTGGAGGAGGATTAAAAAGATCAAAATACCAATAAAGAAATGACTAAAAGAATAAAACACAGTTGGAGAAACTTAATCATTTTTCTCTCGATAATGGGACCGGGAATAATTACCGCTAATGTAGATAATGATGCTGGCGGAATTACCACTTATTCGGTGGCCGGCGCCCATTTCGGATACTCGCTTATCTGGTCGTTTATCCCGATAATTATTGCTTTAGTTATTATTCAAGAGATGTGTTCGCGGATGGCAGTAGTAACGGGTAAAGGATTAGCAGACTTGATACGTGAAGAATTCGGAGTAAGAGTAACTTTTTACGCCATGACCGTTTTAATATTTTCCAATATTTTTAATACCATATCTGAATTTGCCGGCATAGCCGCTAGCGCCGAGCTATTCGGAATAAGCAAATTTATCTTGGTCCCATTATGCGCGCTATTCGTCTGGTGGCTGATCGTTAAAGGAACATACAAAACAGTAGAAAAAGTATTCTTATTGGCTTGCCTATTTTATCTATCTTATATTTTTTCCGGATTTCTTTCCAAGCCAAACTGGCATGAAGTAGCAAAAAGCTCAATTAAACCGTCGCTACATTTTAACAAAGCCTATCTTTTTATGCTCATAGGTGTAATCGGAACAACTATCGCCCCTTGGATGCAGTTTTATCAGCAATCTTCCGTAGTTGAAAAAGATATAAAAATTGAAAACTATAAATATTGCCGGCTTGATGTTATTATCGGCGCGTTCGTTGTAAATATAATCGCTATTTTTATTGTCATCGTCTGTGCCAATACTCTTTTTACCCATGGTATACGCATAGAATCAGCAAAGGATGCCGCGCTCGCGCTTAAACCCTTGGCAGGAAATTATTGTTTTTATCTTTTTGCTTTTGGATTACTTAACGCTTCGGTATTCTCCGCCTGTATTCTGCCCCTGTCAACTGCCTATTCGGCCTGTGAAGGTATGGGGTGGGAGGTAGGGGTTAATAAAAGATTCCGGGAAGCTCCGCAATTCTACACCCTTTATACCGCTATAATCGTGATCGGAGCTTCTGTAATATTGTTACCTAATGTAAAACTTATTCCAATAATGCTTATATCTCAAGCTACTAACGGTATTCTCTTGCCATTTGTTCTGGTATTCATGCTTCTTTTAGTTAATAACAAGCGGCTTATGGGCAAACATACCAATTCACTCCTTTATAATATTATCACCATATCGGTAATTATTATAATGATCGGACTTTCAATAGCTTTATTATTTACCAGTTTTATGCAATAAATCGTTCGAAATTGTAGGGGAGGTTTAAACCTCCCCTACAATCAAAAAGTTAAAAACAATGGGAAAAATAACCATAAAAGATATTCTGGCGCTAAAGAACAAACGCAAAATTACCATGCTTACTGCCTATGACTATCCAGTCGCGTCTCTGGTGGACAGGGCCGGGATTGACATAGTTCTAATAGGCGACTCTATGGCGAATGTAGTTCTAGGACTGGAGTCTACGACTCAAATTGGTATGCCGGAAATGCTCACCGCCGCTAAAGCAGTCTCTCGCGCGATAAAAAACGCATTAATCGTAGGTGATATGCCCTATGATTCTTACCAGGTTAATATAGAAGATTCTGTTAAAAACGCGATGAGGTTTATCGAAGAAGCTGGCTGTGACGCGATAAAATTAGAATGGTTTGATAAGTGCCATCAGGTTAGCGAAGAAATAATCAAAGCCGGAATACCGGTTATGGGACACATTGGTTTAACCCCTCAAACCGCGGAGAAATTAGGCGGATTTAAAGTGCAGGGAAAAGACGCCCAAACCGCCAAGAAACTTATTCAAGAAGCTCTGGAATTGGAAAAACTCGGATGTTTTTCAATAGTTTTAGAATGCATCCCGGATAAAATAGCGGCTATAATTACCCAGAAATTAAAGATCCCTACCATCGGCATAGGCGCGGGAGTGCATTGCGACGGACAAGTTCTAGTTATTAACGATATGCTTGGCCTCTTCGAACGCTATACTCCTAAATTCGTAAAAAAATACATTAATCTATCTGACTTAATCCTAAAGGCGATAGAAGAATATAAAGCCGAGGTCATCCAGGAGAAATTTCCCGCTAAAGAACATACCTTTACCATAAAAGAGGAAGAACTGGAAAAAATATGAAGAAAAGAAAGAACAAAACTGTAGCTTCAATTATTGTTTTTATATTAGCCGTTACTTTTGTAATATTTTTCTTCGGCCCGAATTTTTTAAGATCTTATATCGTAACCGGTATCGGCAATTGCTCCAAAATTCCCATGCTTTGTAAAACTCCCACTCAAGAAATAACTAACCCGGAAATAGACAAAGCTTATCTTTCCACACTTATTCCTCACAAATTTTCCAAATTATCGCTATTCACACCCCGGGGTTTTGCGGTAATCCAAGAGCTAGAGAAGCAACCATTTTATAAAAAAAGACTAGGCCAACACAAAGAATCAGTTATTTATACTTTCCGTCAAGATCCGGGATATTTTATCAAATTATTTCCTCAAGTTAAAAACGCCGGTGTAAACAATAATTATGATTTTATAAAACGACTAGCTTTTGCTCATACTGACGGAATAAAGAATATCGATGATGCCTTTTTTGTAATATTAAAAAGCATTTTCACTCCCGACCTCGGGGATCAGAACAAAGTAATTTCCGCCTCTTTCGTTATGCCGGATAGAAGAGGATTTATAAATTACAACTTGTTTGATAAAGAATACTATTTCGAATGCAATGTAATAACTGAAAACGATGTTTTTTTCAAAGTTTATATCAAGGATACCGGGGCGACACTGGATTTAAAAGAAATATTCGCGATTATTTCTACCCTCGAACAGTAGGGGAGGTTTAAACCTCCCCTACTGTTAAGTAGATTTGATTTTTCTTGCTCGGTTATAAATTTTATGATACTCTATTATGAATTTTTAAGCGAAAGTTTTTACCAGGATAGATGATTATGGCAGAAGGTTTAATGGAAAAAATAGTATCACTATGTAAACGCCGGGGGCTTATATTCCAGTCTTCCGATATCTACGGAGGACTAAGCAATACCTGGGATTACGGTCCTTACGGGGTTGAGCTCAAGAATAACCTGAAGCGCGCCTGGTGGAAGACTAATGTCTATGAGCGCTATGATATCCTGGGGATGGATTCGGCCATCTTGATGCATCCTAAAGTCTGGGAGGCCTCCGGACATATTAAAAATTTCTTTGATTTAAAAAGTGACTGTTTATCTTGCCGCAAGCGTCTTAAAACCGAAGACTTAAAAGATAAGAATAAATGCCCTGAATGCGGGGGGAAATTAACCGAAAGCCGGCCATTTAATCTTATGTTTAAAACGCACCAAGGCCCGGTAGAAGATAACGAGAATGAACTATATCTTCGCCCGGAAACCGCGCAGGGAATGTTTGTAAATTTCTCAAACATCTTGGATTCGCGCCACCCCAGGTTGCCGTTCGGATTAGCGCAAATCGGGAAATCATTCCGTAACGAAATCACCCCGGGGAATTTTACTTTCCGCACCCGTGAATTCGAGCAAATGGAGATAGAATATTTCGTTAAGCCCGAAAATGCGGAGAAAGCGCATCAGGAATGGGTAGAAGCACGGTATCAGTGGTATCTTGATCTGGGGATTAAAAAAGAAAATCTCCGCTTAAGGCCCCACGCAAAAGACGAGCTCGCGCATTACGCTTTAGCCTGCACCGACGTAGAATACAATTTTCCTTTCGGGTGGTCGGAATTAGAGGGAATCGCCAACCGCACGGATTATGATTTAAAACAGCAAGCAGAATTTAGCGGTAAAGATTTAAGGTATTTTGACGATGCCGCAAAAGAAAGATTTTATCCTTATATTATCGAACCTTCCGGCGGAGTTGACCGCGCAGTCCTGGCATTTTTGGTTAATGCCTACCATGAAGAAAAAGTAAAAGAAGATATCCGAACGGTTCTAAAAATAAGTAAAGAATTGGCTCCGGTAAAAGTCGCGGTTTTCCCGCTGCTCAAGAACCGCCCGGAGATTGTGGAACTAGCTAAAAAAATTGCCGGCGAATTAAAGAAAT